>Ga0247830_10000070_pt1 | contig 27893 bp, 26 predicted proteins | sample 12C_Control_Day5_FD_207766 | JGI IMG/M metagenome (GOLD analysis project Ga0247830, IMG submission 207766) | Soil microbial communities from agricultural site in Penn Yan, New York, United States - 12C_Control_Day5 | ecosystem: Environmental > Terrestrial > Soil > Agricultural land | place...
CCTGGTGCGTCGGGGTTCCCTCGAACTCGAGGAGGTCGTCGCCGACGAGCTCCTCCTGGCGGGGCGGCATCGCCCCTCCTGACCGGTTGCCGTGGTGGTCGGATAGACGATCGGACGGACGTTTCGCCATGGTTCACCCCCCCGAGTGAGTGCGCAGATTCTTACAGGAGATCGTGGTTTTTGTTAAGTCCTCGAGCGCTTCACGAGCGATTTTTTCTCGCCGGCTACTCGAACTGATAGAACCAGTCGCGCATCCGCTGCTTCACCCGGCCGAAGATCGACTCGTCGCGGATGCGGAAGCGGGCGCTGTCGCGGTCCTGTGCGGCACCGAAGAGCACGAGCCCGACGCCGGTCGCATACATGGGGCCGCGCACCACGTCCTGCAGGCCGCCGACGTGGCAGGGAGTCCCCATCCGCACGGGCGTTTCGAAGATCTCCTCCGCGAGATCGAGCAGGCCATCGAGCGCGGAGCAGCCGCCGGTCAGCACGACGCCGGACGGGATGCGGCTCTCGAGGCCCTCCTTGACCAGCGCCTGGCGCGCGAGGGTCAGGATCTCGTCCACGCGCGGCTCGATGATCTCGCACAGGATCTTGCGCGAGACCTCGCGCGGGCGGCGGCCGCCCACGGACGGCACGCTGATGACGTCGTCGCTCTGGAGATAGCGCGCCGACGCGACGCCGAAGCGCTTCTTGATGCGCTCGGCCTCGTCGAACGGCGTGCGCAGGCCGACGGCGATGTCGTTCGAGATGTGCGACCCGCCGAGCCCGAGCACGTTGGTGTGCTGGATCGAGCCCTCCGAGAAGACGGCCACGTCCGTGGTGCCGCCGCCGATGTCGATCAGGCAGACGCCGAGGTCGCGCTCGTCCTCCGCCAGCGAGGCCTCCGCCGAGGCCAGCGGCTCGAGCACGATGTCGATCACGTTGAGGCCGGCCTTGTTGGCGCACTTCACGATGTTCTGCGCGCTGGTGACGGCCGCCGTGACGATGTGGATCTTCGCCTCGAGGCGCACGCCGCTCATGCCGAGCGGCTCGCGGATGCCGTCCTGCTCGTCGATCACGAACTCCTGCGGGATGACGTGGATCACCTCGCGGTCCATCGGGATCGAGACGGCTTTGGCGGCGTCGATCACGCGCTTCACGTCGGAGGGCGACACCTCGCGGTTCTTGACCGCGACGACGCCCTGCGAGTTGAAGGCGCGGATGTGGCTGCCCGCGATGCCCGCGTAGACCGACGAGATCTCGCAGTCGGCCATCAGCTCCGCCTCTTCGACGGCGTGCTTGATCGAGGCCACGGTGGCGTCGATGTCGACGACCACGCCCTTGCGCAGCCCGCGCGACGGGTGCGTTCCGATGCCGACGACATCCACGCCGTTCTCGGTGCGCTCCGCGACGATCACACAGATCTTCGTCGTCCCGATGTCGAGGCCGACGATCAGGTCTTCCTTCCTTGCCATGTTGTCTCCCCCCTGAGACTCGATGGCGGAGCCCCGTCTAGCCGGAGCTCCGCGTTCCGTGCGGCGCGCCACCCCCCGTGAGCGCCGCATCTCGCGACCCGTCACGGGTCGCCGCGCTTCGCAGGACCGCCTGGTCCTCGAAGCGGAGATCGATGATCCGCGCGCGGGACGCTTCGTCCCGGCGCGCCTCGAGCAGCTCGGCCAGCCCGCGCAGCCGCTCGTCCAGCGACTCGCGCCCGAGCACGACCATGGGCGCGAGCCCGGGCAGCCGCAGCGACACGCCTTCCGGGTCGTCCGCCGGCGCGATGCGGATCTCCTCGGGCGCTGCCAGACCGAGCTCCGGCATGCGCGCCGCCAGCCCTGCCGCCTCGACCCGCAGCAGATCGGGCGCACCCGCCTGCGGCGGCTCCTTGGCCACCAGCCGCGGCAGCTCCGTGGCCTCGTCCTCGCGCAGCTCGGCGAAGGCGTCCCCCTGCGAGTCGATCGCGAAGCGGCGCGGGCCGACCGCGAGCTGCGCCAGCGGCAGGCGCTCGACCACCTCGATCACCACGCGCCCGCCCGGCAGGCGCGTGGCCTTGGCCTCCTCGATCCAGGCGTGCGTCTCGAGCGTGGAGGCGACAGCGTCGGTGTCCACCTCGGAAAGAGCCGCGCCGCGCGGGATGCCGGTCGCGGCCGCGACCTCGCGCGGTGTCAGGCGCTGCGCGCCGCGCACGGCGATCGTCTCGACGCCGCCACCGGCGCGGATCCAGACCTCCGAGGCGCAGGTCCCGAACACGGCACCGACGGCGAGCGCGACCAGCGCGACCCGACGGCGCGCAGGGCGTTGCACCTCCTCGACTCGCCCGCGATTGCGCAGCCGCGAGAGGTGCGAGTTCGCGCGCGTGCGCCGCGCGCGCGCGTCCCGTTCCAGGCGATCCAGATCAGCCATGTGTCACCCCCTTCCGACCACGTGCACTTCGGGCTCGAGGTGGAGCCCGCTCGCCGCGTGCACGCGCTGCTGCGCTTCGCGCATCAGCGCGCAGACGTCTGCGGCGCTGGCACCCCCCGTGTTGGCGATGAAGTTCGCATGCATCGGGGAAAACTGCGCGCCCCCCACGCGAAATCCTTTCAGGCCGACCGACTCGATCAGGCGTCCCGCGTAGTCGCCCTTCGGGTTCTTGAAGACCGAGCCGCAGGAGGGGACCGACAGCGGCTGGGTCGCAGCCCGTCGCGCGAGCAGCCGCTCGACCTCCTCGCGCACCGATGCCGGTGTCGCGTGGGTCACGCGCAGCAGCGCCGAGACCAGCGCGGTGCCGGGCGCGAGGCCGCGCAGCGCCCGGTAGACGAAGTGCAGCGCAGTGGCCGGCAGGTGGCGGCGACGCGAACCGGTCGGGCTCATCACCTCGAGCTCCACCAGCACGTCGCGGAGCTCGCGGCCGGGGACGCCTGCGTTCATGGCGAGCCAGCCGCCGACCGTTCCGGGGATGCCCGCGGCGAACTCGAGGCCCGAGAGCCCGCGCTGCGAGCAGAAGCGGGTGACCTGGCTGTGCGAGACGCCGGCCTCCACGCGCAGCATCCCGCCCGGCCGCTCCTCGATCTGTCGGAAGCGCGAGAGCTGCACGACCACGGCCTCGAGCGGACCGTCGAGCGCGAGGGTGTTGAAGCCGCTGCCGAGCAGCAGGTGCGGAAGGCGCAGCTCGTGGCACAGGCGCAGCAGCAGGGCCAGCTCCGCGCGGTCGGCCGGCGCGGCGACCGCGTCGGCCGGTCCGCCGACCCGCAGCGAGGTGAGGCGCGCCATCGGCACGTCGAAGCGGATGCGCGGGCCGAGCGCCCGCAGCAGCCGCTCGCGTGCCTCCGGCGCGATCACTTGGAGCCCTCGCGCAGCCGCGCCAGCAGGCGGTCCGAGAGCGACGACACGGAGCCCGCGCCGAGCGTCAGCACGAGGTCGCCCGGCTGCACGCGCGCCGCCAGACGCTCGAGCACGCGGTCGAGATCGGCGACGAACTCGGCGTCGCGGTGGCCGTGCGCGCGCAGCGCCTCGACCAGCGCGGACGCATCCACACCGGGGATCTTGTCCTCGCCGGCACCGTAGATCTCGGAGAGGATCAGGACGTCGGCGTCGTTGAAGCTGCGCGCGAAGTCGTCCCACAGATCGCGCGTGCGCGTGTAGCGGTGCGGCTGGAAGGCCACCACGATGCGGCCCTCGTGCAGTGCGCGAGCGGCCGCCAGCGTCGCGCGCACCTCGGCCGGGTGGTGGCCGTAGTCGTCCACGACGCGCACGCCCGCGGCGTCGCCCTTGATCTGGAAGCGCCGCTCGATGCCGCCGAAGCTGTCGAGCGCCTCGGCCGCCTGCGCGAAGGACACGCCGAGCTCGAGCGCCACTGAGATTGCCGCCAGCGCGTTCCGCACGTTGTGCTGACCGGTCAGGCGCACGCGCGCCGCCCCGAGCAGGGCGCCGCGCTGGCGGACGCTGAAGCGCATGCCGAGGCCGTCGACGCAGAGGTCGGTCGCGACGAGATCCGCCTGCGACGCCGTGCCGTAGGTGAGCGTGCGGCGCGACATGCGCGGCACGATCGCCTGCACGCCCGGGTGGTCGAGGCACAGCACCGCGGCGCCCCAGAAGGGCACCCGGTTCGCGAACGCCGCGAAGGCGTCCTGGAGCGCGTCGTAGCTGCCGTAGTGGTCGAGGTGCTCGGGGTCGATGTTCGTGACGACCGCGATGACGGGCGCGAGGCGCAGGAAGGAGCCGTCGCTCTCGTCGGCCTCGGCCACCAGCAGGTCGCCCGTGCCGAGCCGCGTCGTGGAGGGATCGGTCCCGGCCGCCAGCACGCGCCCGCCGATGATGGCGGTGGGGTCGAGGCCGGCCTGCGCGAGCAGGTGCGCGATCAGCGAAGTGGTCGTGGTCTTGCCGTGGCTGCCCGCGACGGCGATGCCGTCCTTCAGGCGCATCACTTCGGCCAGCATCTCGGCGCGCGGGATCACGGGGATCTTGCGGCGCTCCGCCTCGACCAGCTCCGGGTTGCTGCGGCGGACCGCCGAGGAGTAGACGACGACGTCGGCCTGACCCACGTGGCGCGCGTCGTGCCCGATCGCGATGGCGATGCCCTGCGCGCGCAGGCGCGCGAGCGTCGGGCCGTCGCGCAGGTCGGAGCCCGTCACCTCGTAGCCCTGGGTGGCCAGCAGCTCGGCGATGCCGCACATGCCGATGCCGCCCGCGCCGACGAAGTGAACGCGCCGGATACGCCGGTACATGCTCAGTGGCCTCCGCCGAGAAGCTCGAGACAGGAATCCACGATGCGATCCGCGGCATCGGGGCGCGCGAGCTTCGACGCCGCCAGCCCCATGCCGCGCAGGGTCTCCGGCTGCGCCGCGAGCTCCTGGAGCGCGTGCAGCACGTCCTCGGGCGTGAGCGTCTTCGCGGGCAGCAGGCGCGCGGCGCCCGCGGCGACCAGCGCGCGCGCGTTGGCGGTCTGGTGGTCGTCCGCAGCGTAGGGGTAGGGCACGAGCAGGGCGGGCAGGCCCGCCAGCGCGAGCTCCGCGACCGTCATGGCGCCCGCGCGACACAGGGCGAGGTCGGCCTCGCGGTAGCGGCGCGGCATGTTCGGCTCGAAGGCCATCACCTCGGTCCGGAGCGGCGTGGCGGCGTACGCGGCCGCCACGCGCTCGCGATCGCCTTCCCCCGTCTGGTGCACGATCTCGATCTCGGTCGGGTCGAGGCGCGGCGCCAGCGCGATCATGGCGTCGTTGAGCTGGCGGGCGCCCTGGCTGCCGCCGAACACGAGCAGGCGCAGCGGCGCGTGCGGCGTGCGTCGCGGCGGCGCCGCGTGGAAGGCGCGGATCAGCGCCTCGCGCAGGGGGATGCCGAGCGCGAGGGCGGGTGTCCCGCCGCCCGGCGCGAGCACGCGCGCGGCCTCCTCGAACTGCACGTAGATGCGGCGTGCGAGGCGCGCGGCCAGGCGGTTCGCGCGGCCGGGCTGCGCGTTCGGCTCGACCAGCGCGATCGGGACGCGCAGCGATGCAGCGGCCAGCACGGCCGGCACCGACGCGTAGCCGCCGACCGAGAGCACGATCTCGCTGCGCCGGCGTCGCAGCAGCGTTCTCGCTGCGAGCGCGCCGCGCGCGATCGCCAGCGCGCCGCCGATCCGCGCGTGCAGCCCGCGCCCCATGATCTGACCGGCGGGCAGGGTCACCAGCTCGAAGCCCGCGGCGGGCACGAGTCGGGTCTCGAGCCCCTTCGGCGAGCCGATCAGCAGCACCTCGGCGCCCCGCGCGGCGATCCGCTCGGCCAGCGCGAGCGCGAGCATGACGTGTCCGCCCGTGCCGCCGCCGGCCACCGCGAAGCGGCGCGCGGGCGCGCTCACGGCGCGGACCCGCGCAGGCGCCGGCCGGCCGGCGCGCCCTGTGCCGGCGCCGCCTCGTGCGCCGCGATGCGGAGCAGGATGCCGAGCGCGACGCCGGTGCACACGAGCGAGTTGCTGCCGTGCGAGAGGAAGGGCAGCGCGAGGCCGGTGGTCGGCGCGAGGCCCATCACCACGGCCGCGTTCAGCAGCGCCGGCACGACGATCGCCGCGGTCATGCCCGTCGCGACCAGCAGGGCGAACGGCTCGCGCGCGCGCCGCGCGACGCGCAGCCCGAAGACGGCGATGCCTGCGAAGGCGCCGATCACGAGCAGCACGCCCACGAGCCCGAGCTCTTCGGCCACGACCGAGAGGATGAAGTCGGTGTGCGCCTCGGGCAGGAAGAAGAGCTTCTGGCGGCCGGCGCCGATGCCGACGCCGAAGCTGCCCCCGCGCCCGAAGGCGACGAACGACTGCACGAGCTGGAAGCCCGCTCCCTGCGCGGTCTGCCACGGGTCGATGAAGCCGCGCACGCGCGCCAGCGCGTAGGGACGCAGCGCGACGTAGCCGCAGGCGCCGACCAGCGCGACGGCGCCCGGCGCGACGAACCAGCGCAGCGGCAGGCCCGACGCGAAGAGCAGCAGGCCGGCGAGCAGCACGAGCACGCCCGCGCTGCTGAAGTTCGGCTGGATCAGCAGCAGCGCCACCGGCGCGGCGACCAGCGGGATCACGGCGCGCAGAGCGGCTGGCTTCGGCGCGCCGCGGTGCATGGCGCCGGCCAGCACGGACGCGAGCGCGAGCACGAGCGCGAGGCGCGTCGGCTCCGAGGCCTGGAGGCGGATCGGGATGCCGGGCAGCGCGATCCAGCGGCGCGCGCCGTTCGCCTCGATGCCGAAGAGCATGGTGGCGACGAGCAGCGCGACGCACACGCCGAGACCCGGCAGCGCGATGCGGCGCCAGAAGCCGAGCGGCACGCGCGCGGCGAGCGCCGCGGCGAGCACGCCCGACAGCACGCCGATCCAGTGGCGCACGGCCAGCTCGGGCACCGCTGCGCCGGTCTCGCGCGCGGCCGTCGTGCTGAAGTTCATCACCACGCCGATGCCGACGAGCAAGGTCGCGCAGGCGAGCAGGGCGCCGTGCCAGACGAAGGGCTCCGCTGCCTCGCTCGCGCTGCGCGCGGCCGCTCTCCCGCCGTGTTGTCGCCCCTCGCGTCGCCAGCCCATCAGGAGAGCACCTCCGCGCCGTCGAGGGCGCGTGCCGCGGCGGCGAAACGACCGCCGCGCTCTTCGTAGTTGCGGAACATGTCGAGGCTCGCGCAGCCGGGCGCGAGCAGCACGACGTCGCCGGGCTGCGCGTGCGCCGCAGCCCGCGTCGTTGCGTCCTCGATGCTGCCGACCCGCTCGACCGGGAGTCGCCCGCGGAGCGACTGCTCGAGCGCCGGCGCGGCCTCGCCGAGCAGGATCGCGGCGCGCGCGCGCGCGGCGACGGCGTCGGCCAGCTCGCCGAGGTCGAGGCCCTTGGCGCGGCCGCCGCCGATCCACACGAGCGTCTCGCCGAAGCTCGCGAGCGCGCGCAGCGCGGCGGCGGGATTGGTGGCCTTGGAGTCGTCGACGTAGAGCGCGCCGCGGTGGCGGGCCACCAGCTCGAGGCGATGCGGGAGGCCGCGGAAGCTCGCGAGCGCGCGCCACGCCTTGGCGGGATCCGCGCCGAGCGCCGACGCGGCGCAGAGCGCGGCGAGACGGTTCTCGGGCGGCTGCGGCGGCAGACCCGCCTGCGAGAGCCGCAGCGGCGGCGCGTCGCCGGTCCGCAGCACGACGTCGCCGGCGTCGAGCCAGGCGCCCCGCGCGACCGGTCCGCGCGTCGAGAACGCGAGCACGCGCCCGGGCGCCGACTCCGCGAAGCGACGCACGCACGCATCGTCGACGCCGAGCACCGCGGTGTCGTCCGGGCGCTGCGTGGAGAGAATGCGCCGCTTCGCCTCCGCGTAGTCCTCGAAGCTCGGGTGACGGTCGTAGTGGTCGGGGGTCACGTTCAGCACGACGGCGACCTTCGGCCGGAAGCTCTCGACCGTCTCGAGCTGGAACGACGAGACCTCGAGCACGGCGACGTCGAGCGGCGCCCCGACGAGCCCGAGCGCCGGCGGGCCGAGGTTGCCGGCGGCGCGCGCGCGCAGCCCGGCCTCGTTGCACAGCGCCTCGATCAGCATCGTCGTCGTCGACTTCCCGTTCGTGCCCGTCACCGCGACGATCGGCACCGGCAGCGCGCGGTACGCGAGCTCGACGTCGCCCCACACGCGCTTCGCGCGCGCGCGGTAGCGCGCGGGCGGCACGCCCGGCGACGGCACCACCAGATCGAAGTCGGCGGGGTCGGGGAAGGGCCGGCCGACCGACAGCGCGATGCGCGCGTCGAGCGCGTCGAGCCCCGGCAGCTTCGCGGGGTCGCGCTCGTCGGCCGCCGTCACCTCTGCGCCGTGAGCCGCGCAGAAGGCCGCCGCGCTGCGCCCGGACACGCCGAGTCCGAGCACGAGCACGCGGCGGCGGGCCAGCTCTTCCATCAGCGCAGCTTCAGCGACGAGAGCGCGACCAGGCCGAGGATCGCGGAGATGATCCAGAAGCGCACGACGATCTTCTGCTCGGCCCAGCCGAGCTTCTCGAAGTGGTGATGGATCGGGGCCATCAGGAAGACGCGCTTGCCGGTCAGCTTGAACGAGGCGACCTGGATGATCACCGAGAGCGTCTCGATCACGAAGATGCCGCCGACGAGCGCGAGCAGGACCTCCTGGCGGATCAGCACGGCGATCGTGCCGAGCGCGCCGCCGAGCGCGAGCGAGCCGACGTCGCCCATGAAGAGCTGCGCCGGCGCCGCGTTGAACCAGAGGAAGCCGAGCCCGCCGCCGATCAGCGCGCCGCAGAAGATCGCGAGCACGCCCGCGCCGGGCACGTATTTGATCTGGAGGTACTCGGCCATGCCGGCGTGGCCGGCGGCGTAGGCGAGGATCAGGAACGTGCCGGCGGTGATCATGACCGGTCCGATCGCCAGGCCGTCGAGTCCGTCGGTCAGGTTCACGGCGTTGCTGGCCGCCACGATGATGAACGCCGCGACGGGGATGTAGACCCAGCCGAGGTGCGGCGTGAAGTTCTTGAAGAAGGGCACGGCGAGCTCGGCGTCGAAGGACGGATCGGTGTAGATCGCGAAGGCGACGACGACGGCGAGCGACGTCTGCCAGAAGAGCTTCGCGCGCGCGCTGATGCCGTCGCTCTTGCGCTGGCGCACCTTCGAGTAGTCGTCGAGGAAGCCGAGCAGCCCGTAGCCGACCGTCAGCCCGAGCAGGATCCAGACGAAGCGGCTGTCGAGGTTCGACCAGAGCAGCACCGAGACGATCAGGGAGAGCAGGATCAGCAGCCCACCCATGGTGGGCGTGCCGGCCTTGCTCTGGTGCGCCGGCCCGATCTCGCGAATCGGCTGCCCCACGCGCAGGCGCGAGAGCGCCCGGATCAGCGCGGGGCCGACGAGGAACGAGATGAAGAGCGCCGTGAGCGTCGCCGCGCCCGTGCGGAACGTGATGTAGCGAAAGACGTTCAGCACTCCTTCGTCCGACGCGAGCAGATGAAAGAGCATCTAGTGTGAGTCCCCCGCCTCGGCGCGCCGGCCGCCGTGGGCCTGCGCGATGCGATCGACCACGCGCTCCATGCGCATCGAGCGCGAGCCCTTCACGAGCACGCGGTCGCGCGGGAGCAGCACGGCCAGCACCGCCTCCGCGGCGCGCTCGGCGTCGGCAAGGGCGTGCACGCGCGCGCCCGGCAGCCCGCCGGCGCGCGCCGCCTCCGCGACCTCGCCCGCGTGTGCACCGACGGCGAAGAGCAGATCGATACCGAGGCGCGCGGCCAGCGCGCCGGCCGCGCGATGCGCGCCCTCGCTCTCCTTGCCGAGCTCGCCCATGTCGCCGAGCACCGCGATGCGGCGGATGGGACCGCGCTCGCCGCGCGGCTGCGCGAGCGCGCGCAGCGCCACCTCCATCGACTGCGGATTCGCGTTGTAGGTGTCGTCGACGACGAGCACGTCGTGCTCGAGCGAGAGCGGCTGGAGCCGGCCGCGCACGGGTGCGTAGGCGGCGAGACCGGGCGCGAGATCGGCGAGCGGCGCACCCGCGGCGAGTGCGCCGGCACAGGCCGCGAGCGCATTCTGCACCGCGGTCTCGGCCAGCCCCGCGACCACGAGCTCCGTCTCGCCCTGCGGTGCGCGCAGCCGGAACGCGTAGCCGGCCGGCAGCGCGCGGACGTCCGAGCCGCGCACGTCCGCGCCGGCCGCGAGTCCGAAGCGCAGCGCGCGCGCACGGCTGCGGCCGGCTTGCGCGGAGGCCAGCGGGTCGTCTGCGTTGGCGACGGCTACGCCGGACGCCGGCAGCGCCGCGAGCAGATCGCCCTTCTCCTCGGCGATCGCCTCGCGGCTGCCCAGGTGCTCGATGTGCGCCGTGCCGACGTTGCCGAGCACGCCGACCGTCGGCTGCGCGATCGCCGCGAGCCGCGCGATCTCGCCCCGGTGATTCATGCCGAGCTCCACCACCACGCACGCGTGCTCGGGCTTGCGCCGCAGCAGGGTGAGCGGGAGCCCGTACTCGTTGTTCAGGTTGCCGGCGGTCTTCAGGCAGGGCGCGCGCACCGACAGGATGGCGGCGCACATCTCCTTGGTGCTGGTCTTGCCGTTGCTGCCGGTGATGGCCACGAGCGGACCGCGGTAGAGCGCGCGGTGGCCCGCCGCGATCGCGCCGAGCGCGCGCGTCGTGTCGTCGGCCTCGACGAGGCAGAAGGCGTCCGGCAGGCCGACGGGGAGCGCGAAGCCGCGCCGCACGACGGCGCCCGTCGCGCCCGCGGCGGCCGCCGACCCCACGTGCTCGTGGCCGTCGTGGCGTGGACCCGCGATCGCGACGAAGAGCTCACCCGCGCCGACCTGGCGGCTGTCGATCGTCACCCCTGTGAACTCCGCGCGCGCATTGCCGCGGCGCAGCGTTCCCTGACACCAATCCGCGACGCGCGCGGCCTGGAGCTCGCTCATGCCGCCGCCCTGCGCCGCAGCGCGCGCCGCGCCTCTTCACCGTCGTGGAAGGGCAGCCGCTCGCGCCCGATGATCTGGTAGTCCTCGTGCCCCTTGCCCGCGATCACGACGGTGTCGCCCTCGCGCGCGATCCGCACCGCCGCCTCGATCGCGGCGCGCCGGTCGGAGATGCGCGCGTAGCCGCGCGCGCCGCCGAGCTGCTCCGGCGCGAGCTTCGGCAGCGACGCGAGCCCCGCCTCGACCTGGTCGAGGATGCGCTCCGGATCCTCCGTGCGCGGGTTGTCGCTGGTGGCGATCACGCGGTCCGCGTAGGCGGCTACGGCGCGTGCCATCAGCGGGCGCTTGCCGGCGTCGCGGTCGCCGCCGCAGCCGAACACCGCGACGAGCTCGCCGCGGCAGAGCGGGCGCAGCGCGCGCAACAGCTTCTCGACGGCGTCTGGCGTATGTGCGTAATCGACGAAGACGGTGGGGCCGGGGCCCTCCCAGCGGACGCGCTCGACCCGGCCCGGCACCTGCGGGCACGCCGCGATGCCCGCGGCGATCTCGGCCGGCGCGATGCCCGCCGCATGCGCGACGCCGCACGCGACCAGCATGTTCTCGAGGTTGAAGTCGCCGACCAGCGGCAGCGCCAGCTCGAGGGGACCTTCCGGCAGCAGCACGCGCGCGCGCGTGCCGGTGAGCGAGACCTCGGCGGACTCGAGACGCACCTCGGCGTCGCGCGCTGCATCGCGCGCCACGCGCACGAGGCGCGCGCCGCTCCGCCGGGCCGCCTCGCAGAAGGCGTCGGCCGACGGATCCTCGAGGTTCACGACTGCGCCGGCGCCCTCCGCCAGGTGGTCGTGGAAGAGGCGCAGCTTCGCGTCGCGGTAGCGATCCATGTCCGCGTGGAAGTCGAGATGGTCCTGCGTGAGGTTCGTGAAGGCCGCGACGTCGTAGCGGCAGCCGTCCACGCGGCCGAGCTCGAGCCCGTGCGACGACACCTCCATCACCGCGGCGTCGACGCCGCGCGTGCGCATGTCGCGCAGGGTGCGCTGCAGGTCGAGGCTCTCGGGCGTCGTGTTCGGCGTGCGCCGGCGCTCGCCCGCGTAGCGCACCTCCACCGTGCCGATCAGCCCGACCGTGCGTCCCGCGGCCGAGAGGATCGACTCGACGAGATACGTCGTGCTGGTCTTGCCGTTCGTGCCGGTGACGCCGACGAGGAAGAGCTCCTCGGCGGGATCGCCGAAGAAGCGCACCGACACCGGCGCGAGCGCGCGGCGCGCGTCGGCGACCTGCACGACGGCCGCACCGCGCAGGTCGAGGCCCTGCGGCAGCGACTCGACGACGAGCGCGCTGGCGCCGAGTGCCAGCGCCTGCGCCAGGTAGTCGTGTCCGTCCGTCGTGGCGCCGCGCAGGGCGAAGAAGACGTCGCCCGGGGAGACGTCGCGCGAGTCGATGGAGATGCCGCGCACGATGGGGTCGGACTCGCCCCCCGTCTCCAGCGCGCGGGGCGCGAGCGTCCGAGGCAGCGCAGCGAGGAGCGCCGAGAGCCTCATCCGCTGCGAGCACCTCCCACGCGCGGCTCCGCCGCCTGCGAGCCGTCGAACAGCACGCGGACTGCGCCGCCCGCCGGCAGGATCGTGCCCGGCGGCGGCTCCTGCGCAACGGCTCGCCCCCGACCCTGCACCTTGACCTGCAGGCCCTGGCCCGCTGTGATGCGCGTCACTTCCTCGAGGCTGAGCCCGCGGAAGTCCGGCAGCAGCACCCGGCCGCGGAACGACGCGACCTCGACGTCGTCGCGCGAGGCCGGCGTGGCGCGCTTCGGGGCCGGCGCGGGCTTCGGCACGGGCGCGGCGGCGACGACGGGGCGGGGCGCCGGCGCTTGGCGCGGTGTCGCGGCGGCGCGCGCGACGGGCGGCGGCGCCGACACGTGCGGCGCAGCGTCGTCGGCGTCGGCGTCGGAGCCCTCGGCGGGCAGCGCGGCGCTCGCGATCAGGGCCGGAGTGCTCTCGACGTGGATGCCCTGCTGCGCGAGCTGCGAGCGCGCCACCGCTGCGAAGAGCGGCGCCGCCGACATGCCCCCCGTGTGGTAGGGGCGCTTCGGCTCGTCGAGCCCGACCACGATCACGACACGCGGCGCATCGGCCGGTGCGACGCCAACGAACCAGGAGCGGAAGCGCTGCTGCGAATAGCGACCCTCACGCGTGTCGAACTTCTGCGCCGTGCCGGTCTTGCCCGCCACGCGGATGCCCGGCAGCGCGGCCAGCGCGCCGGTGCCGCCCTCGCCGACGACGGTCTCCATCATGCGCAGGACGCTCGCCGCGGTCGCGGGGCTGACGGCGCGATGCCCGCGCGCCGGCGGCACCGGCTGCCACGCGCCGCCCGGCGCCCGCCGCGCGGCCACCAGGCGCGGCGCGAGCCACTCGCCGCCGTTCGCGAGCGCGCCGAGCGCCGCCGCGAGCTGGATCGGCGTCACGCTGACGCCCTGACCGTACGCGATGGTGGCGTGGTCGACGGGGCGCCACTCCTTCCACGGCCGCAGCACGCCCGCCGACTCGTCCGGAAAGCCGCTGCCCGTCACCTCGCCGAAGCCGAAGCGGCGCAGCATCTCGTAGTGGTCGCCGGGACCGAGCGCGTAGGCGACGTGCACCGCGCCGATGTTGCTCGACACGCGCAGGATGCCGGCCGGGTCGAGCACGCCGCGCGGCTCCTTGTCGTGGATGGTCTTGCCGGGCACGCGCAGGCTGCCGTCGCCGCAATCGATGCGCTCGTCCGCCGAGATGGCGCCCTTGTCGAGCGCGGCGGCGATCAGGAACGCCTTGAAGGAGGAGCCCGGCTCGCTGGCGTCGAGGAAGGCGCCCGAGCGCGTGCTGCGGTAGTCGAGCTCGCGGAAGTGGTTGGGGTCGAAGCCGGGCGCCTCGGCCAGGCTCAGGATCTCGCCGCTACGCGGGTCGAGCGCGACGACCACGCCGCCGCGCGCGCCGCTCGCGCGGATCTGATCGGCGAGCGCGCGCTCGGCCTCGGCCTGGAGCGTCGCGTCGAGCGTCAGCAGCAGGTCGCCGCCGGCGGTACCGCGCGGCGTGCCGTGTTGCATCGGCAGCAGCCGTCCGCTGCCGTCGCGCTCGACGGGCAGCCGGCGCGATGCGCCGCGGAGCCAGGAGTCCTCCTGCTGCTCGATCCCGCGCACGCCCTGGCCGTCGATGTTCGCGAAGCCGAGCGCGCGCGCCGCCAGCCCGTGGTGCGGGTACACACGGCGCGGCTCCTGCGCGATCCCGATGCCGGTGAGGCCGAGCGCGTGCACCCGCTCGGCCTGCTGCGGCGTCACCCAGCGCGCGACGAACTGGAAGCCGCGCTTCTCGCGCAGGCGCTTGGCGAGCTTCGCGGCGTCGACGTCGAGAATCCGCGCGAGCGCGCGCGCCGCGGCCGCCGGGTCGGCGACCTGCGAGGGCACGGCATAGATGGACGGCGCTTCGACCGAGAGGGCGAGCGCCGCGCCGCTGCGGTCGACGATCTCGCCGCGCGAGGGCGGCAGCGTCAAGGTGCGTAGCGACTGCGCGTCCCCGCGCGCCGCGCCGCGCTGATCGAACACCGAGAGGTGTGCCGCGCGCAGGGTCAGGACGGCGAACGCCAGCCCGAGCAGCCCGAGCATCACCTCGACGCGCCGGGCGCTCCGCCGCACGTCCGCCGCCTTCACGGCTTCGCACCCGGGGCGACGGCGTCGCGCAGCTCGACGACGCGGGCCGGCGTCGCGAAGCCGCGCTGGCGCGCCAGCTTCGCCAGCCGCTCCGGCCCGCGCAGGCCCTCGAGACGCGCTGTCTGGCGGCTGCGCTCTTCGTGCAAGGTGCGCGTGGCCGCGCTGGCCTCGCCGAGCGCGTAGCGCAGATGCAGGATCGAGATGCGGAGCTGTGCGAGCCCCATGGCGGCGAGCAACGCGCCGAGCAGGGCGGCCGGCAGCCACACGCGCCGACGCGGCGCCGCCGTGCGCACGCGCGCGAAGTCGACGCCGACGAGATCGGAGGCGGCGCGCGGGGTCCTGCTCATGCCGCCTGCTCCACGAGGCGCTCGGCGGCGCGCAGCTTCGCGGAGCGAGCGCGCGGGTTGCGGGCGAGCTCGGCGGGACTCGCGACGATCGGGCGGCGCGTCAGCACGCGCAGCTTCGGGCGCCGGCCGCAGGTGCAGACGGGCTGGCGCGGCGGGCAGCTGCAGCCGCGCGCCTCGTCGCGGAAGCGCTGCTTGACGACGCGGTCCTCGCCCGAGTGGTAGGCGATCACGACGACGCGGCCGCCGGGCCGCAGCACGTCGATGGCGGCGCCCAGGCCCTCGGCGAGCGCGCCGATCTCGTCGTTCACCGCGATGCGCAGCGCCTGGAAGACCTGCGTCGCCGGGTGGTGGCGGCGCCCGCGCCCGACGCCGCTCTCGCCGATCACGCGCAGGAGATCCGCGGCGGTCGCCAGCGGCGCACGCTCCCGCGCAGCGACGATCGCGCGCGCGAGGCGGCGCGCGCCGGGGAGATCGGCGTAGTCCCGGAACCAGCTCGCGAGCTCCTCGGCGTCGGCCTCCGCGAGCAGCGCGGCGGCGCTGCGTCCGGCGGTCGGATCCATGCGCATGTCGAGCGGCGTCTGGCCGGCGGTGTCGGCGCCGAAGCGGAAGCCGCGGTGCGCGTGGTCGAGCTGCGGCGACGACACGCCGAGATCGAGCAGCACCGCGTCGACGGCATCGATGCCCTGGCGCGCGAGCGCGGCACCCAACGCGCGGAACGACGCGTGCTCGAAGCGCACGCGCGCGCCGAATCCGGAGAGTCGCTCGCGCGCAGCCGCGAGCGCCTCGGGATCGACGTCGAAGGCGATCAGCCGTCCGCCGGGCGCCGTCCGCTCGAGGATGCCGGCCGCGTGGCCGCCGGCGCCGACCGTGCCGTCGACGACCACGGCGCCCGGGCGCAGCGCCAGCCACTCGAGTGCCTCGTCCAGCAGGACGGGCTGGTGCGTGAAAGGGCTGGCCACACGGGGCTCCCACCTGCGCCCCCATCGGGAGTCGAGCCGGGTGTTCGTGGATCCGGGAATGCGTGCGGTCTGCGCCGCTCGTTCCCTCGCGGCGGGCGAGTGCTGGGGCGCCCCGGAGCACCGGCTCCGCGCAAACCAGGTTGTCCCCCCCATTGACTTCCTGGCTCGCGTCGGAGAGGTGCTCCGGGGACACCCCAACCTCTCGCTCGGAGGAAAACCTCCGAGCCCCCCGCCTGAAAACTCCCTACCTGCCCAGCTTCCCTGCCACCGCCGCCGCCGTTTCGGGGTAGTGGGCCTGGGTCTTGTTCAAACTCGCTTCGAACCGGGCGCGGTCCCACAGCTCGATCCTGGGGCCGATTCCGGCTACGGTGACTTCGCGCTCGAGCCCCGCGTGCTCGCGCAGGTGGGGCGGCACGAGGATGCGCCCTTGCCGATCGATCGGGCACTCAGCCGCCCCCGAGATGCGCATGCGGGCGAAATCCTGCGCCGCCGGATCGACGTCGGCGATCGCGGTGATGCGTCGCTCGTACTCCATCCAGTCGTCGAACGAATAGAGGTCGAGGCACTCGTGGCCGTTGGTCAGGATGGGCGGGCGATCGCCGCGCCGCGTGAGCTCGAGTCGGAACGAAGCCGGCAGGCTCATGCGGTTCTTGGCGTCGATCGTGTGCACGTAGCGGCCTCGAAACATGCTGCGAGCTGCTCGGCTCCGCGCTTCCCCTGAGAACGTGGGGCGTACCACCAAACCCCACTTAACAACCACTCGATGGCGCTTTTATACCACTACATGCGCAGGGCGCAACAAGTTTTTTTCAACTTTTTCGCGGAACTTGGTCCGAAATTGCGAGTGCGAATCGCCCACAAGATCGTGGGGTGGATCCGATCGCCAGCTACAAGATCCCGTGGTGCGGACGGCGAGCCGCCCGGGGGCTGCGGCGCCCTTCAGGCCGGCCCGATCTCGCGATAGCGGGCGCCGTGCACCTGGGACGCGCATGCCACTACGTGGGCGAGCACGCTCCCACGCGGCGCCGGCACCGTCGCGGGCAGCGCGGGCGTCTCGGGAGCCAGCAGGACGTCGAGCACCGCGTCGCTGCCTTCGCGCAGACCCGAGAGCGCATAGCCGCCCTCGAGCGCGAAGACGACCTTGCCCTCGCACAGCTCGTCGGCGAGGGCGCGCACGAGCGTCGCCAGCGCCGCGAAGCCCTGCGCGCTGACCTGCATCGACGCGAGCGGATCGTCGCGGTGCGCATCGAAGCCGCACGACACCAGGATGAGTTGGGGCCGATACGCGCGCGCGACGGGCACGAGCACGCGCTGCACGGCGCCGACGTACTCGGCGTCGCCGCAGCCCGCGGGCAGCGGCAGATTCAGCGTGTAGCCCGCGCCCGCGCCGACACCGGCCTCGCCGAAGTCGCCGGTGCCCGGGTAGTAGGGGAACTGGTGCGTAGACGCATAGAGCACCGACGGATCGTCCTCGAAGCTGTGCTGCGTGCCGTTGCCGTGGTGGACGTCCCAGTCGAAGACGAGCACGCGCTCGAGCCCGTCCTCGCGCTGGACGGCGCGCGCGGCGATCGCGACGTTGTTCAGCAGGCAGAAGCCCATCGCGCGATCGCGCTCGGCGTGGTGTCCGGGCGGGCGCACCGCGGCGAAGCCGGCGCGCGCCTCGCCACGCACGACCCGGCGGGTCAGCTCGACGAGGCCGCCGGCGGCCAGGCGCGCGACCTCGAGGCTCTGGGGTCCCATGTAGGTGTCGGCGTCGAGGTGGGTCGGCGCGCGGGACGCGGCCGCTTCGAGCTGGCGCAGGAGGCCCGCGTCGTGCACGCGCAGGATCTCGTCGGGGCTGGCCGGGCGCGGCGCGACAGCTTCGAGCTCGGCGCGGCGCGCCGCGACGGCGTCACCGACGGCGGCGAGGCGCTCCGGGCGCTCGGGGTGTCCGCCCGGACCGCGGTGCTGCCGATAGCGGGGGTCCTCGACGACGGCGACGCCGCGTGTGGCGAGCATCGCGCCGCATGGTATCTGAGGGGCACGTGAGCAGGGAAGCGCGCGTCGTGCGCGCGACGGGGCGAAGTGACGTGAGCGGACCCGGCGTCGTCGGCGTCACCGGCATCCACGGCTGGCTCGGCGCGCAGCTGCTCTCGCGGCTCGCGCGCGGCACGGGCGTGCGCGCCGTCGGGCTCGACCTGCGCCGGCCGATGCGGATGGACGAGCGCGCGCGCTACGCGCGGATCGACCTCACGGAGCCGACGGCAGATGGCGCGCTCGCGCGCATGCTCGAGAAGGAGCGCGTGGAGGTGCTGGTGCACACTGCGTTCCGCGCGGATCCGTCCTCCGACGTCGAGCTGGATCACGAGCTCGAGACGATCGGCAGCCTGCACGTCATGCACGCGTGCGCGGCGGCGAAGGTGAAGCGACTCGTGGTGGCGTCGAGCACGATGCTCTACGGCCCGCACCCGGACAACCCGAACTTCCTCTCGGAGAGCCACCCGCTGCGCGGGCATCCCGACGCCCACGCGGTGCGCGACCGCGTCGCCATGGAGGCGCTGCTCGCCGAGTGGTCGCAGCGCCACCCAGACGTCGAGGTCACGGTGCTGCGCACCTGCTGGATCTTCGGCCCGAGCTTCTGGAACCGCGTGGTCGCCTACTTCGCGCTGCCGGTCGTGGCGGTGCCGCTCGGCTACGACCCGCTGATGCAGCTCGTCCACGAGGACGACGCGCTGCGCGCCTTCGAGCAGTCCGCGCTGCGCCCGCATCCCGGCGTCTACAACGTGGTCGGCAGCGGCGTGCTCCCGCTCTCGACGCTGCTGCGCCTCGCCGGCAAGCGCTCCCTGCGCCTGCCGAACACACTGCTCTACCGGCTCGCGTACTTCCCGTCGCAGGGGCAGACGGGCGATCCTCCGTCCGCGTTCTACGACTACCTTCGCTACCTCTGGGTCGCCGACGGCCGCAAGGGCTGGGAGGCGTTCGGCGAGCCCCACTACTCGACGAAGGAGGCCTGGATCTCCTTCGTGTCGTCGCGCCGCATGCGGCGCTACCGGTGAGCATGGTCGACGACGAGCCGCCGCGGGAGCTGGACGAGCAGGCTGGCGACGCCGAGCTGATCGCCGTCCGCGAGGCGCTCGACGACCTGCGTCGCGAGCTGCGCGCGCGCTTCCATACCGGCGGCGAGTACGCCGACGCGCCGCGCGTCGACTGGAACGAGCTGTTCATCTCGCTGCGGCGTCGGCTCGGGACGCTCGGCATGTCGGAGCGCTCCGGCGAGGTCGACGAGTTCGGCATGGACGAGGTCGTGCTGCGGCGCGCGCGCCCGCTGCTCGATTTCCTCTACGACCGCTACTGGCGGGTCGAGCTCGAAGGCCTCGAGCACCTGCCGGAGAAGGGCCCCTGCCTGCTCGTCGCGAATCACTCCGGCCTGCTGCCCTACGACGGGCTGATGCTCGCGCACGGCATCGAGCGCACGCACGAGTCGGGCGAGCGCCCGCGCTTCTTCGTCGCCGACTGGCTGATGACCTTGCCGTTCGTGCAGCCGTACCTGGCGCGGCTCGGCGGCGTGCGCGCGTGCCGCGAGAACGCGGAGCGCCTGCTCGGCGCCGGCCGCTTCGTGCTCGTCTTTCCGGAGGGCGTGAAGGGGGCCGCCAAGGTCTTCCGCGAGCGCTACCGGCTCAAGCGGTTCGGCCGCGGCGGCGTGATCCGCGTCGCGCTCGAGACCGGCGCGCCGCTCGTGCCGGTCGGCATCGTCGGCGCCGAGGAGGCGCATCCCATCCTCTTCAAGTGGCGGCCGCCGATCCGGATGGGGCTGCCCTTCGTGCCCGTCACGCCGACCTTCCCGATGCTCGGCCCGCTCGGCGCGCTGCCGCTGCCGTCGAAGTGGCGCGTGCGGATCGGCGCGCCGCTCCAGCTCGAGCGGCTCGGCCCCGACGACGCGCAGGACGAGCTGCTGCTCTCGCGTCTCACCGAGGAGCTGCGCGCCGCGATCCAGACCCTGGTCGACGCGGAGCTGCGAGAGCGCGCGTCGGTGTGGGGCTGAGGAGCGGGACTCAGTCGAGTCCGGAGGCATCGCGCGCCGGGTCGTTCCTCTGATCTCCGCTCGCTTTCGGCTCGCTGCGCGTCGCCTGCGGCGGCTTGCTCTCCAGCCGCTCGAGCGCCTTGGCGACCCGCTCGAGATTCTCGGAGAGCGCCTCGATGTCGCTGCGCCGCGGCAGATCGAGCGCGCGGAAGACGCGCTCGACGGCGGTCTGTACCAGGTGATCCCACTCGGAGCGCGCGTCGGTGAACGAATCGCGCAGCCGCGAGGCGTCCTGCTCGCGCGAGTGGATCACGCGCCGCACGTTGCGCTGGAACTCGCCCCAGCCCTCGGAGGCGTCGCCGACGCCGCGCTTCAGCGCGCCGTACAGGACGTCGCCGCTGCGCTGGATCAGATCGGAGAGCAGCGTCCGCGGCACCGCTCGATTCGAGCGCTCGCCCTCGACGAGGACCTGCGAGAGCGTGACGGACGTGATGTCCTCGCCGGACTCGTTGTCGATCACGCGCAAGTCGGTGCCCTGCTCGATGAGCTCCGCGATGCCCTTCAACGTGATGTAACGGCTCGTCTCGGTGTTGTAGAGCTTGCGATTGGCGTAGCGCTTGATCAGGACGGTCATGAGGAAAGTCTCGCGGCGGGCATGTGCGGCGACCCCACCCTAGCGAACGCGCTCCGAGACGGTCAGCCCTGCACGGGCACCCGCTCGACGCGTTTGCGCCGCGCGGCAGCCTTCTCTGGTGCCGGCGTCGGCTGCGACGATGTCGACGGGCGCACGCCGAGCTCCCACAGGAGCTCGCGCACACCGAGGAATGCGCGCAGCACGGCGCGCGCATCGGGATCCTGCGCGGCGCGCGCCTCCCAGCGCGCGATCTCGGCGTCGAGCGCGCCTGCGAGCGCATGCGTGAGCGCGAGGTCGGCGCCCGTCTCGGGCGACGCGCCGCGCGCGAGCGAATCGAGCCACCGCGCAGCGCCACCGAGCACAGCGTGCGAGCCGGCCGGTACGCCTGCGGTGAAGAGCGCCGCGGCGTCGACGAGCGCGCGCAGGGCGAGCGCCGCCTCCGCGGCGGCCGTGCGCGCGTGCCGCGCAGCCTCTTCGAGCGCGCGCCGCGTGTCGGCCGGCACGCTCTTCGTCTCGCTCGTCACACTTCCTCCTGTCGCCCGGCCACCAGCGCACCGACGCGCGCGAGCGTCGTCAGGTCGCCGACGTCCTGCGGCAGCTCCGGCACGGCGCGCCAGAAGCGCTGCCCGCCGGCGACCGCGCGCTGATGCAGCGCGTGCAGCGCGCGTGCGTCCCGGCGGACGAGCGCAGCGTACCCTGAGGCGCACGCGACCGCTGCCTGCGCCGCCGCGTCCGCCGGATAGCCCGGCGGCGCATGCGCCGCGAGAGCGCGCGCGAGCGCCGCGACGTCCTCGCTTCGCGGCGACGCGTCGGGCGGATCTCCCCCGCCCGGCCAGAGGCGCACGCGGTTGGCCACCACGCCGCGGAGCTCGACCTGGAAGCTCTCGAGGCGCGCGAGGAACTCCTGCGCTTGCGCGACCGACTCGCGCTCCGGCCCGGCGACGAGCACGAAGCCGGCGTCGCCTCCGCGCAGCAGCGCGCGCACGCGTTCGGCGCGCTGGCGGAAGCCGCCGGCCATGCCCTCGAAGGCGAGCAGGAACTCGGAGAGATCCTCGAGGAAGCCCATGCCCGTGAGCTGCTCGATCGCTCGCAGCCCGAGTCGCGTGCCGCGCTGGAACCAGCGCGCCCCCAGGCGTCCGGCGGAGAGCGCGGGATGGATCAGCAGGTGGACGAGGCGGCTGTCGAGGAACTCGAGCAGCCGCTGCGGCGCCTCCAGGAAGTCGAGCGCGTGCTGCGCCGGCGGCGTGTCGACCACGATCAGGTCGAAGTCGGGACGCTGCGAGAGCTCGTACACGCGCTCCATCGCCGAGTATTCGACGCTGCCGGCGAGCGCGTCCGAGACGTGGTGGTAGATGGGGTTCGCGAGGATGCGCTCGCGCGTGACGCGGTCGGGCGCGAGCCGCTCGACGAGCCCGTCGAACGTGCGCTTCTGGTCGAGCATGGCGGCCGAGAGCGACGCCTCGGCCGGGACGCCTGCCTGCGCGAGCCGCTCGCGCGGCAGCGGGCTCGGCTCGTCGCCGAGCGCAGAGAGCCCGAGCGCATCGGCGAGGCGCTTCGCCGGGTCGATCGTGATGACGAGCGCGCGGCGCCCCCGGCGCGCGCCCTCCAGCGCGAGCGCGGCGGCGACGGTGGTCTTGCCGACGCCTCCGCAGCCGACGCACACGAGGATGCGTCGCGCGAAGAGGTCGTCCTCGCGCCGGTTCACGCGGCCTCGGCGCGCGGAGGCGCGAGCACGTGCTCCGCGAGCGTCGCGACGTCCTGCGGCCCGCGGATCCCGTCGGGCAGATAGGGCAGCGGCACGATCGGCAGGCCGGTGCGCTCCGCGATCTCCGTGCGGTAGCGCGAACCTTGCGCGTGGCGCTCGCCCTGCGCGCGCACACACGCCGCCAGCACGGCAGGCGCCGGCAGGCCCGGCGCGGCCTCCGGCGGCAGGCGCGAGAGCAGTGCCGCGAGGTCGCCGTGCGCCTCGGGCACGGGCCGCGCGCGCAGTCCGTTCACGACGACCCGGTCGACCGGCAGACCGAGCTCGCGCACGCGCGCGACGAGCGCGCAGGTCTCGCGCGCGGGCAGCTCCTCCGCGAGTGAGACCGGCAGCACCAGAGTGCGCGTGGCGTCGTGCAGCAGCGCCTCGACCTGCTCGGTGTGGTGGCGCAGCGGACCGGCCCGCACCGCGGAGATCACCACGCGCGGGACATCGAGGAAGCTCAGGCCGTGGCCGGTGGCGGGCGCGTCGACCACGATCAGGTCGAAGCGAGGCCGGCCCGCTTCGCGCATCTGCTCGAGGTGCCAGACCTTCCCGAGCTCGATCAGCTCGCGCCAGCCGGGCGCCGCCTCGAGCAGCTGCCGGAAGCCGCGGTTCGCGAGCAGCCGGCGCGCCAGGCCACGCATGCCGATCTGGAGGCCCAGGTACTCGGCCAGAGCCTCGAAGGGGTCGATGCGGATCGCGAAGAGCCCTGGGCGGATCTCGCGCTCCGGGTAGCCGTCGCCGGGCGGTGGCTGGGGGGTCAGCAGGCGCGGCAGCACGGCGTCGCGGCCGAGCTCGGCGACGAGCACCCGCAGCCCGCGTCCGACCGCCGCGCTGGCGAGCGCGGCGGCCAGGGTCGACTTGCCGGTGCCGCCCTTGCCGGTCACCAGGACGAGCCGGCGATCGAGCAGGGGACGGGGCTCCGCTCCGGTCGGCACGCGCTGGAGGCCTCCTGGCCGTCCGGAGGGCCCCGCCGTGGCTCAAGCGGCGCGCCGGCGCCTCCGAAACGAAGCGATGATGCCGAGCCCCGCACCCGCGCGCGGACCGCGGCTCCGGCGACGAAGGGGCACGGTAGCGTGATCGTCACCTGCGAGCGCTGTGCGACCCAGTTCCAGCTGGACGACTCGCGCGTGCCCGCGCGCGGTGTCCGCGTGCGCTGCTCGCGCTGCAAGAACGCCTTCCGCGTGGTGCCCGAGGCGCAGCGCGCCGCCGAGCAGATGGCGGAGCTGTCGCGCCGCGCGCGCGAGGACAGCCAGGAGGAGATCACGCAGGACCTCGAGGGGGACTCGCGTGGCAGTTCCAAGGGGGACTCGCGCGGCAACTCGCGCTCCCGCTCCGGGTCGCGGCGCAGCGAGGGTTCGTCGGCCCGCGCCGGCGATTCCGCGCACGGGGGCACGGGAAGCGGCCTCGACACCGAGGAGAGCGACTGGAAGTTCAACGAGGACGTGTCGGCCGAGTCCGAGGCGCCGATCCGGACGCGCGAAGAGCCGAAGCCCGAGCCGCCTCCCGTGCGCCGGGGTGCGGAGGCGGACGACTGGTTCCGCGGCGGCAGCGATGCGCCGCTCGAGCTCGACGACCGTCCCTGGAATGCGTCCGAGGAGGCCGCCGCAGCGGAGTCGCAGGCCGAGCCCGACGTCGAGCGCGAGCCCGAGCCGGAGGCCGAGGCGCCGCCCGCGCCGATGGCCGCCGCCGAGCCGTCGCTCGACCGCTTCGTCGAGCCGGACGAGCCCGCGCCGCACGCGAGCGCCGAGGCGCCGGTAACGGATGAATTCGATTCGCTGCCGTCGTTCGACAGCTCGGAGCCCTCGGCGCCGGTCGCGCAGGCCGAGAAGGAGCCCGGCTCGACGGACGAGCTCAGCAGCGACAGCTGGGGTCAGCTCTTCGGCGAGGCGGCTCGAGCCGACGCCGCCGAGGAGAGCGCGCCCGTCCCCTCGCGCAAGGCGAGGCGGCGCCGCAGCCTGAGCCTGCCTTCGTTCGGCGGAGTCGGCGCGCACGTCGGGCGCTGGCTCGGCCACGGCGCGCAGGCGCTCGGCTGGCTCGTGACGATCGGGCTCTTCGGCGCCGGTCTCTACACCGGTTTCGCCACGCAGGTCGCGTCGCAGCCGGCACCTGCGGCGGAGCAGGTCGGCGGGTTCGAGCTCGCGGCGCTCGAGGGTCGCTTCGTGGAGAACGCGGTGAGCGGGCGCCTCTACGTGGTGTCGGGGCGCGTGCGCAACCCGGGTTCGACGGTAGAGACGTTCCCGGGGCTCGAGATCGAGCTGCTCGACGCAGCCGGTCTGCCGCTCGCGAGCGAGCGCGCGCCGCTGCACGGGCCGATTCCGAAGTCGTTGCTGCGCGAGGCGCCGGTCGCCGACGTGATGGCGCTGTTGCCGCAGGTTCCGCCCCTCAGGCCGGGCGAGGAGCGCGCCGTCGAAGGCGTGTTCGCGAGCCTGCCGGCCGACGCGGCGTCGTTCCGCGTCGTCGCGCCGCGAGCGGCGCGCAGCGCGGGTGGTCCGCTGCCCGAGGTGGACCTCCCGAAGTAGCCCTAGTGCGGCGGCTCGCTCTTCGCGGACTCGCCGCCGGCCACCTCGCCCTTCTTCGGCGTGACGTCGAGCTCGTCCTTGCCCGAGATCCCCGCCTTGAAGTTGCGGATCGCCTTACCGACGCCGGAGCCGAGCTCCGGCAGGCGTCGCGCGCCGAAGAGCACGATCACGATGCCGAGCACGATCAACAGCTCGGTAGCGCCGATGCCGAACATGGGGTCACTCCGACCGCCGACGGCGTGTGGTTGCGGACTCGCGAAGCTTGCCCCTCGCGTTCGGGACGGTCAAGGCGACGCCTGTGCCGCCTCGGGCTTCGGCGCCGCGTCTCCGAGCTCGCCGTCGATGCGCGCGATCAGCACGTCGGGAGGCTGCAGGCCGCGCAGCAGCACGCCGTTCAGCACGAAGGCCGGCGTGCCGGTGACGCCCGCCGCCTTCGCCTCCGCCATGTCGGCTTCGACGCGCTCGGCGCCCTTCGTGCTCGCCCGACACGTCTCGAAGGCCGCGAGGTCGAGGCCGACCTTGCTTGCATGGCCGCGCAGGTCGTCGTCGCTGAGCGCGCTGGCGTTGGCGAACACCTGATCGTGGAACTCCCAGAAGCGCCCCTGCTCCTCGGCGCACACGGCGGCCTCGGCGGCCGCGCGCGCGCGCGGGTGGATCGACTCGAGCGGCAGGTGCTTGTAGACCACACGCAGCTGCGTCGGATAGCGATCGCGCAGCGCCTTGATGACGGGCAGCGCCCGGGAGCAGAAGGGGCACTGGAAGTCCGAGAACTCGATCAGGGTGACCGGGGCGTCCGCAGGCCCGACGGCGGGACCGGTGCTCGAGACTTCGACCCGCGGCGGCTCCAGCAGGATCTCGACCTCGGCCTTCTCGATCAGCGCGGTGCGGATCTCCTGCTCGCTCAGCCCGTCGAGATGCCGCCGGATGTCGGGTGCGAGCTGCTCGAGCGTGCGGCCCTGCACGCGCGCCTTGTTCTGCTCGTAGAAGGCGGAAACCTCCTCGTCGGTCACCGGCCCGCGCGCAGCCACCTCCTCGGCGATCAGCGCATCGACGTCGACGCCGCGCTTCTCGGCCTCACGGGCGAGCACGCGCTCCTCGATCCAGGCGTGCAACGCCTCCTCGCGCAGCTCGAAGACCGCGCTGGCGTCGCCGCCGCGCGTCTCGCGCACGTAGAGCCGCTCCTTCGCGCGGTCGTCGAGCTCTTCGATCGTGATGGTTTCGCCATCGAGCTTCGCGGCGACCTGCGAGGTGTCTGCGGGCGCATTGCCCGCTCCGCCCGTCCCACCACTACACGCGAGCCCGACGGCCATCGCGCACGCCAATCCGATGCTTCGCTTCATGCGTCCCCCCTTCGCCACGCGGCCGGGGGAGGCCTGCGGCATCCAGCGCGTGTCGTCCGCACGCGGGCGCGTAGTATAGGCGCCGCTTCCGCGAGAGCCCGGCGTCAGGCGGAAGGCAGCGAGAGGGCGGGAGTCAGGAAGCGCTCGAGCGCGTGAAGCACCGCCGCGTCGCCCGGGACGTCGCTCCCGATCCGACACTCCTGCTTCGGCTCGCCCGCGGCGTCGAACAGGGCGCGTGCGCCCCGGGCCGCCGCAGCGTCGCCGCTGCCAGCGTGCACGAGCAGCAGCGGACGCGGCGCGATGCGCGCGACGTAGGTGCGCGCGTCGAGCGCCGGTGCGCCGTCGCCGGGGAAGGCGAGGGCGGCCGCGCACACGCGCGGATCGAGGCTCGCGAAGGCGGCGCCGAGGCGCGCGCCGAGGCCGAAGCCGACGAACGCAACGCGCTCCATGTCGAGCTCGGGAATCGCGGCGCACGCGTCGAGCGCGCGCTCGAGATCGACGACCGCCTGCCGCGCGAACTCTTCCACCAGATCGGCGTGCGCCGCATCGGGCTCGCCCGACAGCGCACGCGCGAGTCGCGCACCGAGCTTCGCGTCGCCGCGCGCGCCGTGCAGCGGGAGGTCGATCGCGACGACGGCGGCGCCGCGCTCCGCGAGCCGCGTCGCGGCAAACTCGATCTCCGCGCAAGCAGAGCTCTCGCCCGCGCGGTGCTGGAGCAGCACCAGCGGCAGCTCCCCGTTGCGCTGCGACGGCTGCCACATCCGGCCGTTCACGCGGTCGCCACGGCTCGAGTACTCGATGCGCTCGCTGCGCAGCCCGGGCCGCTGGAGCGGCGGAGCGACGCGATGCCGCCAGAGCCCGAGCGGCTCGCGGTGACCCGATAGACGCAGCGCGCTTTCCATGGCCGCGCAGTGTACGGGGGCTCTGTCCCCTCTGGAAAGATGGCGCGCGAAGCGCGCCGCAAGCGGCGAAGCCGCGCGAAGGTGGGCCCTCGCAAAGACGGGCGCAGCCGAAAGGAGATACCTAACGCGCCAGCAACACCCTTCGGGCTCGATAGAGATTCGACTTGATCGCGTCCTCGCTCTTGTCGAGCAGGCTCGCGATGTCGGTGATCGGGTGGTGACGCAAGTGGTGCAGCTCGAAGAGCAGGCGCTGCTCCGAGGTGAGCTCGAGCGCGGCCGCGGCCTCGATGCGCTCGGCGCGCTCGCGGCACTCGTAGGTTTCGTGTGGCGTCGGGACGGCGCCGATCATCGGCGCCGCATAGTCGACGTTCTCGAGCTCGTCCTCGATCTCGAGGGGCACCGTCGGATGGCGCTTGCGCTTGAACCGGTTGGCGACAGTGCGGCGCGCGATGCCGAGCACCCACGCCGCGAAGTGCGCCTCCTTCCGGTACGAGGCGAGACACGAGAAGACGTGGAAGAAGACCTCCTGGACGGTCTCCTCGGTGTCCGCGCGATTGTCGAGCCGCTTCTGCACGAACCCGAAGACGCGCGGCAGGTAGCGGTCGTAGAGCTGCTCGAACGCGGCTTGATCCCCGGCGAGGATCCGTTCGATCAGCTCCGATTCATCGGGCTGCGCGCCAGGCGCTGCCACCAGCATGAGGCATCCCTCCCAGGATCGAAGCTGGATTGAGAACCCGGCTCCGTAGTGGGATGTAGCCAGGGCGCGTCCGCTGGTGTCACAGATTTTTAATCGGAGCGGAAAGGCGGTGGAAGTTCCCGCGGGGCCACTGGCTCGAAGGCCGACTTCTCCTCGTCAGTGACACCGAGATCCGCGTCCGACAGGCCCGTGCGGAACTCGGGCAGGGGCTCGGGGCTCGACCGCACGGGAACCTCTCGCGGCGCTGCGGGCT
>Ga0247830_10000074_pt1 | contig 27301 bp, 34 predicted proteins | sample 12C_Control_Day5_FD_207766 | JGI IMG/M metagenome (GOLD analysis project Ga0247830, IMG submission 207766) | Soil microbial communities from agricultural site in Penn Yan, New York, United States - 12C_Control_Day5 | ecosystem: Environmental > Terrestrial > Soil > Agricultural land | place...
CTTCCCTGCGCGTCTGTAGCAAAATATCCTTCCGCCCACCCCGCTTTTCGCCGAACTAGCTAAAGCAATCCTTGCGCGCGTGCAATACACGGTTGCTCGGATTGAGACTAAGCCTCGTTCAGTGCGCGCAACTCCTGCGCGACGAGTGTGCGTGCGGCTCTCAGGCCGCCGCCTCCGGCGGCGCCCGCCGTCCGCTTTTGGCCTGCGGCGCGGGCCGCTCCGCCAGGAAGTGGCGGCCGAGGTCGACGGTGGCGCGCCGGCCGATGTCGGCCCTGGCGCGCGCCAGCCACTTCTCGGTCTCGCTGCGGCCGGCGCCGAAGAGGTAGGTGAGGAGCTCGAGCTCCGGCTTGGCCTTGCTCTCGGGCGCCAGCGTGCTGGTGAAGCGGCCTGCCTCGATCAGATGGAAGCGGTGGCGGGCGATGCGCGCGTCCGCCGAGCCCGCCCGCAGCGACCAGCGCGAGGCATGCGCGCGCACCGTCTCGATCACCTCGATGTCGCGCAGCATGGGCTGGCCGAAGGTGATCTGGTTGATGCGTGCCGAGATCTCGCGCGTGCTGGTCGGCACGCCCTCGCTGCGTACTGGGTTGAGCTTGACGATCAGCGTATCGGCGACCGGGCTGTCGCGCGCCAGGGTGAGGAGATCGGGGTTGGCCGAGAAGCCGCCGTCCCAGTAGGCGCGCCCGTCGATCGACACGGCGTGATGCAGGGTAGGTAGGCAGGCCGAGGCCAGCACCGACTGCACGGTGATCTCGCGGCGGCGGAAGAGGCGCGGTCGGCCGGTCGCCACATCGGTGGCGGCGATCAGCAGCTCGGGTCCCTGAGTGGTGCGCAGTAGCGCGAAATCGATGTGGGCCTCGAGCAGCTTGCGGAAGGGATCGAAGCCCAGCGGGTTGAAATCGTAGGGCGAGAACAGGGTTGCCACCTGCGCCAGCGCCTGCGAGCGGCTCAGGCTCGCCAGCCACGGATTGTTGCGCAGCAGATCGGGAACGCCGGCCTTGGCCACCGCCTCCCACACCGTGCGCAGCTTGGCGCGCGCGCCCGGCCGGCCGGTCTCGGCAAGCCCCGCCGCCACCGCCACTGCATTGACGGCGCCGGCGCTCGTTGCGCTGATCCAGCCGAGCTCGAGCGTCTCGTCTTCGAGCAGGCGATCGAGCACGCCCCAGGTGAAGGCGCCGTGCGCGCCGCCGCCCTCGAGCGCCAGATTGAGACGCTGCTTGTGCTTGAAGAAGAACAATTCACAAGCCCCCCGACCGCCGGCACCGCATCAAGGCGATCTTCAGGGCCCAATCATGGCAGCACATCGAGAAGTTGACATCTCTTGTGACAGTTTTCCATCGCGAAAGGGGAGAGAACGTCCAGTCGCCTTGATGCGCGTCAACCCCGCACCACGCGTGTCTCAACCATCGAGGAGCTCAACTCAGCCTTCGTCGCCCAGAATAAAAGCAAAGCCCCGTCGCCGCGCAGGGCTAATCTACTCAATGGCGCGCCCTGCGCTCGTCCTTCAACTTTTCAATCTTCTTCTTTGCAATGCCAGCACTAACCTTAGCCCCGTGCTTCTCACTCTCTAATTTTTTGATGCGTTGCTCGAACTCAGCGACCTTCTGGGCGAGGTGCGTCCTCACCTTTTCGTCGTGGTTCATCTCCCGTCTCATCAACTCAAGCTCTTTCGAGAGATGCTTTAACTCCCCATCATGCTCCTTCTTCCCGTCTTCCAATGCATCAATCCGACCAATGAACTCTTGGATCTTCGCCCAAACCTTCCCAGCAGTGTCCAGTACCGCCATCGACGCTCACTCCTCCCGTTGCAATGCGCGTATTGTATCAGCTTCTCTCAAAGACAGATTGTCGCACTGTGGGCCTTAACTCCTGCAAAATCAGTGCAAAATCCACGTAACTCATTGAAAAGGCGGGTGCGGTCTCATCATGGCAGCACATCGAGCGGCAGCACAACCGGCACGCCGTCGACGACCACGTAGCGCGCCTTGATGCCGTAGACGGCGGCAAGGTGCTCGATCCGCAGCACATCCTCCGGCGCGCCTGCCGCCACCGCGCGGCCGGCCTGCATCAGCACGATCCTGTGACAGAAGCGCGCGGCGAGCGAGAGGTCGTGCAGCGCTACAACCACGGTCCGGCCCGCCGCGGCGAGCGCGGTGAAATGCCGGAACAGGGCGAGCTGGTGCGCCGGATCGAGGCCCGCGGTCGGCTCGTCGGCGAGCAGCACGCGCGGCTCCTGGGCCAGCGCGCGGGCAACCAGCACGCGGGCCCGCTCGCCGCCCGACATCTCCAGCACCGGCCTGTCGGCGAGATGGGTGACATCCATTGCCGACAGCGCGGCGGCAACGGCCAGCGCGTCGGCCTCGGATTCGCCGGCCCCCATCGGCTGGTAGGGCAGGCGGCCGAGCGCCACCACCGCGCGCGCGGTGAGCGCCCAGTGCACGGTGCGCTCCTGCGGCAGGTAGGCGAGCACGCGCGCACGCTCGTGCGGTCGCCAGTCGGCGATCGATCGCCCATCGAGCGACGCCGTGCCGGCCGTCGGCGCGATCAGCCCCGCGAACGTGCGCAGCAGGGTCGTCTTGCCGGCGCCGTTGGGCCCGATCACCGCCGTCATCTCGCCCGCGCGCGCTGCGAACTCGAGACCCGCGATCACCTCGCGCGAGGCGAGCCTGACATGCAGCCCCTGCGCCTCGACCCTCATGGCGCGAGCTCCGCGCGGGTCCTCAGCACCAGCCACACGAAGAACGGCGCGCCGATCAGCGCGGTGAGCACGCCGATCCTGAGGTCGACCCAGGGCTGGACCAGCCGCAAGGCCACGTCGGCGACCAGCAGCATGATGGCGCCACCGAGGAAGCTTGCCGGCAGCAGCAGCGCGGGCCGGTGCCCCGCCAGCGGACGCAGGGCGTGCGGGACGATCAGGCCGACGAAGCCGATGATGCCCGTCACGGCGGTTGCGGCACCCACGCTGAGTGCCGTGCCGGCGACGACCATGAGGCGCGTGCGTGCAAGGTCGATGCCGAGGCTGCGCGCCGCGTCCTCGCCCAGCGTGAGCGCATCCAGCGCCCGCCCGACGGTGAGCAGCAGGCCGATGCCCGCCAGCATCGGCGGCGCCGCCAGCCACACCTGCGTCAGGCTGCGGTCGGCGAGCGATCCCATGATCCAGTACACCATCTCCACCGACGCGAACGGGTTCTGCGACAGGTTGAGGACGAGCGAGATCAGCGCCGCCGCGAAGCTCGAGACGGCGAGCCCCGCCAGGATTAGCGTCACCGGCCCGCCATAGACGCCGGCGAGTGCGATCACGGCCAGCATGGCCGCGGCCGCGCCGATCAGCCCCCCCAGCGGCAGCGCGAAGGCGAAGGCGGCGGACAGGCCGAGATGGATCGCCAGCACCGCCCCGAGCGCGGCCCCGCCCGAGACGCCGATCAGGCTCGGCTCCGCCAGGGGGTTGCGCAGGTAGCCCTGCAGCGCCGCGCCCGACAGTCCCAGCGAGCCGCCGATGAGCGCGCCCAGCACCGCGCGCGGCAGACGGATCTCCTTGAAGATGAGGGCCCCGGCATCTCCTGAGAGCAGGATGCCGAACCCCGTCGGGCCGACCGCTAGGGACAGCAGGAACGCGGCGACGGCCGCCGCAGCGAGCGCGCCGAGCAGCCTGGCAGCCTTGCCGTCCCACAGGGCCCGCGGCGCTGTCATCGGGCCCGCGCCTCGATGCGGCCGCGCGCGGCGGCCAGCTGCTCCACCGCCTCGATGATGTGCGGCGTGCCGCACAGCCACATGCGCCACGGCAGCTCGATCGAGGCGCCCCGTTTGCGCAGCAGGCCGATCACGGGGTGGCGCAGGTTGTCGGCCACCGCCGTGCGATATTCATCCGCGCCGCTCGACAGCACCAGCAGGTCGGGCGGGCGTGCGAGCAGGGCCTCGAGCGGGACGACGCCGCTGCGCGCCAAGGGATAGTCCGCCGCCATGTTGCGCAAGCCCGCGGCGGCGAGTGCGGCGTCGGCAAGGCTGTCCGCGCCGGAGACTGCGCCGCTGACCTGGTAGATGACGGCGGTCGGGTGCTGCCCGCGCTCCGCACCGCGTGCGAGGCTTGCCAGGCGCCGGTCGTAGTCCGCGATCATCGCCTCGCCTTTCGCCCGCTCCCCGACGGCCGCGGCCACCTTCCGCACCGCGGCGCGCACGCCGTCGAGGTCGTTGGCGAGCGGAACCACCACCATGTTACGGCCCAGCCGCCGCAGCAGCCCCACCGTGCCGGAGACGCCGAAGGGCCCCGCCAGCACCAGGTCGGGATCGTGGCGCAGCACCTCCTCGGCGCCGCCGCGGGTGAAGGGGATGCCGCGCCCCTTCTCGGGGATGGCGGAGACGGCCGGGTCCGCCAGCAGGTGGGTCACGGCGGCGATGCGCTCGCGCGGCACGAGCTCGACCAGCAGCTGGTCGGCGCACAGGTCGAGCGAGACGATGCGGCGCGGCTTCTCCGCCGGCTGAGCCGGAGATTGCGCGGCGACCGACCCGCATTGAGCCCATGCCAATGCCGCAGCCGCCAGCGCCATCGCCGCCAGCGGCTGCCGCAACGCTCTGGAGACGTTTGCTACTTCAACCTCCGGGGATCCTCGACGCCGCCGAGCGTCAGCTTGACGCCCGCATAGGCCGCAATCGGGGGCGCATCATAGCCGTAGACCTCTTGATAGTGCCGATCGAGCAGGTTCTCAACGCGCCCGAACACCTCCACGGCCGGAGTGATCTTGTAGGAGGCCGTGGCGTTGAGCAGCCAGTAGGCGTCGAGCGCCACGCGCTCGGTCGGGAAGAAGAACGGCATCCGGAACGCGATGTCCTCCTGGCGGCCGTTGTAGATGGCACCGATGGTGGCGGTGCCGCGCCCACCCATGAAGTCGTAGGCGAGGTCCACCTTGCCCGCATGCGGTGGCCGCCGCAGCTCGCGCTCGCCGTCGGGGTTGCGCGCGTCCGTGTAGGTGTAGGCGCCGCCGAGCGTGATCTCGCGCGTGAGCTTGAAGCGGGCCGCCACCTCGACACCCTCGCGCGTGCTCTCGCCCGGCAGGTTGACCGACGTGAACGTACCCGGACGCGGCCCCGGCGCGGTGCCGTTGATCTTGTTGGTGAGGTCGGAGTTGAAATAGGTCACGTCCAGGATCGCCACCCCCTTGAAGAACGTGAACTCGACGCCGGCGTCCCAGCCGAAGCTCTCCTCCGGCGTCAGCGCGGCGTTCGGCACGAAGAAGGGGCTCGTCCCGAACTGCTCGTACATGGTGGGCAGCTTCACGGCCGTGCCGACGCTGGCGTGCGGCCGCATGTAGAGCTCCTTGAGCACCAGCGAGGCCGCTGCCCGCCAGGTCGTGAAGTCCTGGAAATTGTCGTTGTCGTCCCGGCGGATGCCCGCGGTCAGGAACAGGCGGTCGGCGAAGTCGCCGCGCCATTCCCCCGTGTAGGCCATGCGCCCGCGCGCGCGCTCCAATCCATCGGCGAAGTCGCCGAACGGCGTGAAGCGCTCGTCCTCCATCTCGACCCGGCCGGTGAACGCATGCTTCATCCACAGCGCCGGCATGTTCAGGCGATAGGTGGCGAGGTAGGCGTACTTCTCCGCCTCGCTGATGTTGCGGCTGAAGCTTGCGAAGAAGGAGCGGTCGGTGTCGGCGGTGGTCGTGCTGTTGTGGTTGATGCGGAGCTCGTGGGTCAGCGCGCCGCCGAGCATGTCCCAGCGCAGGTTGCCGCCCGCCAGAAACACCCGGTGATCGAGCGTGGAGCGGTCGTCGATGGCGGTGGCGAGCGTGCCGGCCGGTCCGCCGAAGCCGTCGCGGTCGGCCTGCTTGTCGCTCTTGCGCACCGTGAAGTCGAGCGTGACGCCCGGCAGCAGCGTCGCGCCCGCCCGCATCGTGAAGGTGCCCAGGCGCGAGCCGTCGTCCTCGTCGCCGACCGGGGCGATGTTGTAGCCCGCGGTCTCGCGCACCTGGTAGGACACCGACAGATGCGCCTTGTCGTTGCCGACCGCGACGCGGCCGGCGACGTCCGTGGTCCCCATCGAGCCGCCCTCGGTCCGCACCGTGAGGGTCAGCGGCCCCTGCCCGCGCCGCGTGATGATGTTGATCACGCCGCCCACCGCATTGGAGCCGTAGAGGCCGCTCATGGGCCCGCGAATGATCTCGATGCGCTCGATGTCGTCGGCGGAGAGATTGGAGAAGTCGAACTCGCCGTCGGCCGTGTTGTTGGCCTCGATGCCGTCGATCAGGACCAGCGTGTGGTTGCCCTCGGCGCCGCGGATGCGCACCTGCGTGATATTGCCGAAACCGCCGCTGCGGCCCACCGAGACGCCGGGCAGGCTGCGCAGCGCCTCGGCCGCGTAGCGGATCTGCCGCGCGCGCAGCTCCTCGCCGGTGATGACCGTCACCGCGTTGCCGACCGTGTAGGCGGGAACGCCGGCGATTGCGCTCTGCTCGGTGGAGAGTGCGGTGGTCTCGCCGGGAGCGGCCGCCGGGGCCTGGCTCGGCGCCGCCGGGGCGGGCCGCGGGGGTGGAGCCTCGAGCGTGGCCCCCTGCACGGTGATGCCCGGCAGCGCGATCGGCTGCTGGGCGAGCGCTGGCAGGGACAGGACAGGCAGGCCGGTAAGGCCTGCTGCAAGCATGTAGGACTGCAACGACGACGAACGCATGACGCCTCTCCAAGGGTTGGAGCGGAGCGATCGCGTCGGACTTGTCTAAGGGAAGCGGACGAGCAGCCGGAGCCGGCGCGCGCTTTCGCGCCCGGCGATCCGTCTAGGCTGATCCTCTGATACCTCCTGCGGACACGACCGGCACGACCCCACGCTCGAACATGAGCCGTCGCCACTACGGGTGTCCGCTCAACCGCACGCCCCGCGCGGATGATGGGCGACTGGTGCCGGCAGGTCTCCTGGCTCACGGCTGATGCGCGTTGCGCCCGCCTTCCCGCCGGTTGCCCGGCAGTGGCATGTGGGCGACGCTCGCCGCTTACAGTTGCGGGGGCAGCCGCAGCTTTGAGGCCTCGCCCGAAGGCTTACCTCGCACCGCGTTCCCTTTTCACCCGCTGCGACCCTCGCGAGCCGCAACAGGAACCGTCACGCGCCCTCATCGAAGCGGCGCAGGCGGGAGGTTGTCAACAGATTACGAAGGGAGCGAATTCGATCTCGCTTGCATGCTGGCGCGCCGGCCACGCTCACGCTTCGCGCCGAGGCCACTTAGAAGCAGAACACGCGCTGCGAGAAGGCCGAGAGGTCGAGCAGCAGCGCCTCGCCGCGCACCGCGACGAGATAGAGCGCGCCGGCGAGCAGCAAGCCGACACCGGCAAGCAATGCGCGGCGCACGCCCGCCGGCATCAGCGGCCGTCCGGCGTCCCGTTCGCCAATCTCGGTATCGGTCTGCATGCTCCTCACGCGGGCTTCGCTTCCAGCAGCTCCAGCCGCGCCACGGGGCGCTCCTTGATCGGCCAGTGGATCGCGGCGGCGAACAGGCCGAGCGCGATCGAGACCCACCACATCATATCGTACGACTTGGTGGCGTCGTAAAGATAGCCGGCAAGCCACAATCCGCTGAACGAGCCCAGCTGATGCGACAGGAAGACGACGCCGAACAGCATCGTCATCCACCGGGTGCCGAAGAACACCGCCACCAGGCCCGAGGTCAGCGGCACCGTCGACAGCCAGAGCAGCCCGAGCAGGATGCTGAGGCCGATCACGACCGCCGGCGTAATAGGCAGGAACAGCAGCCCCAGGAACACGAAGCAGCGGCCGAAGTAGATGAGGCTCAGGCCCCGCCGCTTCTCGATGAAGCGCCCTGACTGTCCTGCGATATACGTGCCGACGAGATTGGCGAGGCCGACCATGGTCAGCGCGATGACGCCGACGCTGGCGTCGAGCCCGTGGTCGGCCACGAAGCCCGGCAAGTGGACGCTGTAGAAGGCGACGTGGAAGCCGCACACGAAGAAGCCGATGGTCAGCAGCAGATAGCTCGGGTGCGTGAATGCCTCGACGAATGCCCCTCCCAGCGACTGCGTGTCCACCATGCCGGAACCCGCGTTGGGCTTGCCGGCGAGCGTCCAGGCGAGCGGCAGCACAAGCGCCGTCGTCGCCAGCAGCATGAGCAAGCTCGCCTGCCAGCCATAGAACTCCATCAGCAGGTGCGTGTAGGGAAACGCCACGAACCCGCCGATGCCTGAGGCCATGCCGAGCGAGGCGATGGCGCTGGTGCGCTTGTCGGGGGGCGCGGCGCGTGCCACCGCGCCCACGAGCGAGGTCACGCCGGTGCCGCTGACGCCGATGCCCAACAGCACGCCGCTCATCAGGAGATCGAAGCCCGACTGGGCCGCGTACATCATGTACATGCCCGCCATCGTGGCGACGGTGCCGCCGACGACCACGCGTCCCGCGCCGTAGCGGTCGGCGACGATGCCGGCGAACACGGCGCCCAGCCCCCACACCAGGTTCGCCATCGCCATGGCCGTGGAGAACGGCTCGCGGCCGATGCCGAGGTCCTTGGTCATGGGCGTGAGGTAGAGGCCCATCACCTGCCGGATGCCCATGGCGATGCCGACGATCAGGCCGGCGCACAGGATGACGACCCAAAGGGGCCGGGTCGCCGCGGGCGCCGGCGGCGCAACTTTCTGCATTGTCGCGATTCCTCGAGGTTTCCGGGAGGAGTACTACAGTTGAGGCGTTCGCGAGCGCGAATATTTCTCACGGCTCTCATGACCTTTCGTCATGCCAGGGCCGCCCGCCGCAATGCTCGCCGCTCCAGCTCCACGATCTCGCCGCTGTCCGTTTCCAGCCCGCGGCCGATCAGCTCGATGGACCAGGGCGGCCCCTCGATGCGGTAGAGATTGTAGCGGGCGAGCGGCTCGGCCTTGTGGGGGCGCGAGAGAGACGCCGACGGTGCCCCCACAACCGGCGTCGCCGTCGGCCCCGTGCCGCACCAGGCCAGCATGTTGTGGTGGTTGTGGCCGTGCACGACGAGTTCGGCTCCGTGCCGTGCGAGAATCCGCTCGAGCTCGACGGCGTCGCGCAGGCCGCGCAGGCGCTTGGCTTGGCCCGGCAGCGGCGGGTGATGGATCAGCACCAGGCGGAAGTGGCCCGCGCGGCCCAGGCGCTCGAGCACCTTGTCGAGACGGGCAAGCTGCTCGGCGCCGACCCGCCCCGACGCCACCAGCGGTAGCGTCGTGACCGCCGAGTTGACGCCGACGATCGCCACTGCCCCGAGCATGCGCACGAAGGGGAACTCGCCCCCGCCGGCATGCTCGGCGCCCTGCGCGCAGGAGGCCATGTAAGCCGACCATCGCGCCGTGCCCGGGTCCCTGCCCAGTCGCGAATAGATGTCGTGGTTGCCGGGAATGACGCTCACCGCGTGCGCCGCGCCCAGGCTCTCGACCCAGGCCAGCGCATTGATGTGCTCCTGCGGCAGGCCGATGTTGACGAGATCGCCCGTCACGGCGATGTGGTCGGGCGCCTGCGTCATGAGGTCGGCGACGATGCGGTCCAGCACCTCGCGCTGGTAGGCGTCGCGGCGGTTGCGCAGCCAGTTGGCGTAGCCGAGCAGCCGCTTGACGTTCCAATAGCGCGGGCTGAAGCCGGCGATTGGGCCCAGGTGCACGTCCGTCAGGTGCGCGATGGTGATTTGCGTTTTCATGCCTCGCGCCTCACTAGCGACTTTGCGCGAGCTTGCCAAACGCCCCCGGGCGGCTGAAAGGAGGGGGCGATCGCGCGCCGGAGAGGCAGATGGTCAGGCCAGTACTCAGGCCAGTGCTCAGCCCAGTGGTTAGGCCAAATGGTTAGAAATGTCGTCCTGGTCAAGACGCTGCAGCGCTACTGGCGCCTGACGCGCGGCCTGACCATGGGCGTGCAGGCGCTTGTGCTCGATGGCGAGCAGCGCGTGCTGCTGGTGCGGCACGGCTACCAGCCGGGCTGGCATTTCCCGGGCGGCGGCTTGGAGAAGGGGGAGACCGTGGCCACCGCATTGGTGCGCGAGCTGCAGGAGGAGGCCGGCATAGCCCTGTCGGTGCCGCCGCAACTCTTCGGCGTCTACGCCAATTTCCGCAACTTTCCGGGCGATCACATCGTCCTCTTCGTCGCCCGCAAGTGGCGCCAGGACCGGGTGCCGCCGCCCAACGCCGAGATTCGCGAGCAGGGTTTCTTTGCCGCCGACGCATTGCCGCAGGGTGCGACCGACGCGTCGCGCCGCCGCATCGCCGAGGTTCTGGACGGAGTGTCGAGGAGCGAGACGTGGTGAGCCAGGATCGCAACATCATCATGCGTCAGGCTGGTCCTGAGGATTCGCGCGACATCCGCGACCTGCATGCGCGCGCCTTCGGCCCGGGCCGGTTTGCGCGCGCGGCCTATCGCGTGCGCGAGGGCACGCCGGAGTTCTCGCCGTTCTGCCGCGTGTGCCGGATCGACGGTCGGCTCGCCGCGGCCGTGCGTTTCACGCCCGTTCGGATCGGCGGCAAGGGCGGCGCACTCCTGCTCGGCCCGCTGGCGGTGGAGCCCGATTTCGCCAACCAGGGCTACGGGCGTGGGCTGGTCGGCAAGGCGCTGGAGGACGCGCGCGCCGCCGGCATCGCCATCGTGGTCCTGGTCGGCGACGAGCCCTACTACGCCCGCCTCGGCTTCAAGCGCGTGCCGCCGGGCCAGATCGTGCTGCCGGGGCCCGCCAACCCCGAGCGCATTCTCGCCGTGGAGCTGGCAGAGGGGGCGCTCGCCGGCTATTCCGGCCTTGTCGGTGCGGATCGTGATGCGTAGCGCGACCTCCCTCCCTTCACGCTACGTCCCGCCCGCTTTCTTCGAGGCATCGATCCATTTCTCGATCTGCACGGACGTTCCCGCCACGTAGCCCTGACCCTCGTAGAAGCCGAGCGCGCCTTCGTTGCCTTTGCGCACGAGCAGGTTGACCTTCCACACCCCGCGCGCCTCGAGCCAGGCTTCCGCCGCCGCGACCAGCGCAGCGCCGAGCCCGCGGCCCCGGCACGCCGGATCGACGCTCACGTAGTACATGGTGCCGCGATGACCGTCGTGGCCGACCATGGCACTGGCCACGATGCGCTCCCCGACGAGCCCTACCAGCACATCGGAGTTCACCTTGCCGCGCGCGAATGCCAGATCGGCCGCCGGGTCGTTCCAGGGCCGCGTCAGCCCGCACGCGTGCCACAAGGCGATGACGGCGGCTTCCTCCCCGTCCGCCATCGATCGCACCGTCAGCTCGTCGCCTGTCACGAGCCCGCCCCTCGGGACGCGTCGTCCGCAACCTTGCCGTACTCTGCCAGCAGCCATCGGCACACCGCCAGCGCCGAGACGGCACCCGCGAGCTGCGCCAGCACGAACGGCGCCACGTCCGCCGGCCGGATGCCCGCAAACGTATCGGAGAACGCGCGCGCCAGCGTCACGGCTGGATTGGCGAACGAGGTCGATGCCGTGAACCAGTAGGCCGCCGTGATGTAGAGCCCCACGGACGTCGCCACGGCCGCCGCGTTGGCGCGCAACGTGAGCAGGATGGTCACGACCAGCCCGAACGCCGCCACCCACTCGGCAAACCACTGCGCGGGGCCCGAGCGCGCCTTGGCCGAGACCTGCAGCACGTTCTCCTCGAACATGAGATGCGCCGCCATCACCCCGAGCACCGCTCCGACGACCTGCGCGCCGACATAGGCCAGCGCTTCGCCGCGCTCAATCTCGCCCCGCAACGCGAACACGGCCGTCACCGCCGGATTGAAATGCGCGCCCGAGATTGGACCCAGCATGGTGATGAGGACGACCAGCATCGCCCCTGTCGGCAGCGTGTTGCCGAGCAGTGCCAGGGCGACATTCCCGCCCGCCAGCCGCTCGCCCATGATGCCGGAGCCGATCACCGTGGCCAGCAGGAATGCCGAGCCCAACGCCTCCGCGCCGAGCCGCCGACCCAAAGACGAGCCCGCCATCGCTTCATGCCCTCTCTGAAGTCGCCGCGGCCTGGTCCTTGCCGATCGCATCGAGGTGGCGCTGCAGCGCCAGGCGGTCGATGGATGCGAGCGGCAGGTTGCAGAAGATGCTGATGCGCTGGTTGAGCATGCGGTGCGTGTCGGCGAACGCCAGCGCCCGCTCGGCCTCGCCGCCTTCCGCACGCGAGGGATCGGGTAGGCCCCAGTGTGCACTCATGGGCTGGCCCGGCCACACCGGGCAGACCTCTTCGGCGGCGTCGTCGCAGACGGTGAATACGAAATCGAGCGGCGGCGCATCGGGGGCCGCAAACTCCTGCCACGACTTGGAGCGCAGCCCCTCGGTCGGGTAGTTGAGGCGCTTGAGCAGCGCCAGCGCGAGCGGATGGATTGTTCCCCGCGGCTGGCTGCCGGCGCTGTGGGCGATGAACCTGCCCTTGCCCAGACGGTTCATCACGCATTCGGCGATCACGGAGCGGGCCGAATTGTGCGTGCACAGGAACAGGACGTGATAGGGACGGTCGCTCACTTGCGCGCTCCTTTGCTTGCTCCACAGACATCGACAGCCGCCGCGAAGGCTTGCCCGCACAGCTCCGGCCGGCCCTGGCAGCAGTCCTCGGTCAGATAGGCCAGCAGCCTGCGCATGCCCTCCACGTGCACCGCGTAGCGCACATAACGGCCGTCGCGCGTCGCGTGCAGCAGCCCCGCGCGATCCAGCTCCTTGAGGTGGAAGGACATATTGGTGGGCCCGATGCCGACGCGCTGGGCGATCTCGCCTGCCGGCATTCCTGTCGGCCCGCGCTTCACGAGCAGGCGGAAGATCCGCAGCCGGTGCTCATGCGCCAGCGCGGCCAGCCCAGCCACGATCTTGCTCTCGTTCATTCCGGCAATATTTCAAGACTTATTGTAATGTGCAAGTGACATGCGCCTGGGGTGTGGCTAGACCGCCCAGTAACCCTCAACCGCAGCCGCAGCCCTTGTCGCCGGCCGCCTTCGCATCGGCGTCCTGCCGGCAGCAGGCATCCGTCGCCACAGGTGCCGGCCCGCCGCAGCATCCCGCGCTCGCAGCGGCTCCGCCGGCGATCGGCGCGCTGCACACCCCGGTCTCCGGCAGCACCAGCTCGACGCGCTCGGCCGCGTCCCGGTCGCCGCCAATATCGGCCATGATCGAGCGCACCTGCTCGTAGCCCGTCATCATCAGGAACGTCGGCGCCCGCCCATAGGACTTCATGCCCGCCAGATAGAAGCCGGGCTCGGGCTGCGCCAGCTCGCGCGCGCCGTGCGGGCGCACGGTGCCGCAGCTGTGCAGGTTGGGGTCGATCAGCGGCGCCAGCGCCGGGGGGCATTCGAGCGCCGGGTCCAGCGCGATGCGCAGCTCGCGCAGGAACGACAGGTCCGGCCGGAATCCCGCAGCCACGATCAGCTCGTCGGCGATCACGTTGCGACCGCAGCATGCCGATCCCGCGCCGACGCGAACCCTGTCCTCGCCGCTCGTCGTGACATGGCTCGCGCGAAACCCGGTCTCGATGCGCACGCCGCCCTGGCGCACGATGCCGGCGAACTGCAAGCCCAGCTCCCCGCGCGCCGCCAGCTTGTCGTTGGCGCCGCCGCCGAACGATTTCTCCGGGTTGTCGCCCCGCAGGAGCCAGACGATCTGGGTTCCGGGCTCCGTCTCCTTGAGGCGGGCAAGATCGATGATGGTGCCGATTGCCGAATGCCCCGCCCCCAGCACGGCCACGGTCTTGCCGGCATAGCGCGTCCGTTCGGCACCGAGCACGTCGGGCATGCCGTAGGCGATGCTGCCGCCGTGCTCGGCCTCGCCGATGGCTTCGAGCCCGTTGGCCCCCGCGGGGTTGGGCGTGCCCCACGTGCCGGAGGCATCGATCACCGCGTCGGCGCGCAACACGCTCGGTCCCTTGCCGTTGCTGTAGCGGATCTCGAAGGGCGCCTTCTCCCGCCCCGCCGTCTTGGCCTTGTCGAGGCCCGCGCGCGAGATCGACGTGACGCGCGCGTCGGTGCGGACATGCGCGGCCAGCCGCGTCCGGGTCGCCAGCGGCTCCAGGTAGTGCGCCACCAGCTCGGCACCCGTCGGATAGTGATCGGGATCGGGGCTGTTCCACCCGGCCTCCAGCAGCAGGCCTTCGGACGCCTTGTCGACGTTGTAGCGCCAGGGCGAGAACATGCGCACATGGCCCCATTGCGCCACCGCATGGCCTACCGCCTCGCCCTGCTCCAGCACGATCGGCTCGATGCCCCGTCCAAGCGCGTGCGCCGCCGCAGCCAGCCCGGTCGGGCCGCCGCCGATGATGGCAACCGTCTTTGCCGCACTCGCGCTCATGTCTTGGATCCTTCCGGCTTCTTCGAGCCCGTGGACGAAATGCCTATGCCGCCGTATCGGCCGCTTGCCGGACCGCGGCACAATCGCCCTCGGTGCAGCACTCGGCCACCAGGAAGTCGAGCAGGCCGCGCATCACCTGGTAGTTGGCGCGGCAGATCAGCGTCGTGGCATCGCGCTCCTGCGTGAGGAGGCCGACGACGACGAGCGCCTTGATGTGATGGGAGAGCGTGGATGCCGGGATCGCCAGCCGGCTCTGCAGCTTGCCGACCGCCAGGCCCGGCGCGCCGGCCTTGACCAGCGCGCGATAGATGCGAAGCCGGGTCGGGTTGCCGAGCGCTTCCAGGCGGGCTGCTGCATCGCTGATCTTCATGGCGCACATGTAGTCCGCGCCGCGCCCGCCGTCAACTATATTTCTGGATTTATCGAAATAGCATCCTGGCGCGGCTAGGTCGCGGGCGTGCGGCCCTCGAGCACAGTCGCGAGCACGTCGGTGTCGATGTTGCCGCCGCTCAGGATCAGCCCGACGCGCTTGCCGGCCATCCGCCTGCGCTCCTTGAGCAGGGCCGCCAGCGGTGCCGCGCCCGCGCCCTCGGCGACGTTGTGGGTGGCGGTCCAGTATAGCCGGATCGCCTCGGCGATCTCGTCCTCCTCGACGCGCACGATGCGCGCCGCGCCCTTGGCGATGATCTCGATTGCGGCCGCGTGCGGCTCGCGGCAGGCCATGCCGTCGGCGAACGTGCGGGCCGAGTTGGTGGGCACCGGCCGGCCCGCCTCGAACGACAGCGCCACCGCCGGTGCCGCCGCGGCGACCACGCCGACGATCTCGGTCTTCAACCCCAGCAGGTCGCGCGCCGCGATCAGCCCGCAGATGCCGGAGCCCATGCCGATCGGCGCATAGACCGCGGCGAGATCGGGCACCGCGCGGTAAAGCTCCAGAGCGTAGGTGGCGACGCCTTTGACCAGTTGCGCGTCGAAGGAGGGCACGAAGTGGAGGCCTCGCTCCGCCGCGACCTGCCCCGCATACGCCTTGGCCTCGTCGAAGTCGCGGCCATGCACGACAAGCTCCGCACCGAAGCTCTCCATCGCCCTGTTCTTCTCGGCGCTGTTGCCGTGCGGGACCAGGATGGTGGCGGAGAGCCCCGCGCGCCGAGCGGCGAGCGCGATCGACTGGCCATGGTTCCCGCGCGTTGCCGTGATGACGCCTTCCACCTCCGGATGCGCCCGCTTCAGCCAATCCATGTAGGTGATGCCGCCGCGCACCTTGAAGGCGCCGATGGGCGAGTGGTTCTCGTGCTTGACCCACACTTGCGTGCCAGCCCGCTCTGCCAGCAGGGGCCATGCGTACTGCGGCGTCGGCGGCACGAGCGGCTGCACGAGACCGGCCGCCGCCTCGAGGTCGGCGAGCGAGAACAGGGATGGTGCCCCACGGGCCGCGGCCCGCGCCGGCCGGGGTCGCGGCTTAGCCGTTCTTGCGGACGTTATTCTTGCCTACGGCCTCGGGGAACACCCACATGGCGACAACTGCGAATACGCCGAAGCCGATCACGAACCAGAACAGATGCCCGTTGCCGATCGACCTCTCCCAGAAAGCGACCGCGACCGCCACCGCCAGCGCGATCGCCGACAATATCGTCTTGACGTCACTCGGCATGTGAGGCTCCGCGGCATCCCCCTCCCCCCTGCGGGGAGGGGTCAGGGGTGGGGGTGTCTCCCGACCCTAGTAGTTCCCCAGCGGCTGCGCCGAGGCAAGATCGGGCCGCTTGGGACGCCCGCGCAGGTTCTTCTTGAGGTGCGCCTCGCCGTAGCCGTTGAAGAGGTGCCCCAGCAGCCCGCGGTCGAGGTCCGACGTCCCGAACAGCCAGTCCGCAATCGGGAACGTCAGGTTCATGTTGGTCTCCATCATCAGCCGCGCGTTGTGGTGGGCGGTGTGATGGCGCCTCAGCGTGTTCACGAACGGGCAGTTGCGGACGAACCAGTTCTCCTCCACGTGGCAGCAGAAGTGCATGAACTCGTAGATCAGGTACATGCCCGTGGTCGTGCACATGAAGAGCCAGCCGACGTTGGGCGAGAACAGCCAGCCCAGGATCAGCCCACCCGGGATCGACATCAGGATGAAGACGACGAGCGCGTAGGGCGGGAACACGGTGACGCGCCAGTCCTTGTGGTCGCGGAAGCGCATCTCCTCGTCGGTGAAGAACTGGTGGTGGTTGAGGGTGTGGCGCTCGTAGATGGCGCGCAGGCCCTTGAACGGCACCGGCCGGTGCATGACGAAGCGATGCACAGCCCACTCGAACATGTTCGTGAACAGGAAGGTGATCGGCACCGTCAGCCACTCCCGCCACGTCACATCGTGGATGTGCTGCAGGTAGATGGTGAAGGCCGCCGCCCCCATCGCGTAGATGATGACGATGTGCAGGTAGCCGTCGTACCAGCCCATGATGCGGGACCGGTACTCCTGGCGAAATGCCTTCTGCCGCTCGGTGATCATCGCTCGCAACCTTCCCGTTGATCCTTGCCGCCGACCATCCAGCACCGTGGGCCGGCTACATCATGCCGCCCGCCGTTGCCTTGGGCCGCTCCTTGCTCCAGTCCTCCTCCTGCTGCAGGGCGAAGATGGATGTGTAGCCGCCGGACCAGTCGGGCGGCAGCATGCACGGGCGCGGGTCGTGGTAGGCCCAGCGCGCCGGCTTGCCGCGCACGATGGCGCCCATGTAGCGCGACTGCAGCGGGTTGTAGGTGTAGGGCATGGCGTTGGCCGCCGAGTAGACGTTGAGCAGCAGGGGCCGCGGAATCTCCGACCAGTTGGCCTTAGAGTAGTGCAGCGTGCGGCAGTTGTGAATGGTGACGGACCCCGCCGGTCCCTCGAGATAGACGACCTTGCCCATGTCGATCGCCGCCGCGTCGGCGGGTTTCATGCAGCCGACCCACTCGCCCTTGTCGTTGTACTGGTCGACGACGGGCCCGTTGTGGCTGCCGGGCAGCACGCCGAGCGGCCCCTGCTCTGCCGTCGACTCGTAGATGTAGGTGCCGGCCGTGCACGGACTATAGTTGGTGTGCGGCCAGAATGAGATGTCCTGGTGCCACTTCACCTCGTCGCCGCCCTTCGACCATTTGAAGTTGAGCTTGGAGTGGTGGAACTTGACGTCGGGCCCCACCAGGTCGGCGATGGCATCGGGCAGCGGCGAGTCGGGCGCCGACGCATACGCCCAGTACGTGGGATGGTGGTCGTTCATGCTGGACAGCCGGCGCAGCCGCGGGTTGTCGGCCGTGTGGCCCTTGTCGAGGTCCCACACCGCGTCCGACTTGGCGATACGGCGACTCTTGTCGACCATCTCGTCGGTGGTCTTGCGCAGCCGCTCGATCCAGCTGTCCGGCAGGAGCTTCTCCAGCAGCAGATAGCCGTTCTCGAAATAGAACTCGCGCTGCTTCTGGGTCAGGATCTTCGGCTCGATCGAGAGCACCTGTTCGGGTGTCATGCGCTCCTCCCCTGTGGCCGCATCTCGTAATATATCAGCAATCTATCACGACGCGGGCCGGGGTCAATTGCCGCCACCGCCTTTGCCGAATGTCCCCTGTCATCAGCGCCTTACGTCCGGGCGCGCCCGGCGCCATCCCGGCGCCGCGGGTGCGCGATCGCGCGCTAGCGGAGGAAGGCCGGGACCCACCCCCACCTCGCCCGACACGCGTTTCAGACCACCCGCTGTCGTGGTATGCTTCAACATGATCAAAGCTCTTGAACGCGCCATCGAGAAGATCAAGACGCTCTCCGAGCAGCGCCAGCAATACGCCGCCGAGGTGCTCGAAGAGATTGCGGAGCTCGGCGACGACGAGGTCTATCGACTCAGCGACGAAGAGCGCCGGCTTGTGCGCGAAGGCCTGGCCGAGCTCGACCGCGGCGAGATTGCCTCCGTGACCGAAGTGCGCGCAGTCTTCGACAAGTACCGTAAATGAGAGTCGTCTACGCTCCGCAGGCGCTGCGGGACGTAGATGACATTCTGGCGTACATTCACAAGCGCAGTCCCAGCGGGGCACACAATGTTTCGATTGCGATCGAACGCGAGGTAGAAGCCTGCGCCTCCAACCCTCGTGGCGGCGTGAAAACAGACGAAGCCGGGGTTTACCGGCGCCCACTGAGAAAATATCGCTATACGGTTTTCTACCGGTTCTTTCCAGATGCGGACGAGGTTGAAATCGCGCGGGTCGTGCGCGGCGCTCGCGTCAAGAACCTCGGTAGGTTGCCTCGGGACGACTGATGCTCGATGCGAGGCGACCTTACTGCGCCTTCCCTTCGATCTCCGTGACGGCCCGCTCGACGTCCGTGCCCGCGAGCACCCAGTCGTTGTCGAGATCGGCGACCACCCTCTTCATGAACGGTTCCGACAGCCGGATCGCGCGATCCCGATCGCCCAGCTGCTCGTAGAGGATGGCGAGCGCCAGCTGCTGCGGGCTCGCCCCCTCGTAGGTCCACTCGAAGCCCCACTTGGTGAACTGCTTGACCTCGTAGTGCTCGGGCAGCGGCTTGCCGTCGACCGTCACCACCAGGCCATCCATGTTGCGCTTGCCTTCGTAGGTCTTCACGGCTTCGCCTCCCGAATCATGCGTCCGGACATCCTCACCCGCCGGCAGCTCGCGCCCGCGCCACACCGCGCTGAGCACGCACATCGACACCTACCGTCGCCCGCGTGAACGTCTCCGTGTAGTCGATCAGCCGGTCGGAGGCCTCGCCCGCGCGCTTGGCGTCGCCGGCGGCGATGGCGCGCGCCTGCGCCGCGTGCAGTCGCGCGCACAGCGGCAGGTCGGCGGCGGCCTTGTAGTGCATGTACCAGAAGCGGCGCGAATGCCCGTGCAGGAAGCGCATGGCGCGCGCGGCGTAGTCGTTGTGCGCGGCCTCCGAGATCAGCACGTTGAGCTCGCGGTCCAGGCGCATGAAGGCGATGTCGTCGTTGCTCTTGGCGGCGCGATCCATGCCGTCGGCGATCTGGCGGAAGCTGGCGCGCTGCTCCTCGCTGGCGCGCTGGGCGCCGAGCCGCGCCAGCAGCCGCTCGATCTCGCGGCGCACCTCCAGCACCAGCAGCTGCTTCCTGGGATCGGTCTCTGCCACCAGGATGCCCTTGCGCGGCAGGATCGTCACGAGCCCCTCGCGGGCGAGCCGCTGCAGCGCCTCGCGGATCGGCGTGCGCCCGATGGCGAGGCCCTCTGCCAGCGCATACTCGGACAGGAACTCGCCGGGCTTGAGCCTGAGCGTGACGATCTGCTCTTCCAGCTGGCGATAGGCCTGCTCGGTCAGCGTCTGCGGATTGGCCGGACGCGCCGCCCGGCCTGATCGCGCTGCGGTCCTCTTGAGCGCTGCACTCCTCATTTGGGCTGCGGCCGGCCGATGCCGAAGAACCGGTCCCAGAGCGTGCCGCCGACGACGCGCCGCCCCACATAGAAGTAGGCGACGACGACCGCGAGCAGCAGCAGCGCCGGCCAGCCCTGCAGGTCGAAGCCGCCGGGCTCGAGGCCGCCGGTAGCCGCGCCGATCAGGTAGCCGCCGACCGAGAACACCATGATCCAATCGAGGATGGGAGCGAGGACCCGCTTCCACATCGGCGCTGCGGCGACCGGCTCCGTCATGGGGGGCCTCACACCTGCTTGCGCTTCGCCACCATCCTGGCGAACTTCTCGTACTCCTCCTCCTTGACCGTGTAGGAGTGGTCATCGTCGGGGAAAGAGCCCTCCTTCACCTCCTTGATGTACTGCTTGATGCCGCCAACTGCCACCTCGGTGAGCTTGGCGAAGCGCTTGGTGAACTTCGGCTTGAAGTCGGTGAACACGCCGAGGAGGTCGTGGCAGAGCAGGATCTGCCCGTCGGTGCCAACCCCCGCGCCGATGCCGATGGTGGGGATGGTGAGCTGCTCGGAGATCAGCTTGGCGATCTTCGCCGGCACCGCCTCGAACTCCAGCATGAAGCAGCCCGCGTCCTCGATGGCGAGCGCATCCTCCAGGATCTTCATGGCGGCGTCTGCCGTCCGCCCCTGGATCTTGAAGCCGCCGAACATGGCGATGGTGTGCGGCGTGAGCCCGATGTGCGACGCCGTTGGGATGCCGGCATCGACCAGCGCCTTGAGGATGTGCGCCTGCGATTTGCCGCCCTGCGGCTTGACGGCGTCGCAGCCCGCCTGCTGCATGAAGCGCGTGGCGTTGGTGAGCGCCCGGTCGACGGTGTTGTAGCTCTGGTAGGGCATGCATCCGAGCACGAAGGTGTTGGGCGCGCCGCGCCGGATCGCCTGCGCGTGCATCACCATCATGTCCATGGTCGCCGGGATCGTGGAGGGATGCCCGTGCGCGATCATGGCCAGGCTGTCGCCCACGACGCCCACGTCGACGCCCGCCATCTCCGCCCACTTGGCGGACGTGTAGTCCGGCACCGACATGTAGACCATCTTCTCGCCGGTCTTCTTGCTGTCGCGGATCTCGGTGATGGTGCGCTTCTCGCGCTTCTTCTCGACGGCCGCGTCCTTCGCCTCTGCCATGGCAATCCCTCCCCGGCGGCACTCGCGGCCGCACTGATATATCTCGAGTATGCTACCGAGGCGCCGGCGCGCAGGTCAAGCTTCAGCGCGCACCCGACCCGGCATGCTCTATCCGCGCGATGCGCTGCACGGCCTTGCTGCGCTCCGCCAGCCAGGCGTCGTGCTGGCTCTGCAGGTTGAGCCAGAACAGCGCGCTGTTGCCGAACGCGCGTCCGAGCCGCGCGGCGATATCTGCCGTCAGCCCGCGCTTCTCGTTGATGATGTCGTAGAGTGTCTGCCGCGACACACCCAGATGCGAGGCGAGCCGCGACAGCGGCATATCGATCGCCGGCAGCACGTCCTCCCGCAGGATCTCACCGGGATGCGCCGGCTTGAATGCAGGCAGCTTGGCAACATCCTCAGTCGCCATGATAGTCCTCCAAGTCCACTCTGACAGCAGCACCTTCCTCCCACTCGAAGGTGATGCGCCAATTGGCGCGAACGGTAACCGAGTAGGCTCCCCGTCTATCTCCCTTCAATGGATGGAATCTGTATTGAGGCAGAGCCATGTCCTCTGGTGCCGTGGCTGCGCTCAACGATGTGAGGATGCGCTCGATCTTCTTGATGTCTTGCGCCGGGAGGCCCTTGGCCCTGCCCGTGTTCCAATAGCGCTTCAGCGCCGCATTCTTGAACGTTCGGATCATATGTCACGTCAAGCATTACATGTCAAGTATTACATGACAGTCTGGAAGGCACGAAATCAACCCCGCACCAACACCACGCACAACCGTCGCGGCCCATGCGCGCCCATCACCAATTGCCCGCCGATGTCGGCCGTGCGCGACGGCCCCGACACGAAATTGACCGTGCGCGGCATGGCGCCCACCCCGAAGCGGGCGCGCACCTTCTCCCACGCCCCCTCGTAGCCGCCGACCAGGTCCTTGTCCTCGACCACGACGATGCTGGTCTCGGGCAGGAACGTGATGGTGACGGGATTGTCCGCCCCCGACGCCAGCACCAGCGTGCCCGTCTCGGCGACCGCCGCCGCCGCGTGGCTCAACCCCACCTCATCGTCGCCCGCAGCCGGGCCCCGCTTCCTCTCCAGCGCCGGCTCGCTCTTCCACGGCAGCGCCTCGAGATAGGCGTCGTTGCCCACGCGCACCCTGAGCGGCAGGTTGGTCGAGCGCAGATACCCCGCGACCGCCGCCGGCACCTCCGCCGCGCTCGCCGACTCGATCACCGTCGCCGACTGTCCCTCCAGGAACTTGCGGAACAGCCCGCGCAACTCCTCGCGCCCGCCCTTGGCCCGCTGCGGCACCAGCGGCGCCGGCGGCGCGCCGAGGCGCTTGGCGACGGCCGCGCGCCGCCCGTCGGAATTGTCGACGCCGAGGCCTTTGCGCACCCCGGAGATGATCGCGTCGCGGCCCGGACCGCAGGTTGAGTCGCCCGCGCTCATCGGGGCACCCCCGCCTTGGTGTCGGCCCACAGCGCCTGGAACGTGCGGCCCTGCGGCGCGGCGAGGTCGCGGTGCCGCGTCCAGCCGCCCGCCATCGGCAGCCAGCGGAAACCGCCGCGCCGCCGCCCGATAGCACCCAGCAGCGGCATCAGCACGCGCACCAGCGCGTGGTAGAGCCGCGGCCGCTTCGCCACGGCAGCCCAGGCCTTGAGCCCCGCCCGGTACATCAGCGGCGTATCGCCCGCGTCGTACTCCTCCTCCCGCCAGTGCCGCATCAGCCCCGGCAGTGGGATCTTCATCGGGCACACCTCCTCGCAGCGCCCGCAGAAGGTCGAGGCGTTGGGTAGGTGCTTGGCCGAGTGCACGCCGATCAGCGCCGGCGTCAGCACCGCGCCGATGGGACCGGGATAGACCCAGCCGTAGGCATGCCCGCCGATGGCGCCGTAGACCGGGCAGTGGTTCATGCACGCCCCGCAGCGGATGCAGCGCAGCACCTCCTGGAACTGGGTGCCGAGCAGCTCCGTGCGGCCGTTGTCGAGGATGACGATGTGGCAGGCCTCGGGCCCGTCCGGATCGCTGGCGCGCCGCGGCCCCGTCGAGAACGTCGTGTACGTCGAGATCTCCTGCCCCGTCGCCGAGCGCGCCAGCAGCCGGATCAGCGTGCCCACGTCCTCCAGGGTCGGCACCATCTTCTCGATGGAGGCGAGCACGATGTGCACCTTGGGCAGCGACTGCGTGAGGTCGCCGTTGCCCTCGTTGGTGACGATCACGGTCGAGCCGGTCTCCGCGATCATGAAGTTGGCACCCGTGATGCCGACGTCGGCGGCGAGGAACTTCTCGCGCAGGATCAGGCGCGCCTCCGCGACCAGCTGCGAGGGCTCGATCAGCTGCCGGTCCGCCGGCAGCTTGGTGTGCAGGCGGCGGAAGTCGGCCTCCACCTGGTCCTGGGTCAGATGAATGGCCGGCGCGATGATATGGCTCGGCGTCTCGTGGCGGATCTGGATCAGGTACTCGCCGAGGTCCGTCTCCGCCACCACGATGCCGTCCGCCTCCAGCGCGTCGTTGAGGCCGATCTCCTCCGAGATCATCGACTTGCCCTTGGTCACGACCCGCGCACGGGCGTCCCGGCAGATCTTGCGCACGATGTTGCGTGCGTCCTCCGCCGTCGGCGCGAAGTGCACCGTGCTGCCGGCCTCCGTCGCCTTCTTCTCGAACGCCTCGAGATAGAGATCGAGGTAGGCCAGCGTGTGGTCCTTGATCTCGCGGCCCTTGTCGCGCAGCGCCTCGAACTCCGGCAGGCCGGCGCGCGCGGCCCCGCGCCGGGCCGCCAGCCCGCGCGGCACCTCCGACAGCGCCCGCTGCAGCTGCTTGTCCTGCAGCGCGCCGCGCGCGTTCGCCTTGAAGGCCGGCGAGGTGATCGTGCTCATTGAGCGGCCTCCCCGATCGGCGGATCGCTCAACTCACCCGCCAGCACCTCCGCCACGTGGCGCACGGCGATCCTGCGTCCCTGCCGCGAGAGCTTGCCCGCCATGTTCATGAGGCAGCCGAGGTCACCCGCCAGCAGCATATCGGCACCGGTTGCCGCGACGTGCTGGGCCTTGCTCTCGACGATGGAGTTGGAGATCTCGGGGTACTTGATGGAGAAGGTGCCGCCGAAGCCGCAGCACACGTCGGCATCGACGAGATCGACCAGCTCCAGCCCCTTCACCGTGCGCAGGAGCTTCCTCGGCTGCTCGCGCACGCCGAGCTCCCTCAGACCCGAGCAGCTGTCGTGGTAGGTCGCCCGCGCCTCGAGCCTGGCATCGACCGAGGCGACACCGCGCACGTTGACCAGGAACGAGACCAGCTCGTGCACCTTGGCCGCGAACTTCTGGGTCCGCTCCTTCCAGGCGGGATCGCCCGCCAGCAGCTCGGGGTAATGCGCCTTCAGCATGCCCGCGCACGAGCCTGACGGTGCCACCACGTAGTCGTGACCCTCGAACGCGGCAATTGTCAGTCGCGCCAGCTCTCGCGCCGTCGCCTTGTCGCCGGAGTTGTAGGCGGGCTGGCCGCAGCAGGTCTGCTGCGTCGGCACATCGACGTCGCAGCCGGCATCGGTGATGAGCTTGACCGCGGCAAAGCCCACGGATGGCCGGAACAGGTCGACGAGACATGTAACGAACAGGCCGACGCGCGGCCGCTTTGCGGCTGGTCGTGGGGCCGACTGAGGCATGGGTTGGCGAAAGCTCCTCGGGCCCGGCGCGGAAGGTGCGCCTACTTGGAAAACTTCTTGAGGTAGGCGATCACGTCCTTGCGGTCCTGCGCGTCCTTGAGGCCCGCGAACGCCATCTTCGTACCCTTCATGAAGGTGAGCGGGTTCTCCAGATACTTGAACAGCACGTCCTCGGTCCACACCAGACCGCCGCCGCCCGCCGTCTTGTTGGCATCCGAATAGGCGAAGCCTTCGATGGTCCCGGCCTTGCGCCCGATGATGCCGTTGAGCAGGGGGCCGACCTTGTTCTTGGCGTCCGGGCCCACGTCATGGCAGGCGCGGCACTTCTTGAAGACCTCCGCCCCCTCCTCCGCATTGCCATCCTGTGCGGCAGCCGTGCCCGGAGCTCCGAGCACCAGGGCTGCCAGCGCCAGAGCCGTCAGAGAGGCATGGAGTCCACGACGCATTTGTCCCTGGTCCCGTTGTATCGTTTGCGGAGGCGTCACGAGGCTGGCAGACAGGCTATCAGGCCGGCGCCTGTTTCCCACGCGACCCATCGCAGCATCTCGCTGGGTCAATGGCGGTGCCGACAGATTCACGATATACCATGGCGCCCTGACAGATGGGCAAGATGCAAGCCCGCAACCGGCGCGAACCCGCAAGGAGCGATAGAGAGCCATGTCCCATGTGGCCCTGCCGGAGCCCGATGCCGCGATCGTGGCGCGGCGCGACACGATCGTGGAGGATTTGCGGCGGCTGATCGGCCCCGCCGCAGTGATCGGCGACGAGGACGGCCGCCGCGCCTACGAGACGGACGCGCTGACGGCCTACCGGCGCATGCCGCTCGCGGTCGTGCTGCCGGGCTCCACCGAGGAGGTCTCCCGCGTGCTCGCCTATTGCCACCAGAACAACATCAAGGTGGTGGCGCGCGGCGCCGGCACCTCGCTGTCGGGCGGGGCTTTGCCGACCGAGGACGCGGTGGTGGTCGGCGTGTCGCGCATGAGCCGCGTGCTCGAGGTCGACTACGTCAACCGCATCGCCCGGGTCGAGGTCGGCATCACCAATCTCGGCATCAGCGAGGCCGTCAAGGCGCGCGACTTCTTCTACGCCCCGGACCCCTCGAGCCAGCTCGCCTGCACGCTCGCCGGCAACATCGGCATGAACTCGGGCGGCGCCCATTGCCTCAAGTACGGCGTCACCACCAACAACGTTCTCGGCCTCAAGATGGTGCTGATGGACGGCGAGATCGTCGAGATCGGCGGCGCCCATCTCGATTCGCCGGGCTACGATCTGCTGGGCCTGGTGATCGGCTCGGAAGGACAGCTCGGCATCGCCACCGAGGCCACCGTGCGCATCCTGCGCGCGGCCGAAGGCGCGCGGCCCATGCTGCTCGGCTTCGATTCGAGCGAGGCGGCCGGCCAGTGCGTCTCCGCCATCATCGGCGCCGGCATCATCCCCGTCGCCATCGAGTTCATGGACCGTCCCGCCATCCACGTCTGCGAGGCGTTCGCCAAGGCCGGCTATCCCATGGAGGTGGAAGCCCTGCTGATCATCGAGGTGGAGGGCTCCAACGAGGAGATGACCGACCTGCTGGCCGTCATCACCGAGATCGCCAAGCCGTTCGCACCCAAGGCGATCCGCGTCAGCCAGAGCGCGGAGCAGAGCGCCGCCATCTGGAAGGGCCGCAAGGCCGCCTTCGGCGCCATCGGCCGCATCTCCGACTACTACTGCATGGACGGCGTCATCCCGCTCGGCAAGCTCGGCGAGGTTCTCGTCGCCATCGCCCACATTTGCGACAGGGCCGGCCTGCGCGTCGCCAACATCTTCCACGCCGGCGACGGCAACCTGCATCCCCTGATCCTCTACGACGCCAACAAGCCCGACGAGGCGGAGCGCGCCGAGCGGGCCGGCGCCGAGGTGCTCGAGCTGTGCGTTGCGGCCGGCGGCTGTTTGACCGGCGAGCACGGCGTCGGCATCGAGAAGCGCGACCTCATGCGCGTGCAGTTCAACGAGACCGACCTCACCCTGCAGATGCGCATCAAGACCGTGTTCGACCCCAAGTGGCTGCTGAATCCGGCCAAGGTGTTTCCGCTCGATGGCCGCACGGCCGCGGCGCTGGAAGCGGCGTGAGGAGGCGCAGGTGCTGACCAACATCCGCCCGGTCGATGAGCGCGAGTGCGCGCGCGTGCTCGCCGAGGCGACGGCCACCCACACGCCGATCACGGTGCTGGGCGGGGGCTCCAAGCAGCATGTCGGCCGGCCCATGAACACCGCGGCCAACATATCGACCAAAGGTCTGCGCGGCGTCACCCTCTACGAGCCCTCCGAGATGGTCATGTCGGCGCGGGCCGGCACGCCGCTCGAGCAGATCGAGGACGCGCTCGCCGCCCGCGGCCAGATGCTGGCCTTCGAGCCGATCGAGCTTGCCATGCTCAACGGCGGCGAGGCCAACCAGGGCACGGTCGCCGGCATGTTCGCCGCCAACCTGGCCGGCGCCCGCCGCATCCGCGTCGGCGCTCCCCGCGACCACCTGCTCGGCGTGCGCGGCGTCAACGGACGCGGCGAGATCTTCAAGTCCGGCGGCCGCGTCATGAAGAACGTCACCGGCTACGACCTGTGCCGCGGCCTGGCGGGCAGCTGGGGCACGCTGGCGGTCATGAGCGAGGTGACCTTCAAGGTGGTGCCGGCGCCCGAGGACACTGCCACCCTGATCCTGCTCGGCCTGCCCGACGAGATCGCCGTCGAGGTGCTGTGCGCGGCGATGGCGACGCCCTACGAGGTGTCGGGCGCCGTGCACCTGCAGCCGCAGATCGTGGCGCGCCTGTGGCACGAGGGGTTGCGGCGCCAGGGCCAGGCGCTCACCGCGCTCAGGATCGAGAACTTCGCCAAGTCGGTCGCCTACCGCAGCG
>Ga0247830_10000077_pt1 | contig 27135 bp, 29 predicted proteins | sample 12C_Control_Day5_FD_207766 | JGI IMG/M metagenome (GOLD analysis project Ga0247830, IMG submission 207766) | Soil microbial communities from agricultural site in Penn Yan, New York, United States - 12C_Control_Day5 | ecosystem: Environmental > Terrestrial > Soil > Agricultural land | place...
GGGACGACGAGCTGGTCTACGACAGAGCCAACAACAACTATCTCTTCAAGATCGGTGGTGCCACTCCGCTTCTAGCCGGCGCTGCTGTTCTTCGCCCGACTGTAAACGATGCTGTTGCTCTCGGAGCAGGAACGCTTTCATTCTCTGATCTTTTTCTTGCTGAAGGCGGGGTGATCTCATTTGACAACGGCGATGTCACTGTCACTCAGAGTGGTAACAGTTTAACCGTCGCTGGTGGTAATCTTATCTTCCCTGGTACAAGCACGAATGACTCGGCTTCCGCTGGGCAAGTAGGTGAGATTGTAGAAAGTACTGTATTAACTGGTTCTGCTGTAGCACTAACTACAGCAACCCCAGCCAATGTTACGAGCATTGAATTGACAGCCGGTGATTGGGATGTTTGGGGCAGTGTTTGGTTTAGCCCTGTGACTAGCACGAGCATTACCGTCGAAGCCGGAGCGATCAGCACAACCTCAGCAACACTGCCGACATCTCCTGGAGGCGGCGCGCGGTTTAACTTTATTCATGCTGCTGTCGTTCCCGGTAATGGCGCATTATGGGGATGGCCGATCGGTCAAACAAGGATATCTGTAGCGAGCACGACAACTGTCTATCTTATAGCACAAGCAACATTTACTGCCGCTGCCTTATCAGCCTATGGCTACATTGGTGCAAGAAGGGTTCGATAATGAAAAACTTTGTTTGGTCTAAGCGTTCTCTTGCTAACCTCGAAGGCATCCACCCCGATCTTCGTAGAGTCTGCGATCTAGCTCTTAAGCTCTCTGAGCATGATTTTGTGATCGTAGATGGTCTTAGGACTATTGAAGAACAAAAGCACTTTATCAAGATTGGTGCATCCAAGACTATGAATAGCAACCATCTCACAGGACACGCTATTGACTTCGCTCCCTGGTACGATGGTGGTGCTCAACCCAAGGCACCTTTCGAACTCTACAAGAAGATAGCTGATGCTTTTAAGGCTGCCGCTCTAGAACTTGGTATTAGCATTATCTGGGGTGGAGACTGGAAGCGTTTCGTAGACGGCCCGCATATCGAGCTTGCTCGCCGTGTCTTCGCGTAAGACATTAAAGAGAGAGTTCGCGGTACTGCTCAATGTCGTCTTCCTCACCCTCACTGCTAGAATGTTTGTATTTCCGCCTGACGCAGTTATCATTACTGCTCTTGCGCCCTATTATGCTTCATTCGCTGGAGTGGTCGGCGTGTTTTCTACTGCTGTATTTGGACTCGATGCCTACTCTAAACAGATCGTAAAGGTTTCTTAATGTTCCAGTATCTTATCATAGCAGCACTCTCGGCCGCGCTAGGCTTCGGTGCTTATGATCGCTGGCAACTAGTCTCTAAGGAACGACACGCTTGTACTTTAAAGCTCATTGAGGAAGTAGATGCTATCAATAAAGAATCAATGGATCAAATTGCTCAGGCAAAACGTCTTGGCGATGACTTTGTGCTTCCCGCTGATCTTAACAGCCTGTGCAAGTCCGACCGTTACTGCCGTGACAGGTAATTTCTGCGATATATACAAGCCGATCACATGGACAAAGAAAGACACTCGTCCCACGATAGATCAGATTACTCGAACCAACAAGAAACTAGATATATGCAAGACTTCACCTATACCGGACGAGAGCTGGCCGAAATCATTCGCACCTTGGCTAGGGTGGACGCCAATCTCGAAGCCGTCGTTAAAAGCCACGACAAACAAGAAGTCCGTATCGAGTCTCAAGAAAAGCGGCTTTCTTGGGTGGAGTCTAAAGTAAACTGGGCTGCTGGTGTTCTTGCCACAGCAACGTTCATTCTATCCTTCTCACTCGATTTTATTAAAGGTCTATTCAAGTGAAGTTTACTCTCCTAGAAGGTGTACAGGAAGTCCTCTCGTCTTTGGACGGTGAAGAGGTCAACTCTATTTCTGACACTGTTGAATCTTATCAGGTAGCCACGATCTTTAAGTCTGTCTACTTTGATATTCTGAATGACCTAAATCTCACCGAACATGAGACTACTTTTGGTCTTCTGGCTTCTGGCGATGTCAGTAAACCTGTTCTCATGACTCTTCCTGAGAATGTTACTCGTGTTAATTGGATCAAGTATGATCGAAAAGAGTCGGGCGATACTAACCCTGACTATGAGTTCGTTGTCTTCAAGCCTTTCCACGAGTTCATCGAATTTCAGGAGTACTTCAGGAACGACACTACTGATGTAGGCAGCATCACAGTTGAAGGTTCTAATGGAGACGAGTTCTCCGTGATGTACAAAACCAATGAAGCACCTACATGGTATACTTTCTTTGATAATACCAAGGTGCTATTTGACTCCTACGATTCCAGTGTGGACGCTACCCTACAGCAATCAAAGACCCTTTGCCTCGGGCACGTTTATCCGGTATTCACTCTAGAAGACGATTTTACTCCTCTACTCGATCCTTCTCAATTCAGGTACTATCTGCATAGGGCTAAGGTTCGAGCATTTGCAGAACTAAAGCAAACAGCAAACCAAGAAGCATCGTCCGAAGCTCGGAGGCAGAAAGTTATTACTCAGAAGCGCAAGGAACGTATTGCTTCACGACCCAACATTTACAATGCCCCAAGATATGGGCGCAAATAAGGACCGAAATGTCTAAGACAAAATTGACCCAAATGATTGAAGAGCAGACTAATGCTCCTGTTATCCCGAACCACCCTCTGAAAGCTAAAGTTATTAATCCCCTCTCTGATGGTAATCAACATCTACGAGAAGTCCCCGAGGGAGAGGTAGAAGAGATTACGAGGACACCGGGAACTAAGAAGTACGGAATTACGAACCATAGGTTGGTTGAGATCGGAGAACGTCGGTTTCGTTTGAACTGCCATGATCCCTATGGTTTCTGGTACATCGTGCCACAGACTGGTGGAGTGCTTCCCGATAAACTCAAGGGTTCATTTACATCAGTTCTTGAAGCTGAAAAGGCACTCACCGTTTACATTAACAACTTGAATAAGAAGAAGCTCTAATACATGGCAAGACAACAGGGAACTGTAGTACAGAATTCGTTTATTCAGGGACTTATTACTGAAGCCACTGCTCTACGGTTCCCTGAGAATGCGTCTACTGATACCTACAATTGTATCTTCGATGAGACTGGAAGAGTCACTCGGAGGCCGGGTATTGATCTGGAACTTGGTTACGAACTGAGGACTAGGACTAAAGGTACTGGAGACGTTTATACTGAATTCTTCTGGCAAGCGGTGGCTGGTCAAGGGGACCGCTCCTTTGTTGTTCAGCAGCAAGGGAGTGATCTCTTTTTTTATGATGTCTCTTCTAGTAGTGTAGTCTCGGGTAATCTTGTGGGAAGCCTGGATTTGCTTCCTTTCAAACCCACGGGAACCAGTCTTAATGCTTCACAGAGTATCTGCCAATTTGCCCAAGGTCGAGGTAAACTACTCGTTGTAAGCCGCGCAATTGATCCGATTCTGGTTGTCTACGATGCTGCTACTAATTCGTTTTTGGGCACCGCTATTGATATTCGTATTAGAGATTTCATTGGTTTGGATAGCGGATTAGACGATAATGAAAGAACAACTTCTTCTGTCGCTAACCTAATCACGAACAATCCGAGTCATTACTACAATCTCTTGAACCAGTCTTGGTTTATTGCAGATGCTTTAACACAATGGGACACTGCTAGAGCCGATGTTCCCAGCAACCAAGATTATGTAACGCTATATCGAGAGTCGGAAACCGATGCTTTTGATAATGCCAAAGTAACTGGTAAGACTCCTGGCAATCGTCCAGCTCCTAAAGGACATTTCATTCTTAGCGCATGGTGCCCTGACCACACGCAAGCAATGGCCGATGAAGGCTTTACTGCAACAATTTCTGCGGAAGAGACTCAAACCTCTAACACGATTATCAGTGAAAGTTTCGTTGGGGACCTAGACGATGGGTCCTTAATGAGTGTTGCTTTTGACGGAGATACCGTACACACCGAAGACAATGCTCCTAGAAAGAATTCAGCTACGACTGGTTGGATCGGAGGAGAAACTGATTTCCCGCTTCGTGTATCTAGTGTAATTGTCTATGGTACTAACGACGAAGGTTTTGTAAACAGTATTGATCCGACAGTAACACTTACTCTCTATGGCAAGCAGGGTGCCGAACCAGCGAACTCAACTGATGGTACGAGCCTAGGAACTGCTGTCTTCACTGATACTAACGATGAAAGTGCCGGTAGAACTATTTCATCTTCCGACACCGAGACTCGTTGGGATTGGGTCTGGGTCAAGCTCGATCATAATGGAGCTGCTAATAACATCTTCGTGGGAGAAATAGAAATATTCACACTCTCGGATCAGGAAGGATTATTCTGTACAACTGAGAGACCGAGCTGCGTAGAGTTTTTTGCAGGAAGATCGTGGTATGCAGGACTCTCTTTTGACAGGCTCGCTAGTTACATTTATTTCTCCCAGATTATCCAGAAGGATGATCAATACGGAAAATGCTATCAGCAGAATGATCCTGCTTCAGAAGACTTCACTGATCTTCTTCAGGATGATGGTGGTGTAATCGTTATCCCAGAGATTGCTAAGATTATTCGGCTCTTTGCCTATCAGTCTGCTCTTCTTGTCTTTGCATCTAATGGCGTATGGATGATCTCAGGCGGAAGCCAAGACGGCTTTTTAGCTACGGATTTCGTGGTTAAGAGGTTGTCTAGTGAAGGCACTAATTCTCCACTATCTTTTGTTAATAACAAAGGAATTCCTGCTTGGTGGGGCGACAGTGGGTTGTTTACGATCTCTTTCGACGCTAACTACCAGTCTTTCACTGTGATCTCGATTTCTGACGAAAAAATCAAGACTTTCTTTGCTGCAGTACCTGACCTAAATCGACAGTATGTTAAAGGTGTTTTTGATCAGAATAATTCTGTAGGCTACTGGCTTTACAATACAGATGAATCTTTGGCAGAAGAAGATTACTTTAGGTACGATGCCGTTCTCGGTATAAACGGACTCTCTGGGGCGTTCTATCCCTGGGTTACTACCATTAAGGCTGAGAGGGATGGTCCTGAAGTCCGTGGCGCAGTCTATATCATCAATCCTCTTGGTCTCTTCACTCCTACCGTTAAGATCACTACGACAATAGACAATGATCCTGATGAGGACTTGACCTATTCAGAGATTTACCATACGGGTTTTAAGGATTGGATTGGATACGCTACTGATATAAACGACGAGGATTTCATTCAGGATTATGAGAGTTACGCAATTACTGGCTATCGCCTAGATGGTCAGGGTAATAGGTTCTTCCAGGGTAACTACATCACAGTCTTTACCGAGGACAACGGTGAAGAGAATTCCTGCTTTGTCCAAGGTATCTATGATTTTACGACCTCCGGTAATTCTGGTAAGTGGAGTACTCCTCAACAGTGCTTCAACAATAATCTAACTAATCGCTCTGTTAATCATCGTCGTCTAAAGATCAGAGGTCGAGGACTAGCCATGCAACTTAAGTTCTTCTCTGAGTCTGGTAAGCCCTTTACTCTTATCGGCTGGAGTCTCTTGGAGTCTTCTAATGCCGCAGTATAAAATCCGACTAGCCGATTTCGAAGATGCAGAAAGAATTGTAGAGCTGTGTAACTGCGGGATGGCAGATACCGAATTCTATTCTGGAGGTTTAGTAAAGATCGACGATGTAGAAGAGTTTCTAGTCGAAGACATTGACAGTTGCGCTCTATTTCTCCTTTGCTACAACGAAGCTCCTGTGGGATTTATCGCAGGGGTAGTGAGCGGCCACCCTGTATTCAACAACAGTAAAGCGGTTGCTGAGTGGTTCTGGTACGTATTGCCAGAGCATCGTCTCCAGAAGCAGTCTTTGAAACTGATCAAAGCGTACGAAAACTGGGCACGAAAGATCGGAGCAAGGTTTGTCGCTATGAGCCATTTCCATGATGATGCTGGCTCTCGTTTGTCCAAGGTTTATGAAAGAATGGGATACAAACCCATCGAGCATACTTACTATAAGGAACTAAACTAATGGCAGCTTTGACTGCTACAACGATTGCAGCTATTGGAGCAGGAGTCACAGCGGCTTCTGCTGTAGGTCAGTTTGTGTACTCGCGGCAAGCAACGGCTGCTTCTGTAAGGGCAGAGAGGCTCCGAAAAAAGCAAATGCGAATGGATGCTGCTAGACAACGTAGAGAAATTATTAGGCAGTCAATCCTTGCTAACTCTATGTCCACTGCTAGGTCTGTCGCCCAAGGTGTCGGAGAAGGTTCTTCGGTTCTATTTGGAGCTTACGGACAGACGGCAGGCGAGACCGGAAGACGTTTTAATTACAGTGTTGGCTCGGAACAAATCGGAGCATCTCTCTTTGATGCTAATGCTGATTATGCTACGGCTAAGGGTAATGCCGCAACCTTCCAGTCTGCGGGACAATTCGGAAACCAACTCATGTCTAATGCTCAGACTATCTACAATATTGGTACGACTCTCTTTAAACCAAATAGGTCGGTTCCCAATAATTGGGGTGCTACTGTGACCTATGGTAGTTAATCTAGATGGCTGATCCTATCCTAATCGAAGAAGAGACTCTTCAAGGTCCTGCTCCTCTGTTCATCGGAGAAGAGCGTCCTGTTATGTCCAACGACTTGGCGCAGAGAAGGGCTATCGAGTATCATCGTTCTCTAGCCTCCGAGTCTCCTGGTCCTGAAGCAATATACAACCGTCTCATAAACGGCCAAGAGGACCAGCTTAGAGAAGAATTGACTTCCAGAAATCGTGATGAGTACTTCAAGAGGAGACAGGAGCTTCTTCAGAGATTCATGGCAGGTCGCCCTGTCGGTTCTGTCCCTGATCCTCGTGAGCTTCGATTCATCCAGTCTATGTCTACAGGAGAACTCTCTGAGGCTCTTGCTGGCGACCCCAGGACCTACATCGAAAGACGCTTGGCTGAGAATGTTCTGAGTCAGGTTGATCGAGTTAATCCTCAGAATGATTCCACTGCAATGATCGAGGATGCTGCTCATCGACTTACTGCTCTTACTGCTTATGCTCAAAGGAAGCTGGAGGAAGTCCAGGATAGGCAGAAGCAGAGATACGAAGAGGGCACTCCTTATCTAAATTCTAATACCTTAGACACCCTTGGCATGATGGCTTCTCCCCTTCAATGGTGGAGGCAGATGCGTGTCCTTGGTCCTGATACTGGTCAGTCTTTCCTCAGAGGCAATAACGTCTCCGAACAGGCAAGATGGTACTACTCCAGGCCCGATATCAATGAAGCTACGGAGGCTCTTGATAGAGCAGTAGAGTACCTCTCCAATCAGAATCTAATAAACACAGCAGATTTCTTACATGCCATTGTTGAGGCATCAGAGTCTACTCGCTTCTGGGGCAATCTTGAATCTTACGCCGATGTCGCTCCTGGCATTGGGTGGGTGCCTTATGCCCTCGCTGGTCGCCTAGGCTATCGAGCTGGACGAGCTGCTGTGCGTCGATTCCGGGGTGTAGAGGCGGTTACTCCTCCTCCGTCTACTATTACCCCCACTCCCACTGCTGATCCTCCTGCGCCCTCTACGGCCACCTACGCCCAGGCTGCTGCTGATGTCTCCAACGCTACAGCGGTCAATCGTGGCCACCCTAACGCCCCAGCGGCCATTACAGAGGCTTCCGGGGACCTGGCTGGTGCAGGGGCCATGACGGCTAGAGGCCAACTCCTTGACGCTGCTACCCTCACCCACGATGATTCTGCCTTCGACTCCTTCACTGGGTACGCTAGGAGCTTCTTCAATCCCGCTGCCGTCCTCTATGACGCTGGTACTCGCCTAAGCAACGAGGCCGCTCAGCGTATCCGTGTATCTCTAGATAAGTCTGCTGAGACTCTCACGAACAGGCTCTTGATTAGACCTGTACAGGTTGATCGTCTTACACCCGAGCAGGTAACACTAGCGGCGGAAGAGGCAGCTCGTGTAGCTATTGGCCACCAGTACAACCATGTTGCTGACAGAATTCTTGACACTAGGTTGGTCTCTACAACTGAATGGACTGCTTATCCCAAGCCGCTTCGAAAGGTAATGAAGACGGCCTACGATCTAGAGAAGTACATTCAAAGCTACGGCCTGCATAAGAAGTTTGCAGACTATCGCCAAGCTCTCTTGATGCGTGCTGGTATTAAGACTCAACTTGGTAATGTTCGCGCTATTCCTAAGAAGCCCACTGATGCTCTCAGGAAGGCGATGGCGGGTGTGGAAGAAGCAGAGATGATCGAGCTGCTCAAGCAATACCACGTAATAGACCAAGCTATTAAAGGTGTGAACAAGGCTGACTCAGAGCTTTTCGAAAAGGCTATCAAGGCTCGTAGGTCCTATGAAGATGCTTTGAATAAATACGAGGCATCTCTAGGGCGTCCTATGCGCATGGTCCGGCCTTCAGGCTTTGATGATGTCTGGAAGCTCAGGGATATCCCGGTCCAAGAAGGCTTGGGCAATGTGCGTTATATCGTCGTCCCCTTTGGCAAGAGTAGTGCTGAACTCTTCGATAATGAAGCTCAAGCCTTTCTCTCTGCCTCTAAGGAACTCAATCTTCGCGACGGTGCATACAAGGTAATCCAGCACGGAACTGGGTACTACATCGCAGTGTACAAACCCATTGACGAGACTGTAGGCAGCGTCCGTGATGCTTTCGATCTTACCTCTTCTGTGAACAAGACCCCTCGTCCCTGGCCTCTGGTTCACTGGGTCACTCGCTTTACTGCTGGTGGCTCTGTAAAACTTCCTACCTCTGCTGTTGCTGATCTAAAGGCAGCGGTCTATGGTTCGTCTGGCATGATCAGCGAAGTAGCTAAACTTGTTAACCAGACTGTCCTTAAGCCCATCAAGAAAGGTGGAAACGTATCCATCAAGGACTTCACTAGGTTTATCGAGTATGAGCGTACCTTGAAGGACCCTGTTACTGAGGCTCGTGGCTCCTTTTCTGTAAACCAAATGGAGTTTGAAGATAGATGGTTCAATATCGCTAATCGGTATCCTACTGAGCGTGAGAGCTTGGCCTACTGGAGCTATGTCCAGATTACTAACATCGACAAGATGCTCAGGGACCTTTCGGTCTACAGAGACAAGGCTAGGGCTGGGTTGGAGAATCATTACTTCCCTCTCATGTCCTCTAGTCTTAATGATCCTCCCATCGAAGGCAAGATTCTTGCTTCCTTGGATGTCGATGCTGCTCGGCAGAGTAGGGCTGGGTTCCTTGTCTGGGACGCTGATCCTAATGTCATGCAGCATATCTTCATTAACTCCAAGGGTGGTAAGGATAAGATTGATGATCTAATGGGCCGTGGCTATAAGCTGGTTCAGATCACTCATTACGCTCAAGATAATCTAGAGGTCCTTCCTGGTGTGAAGGAGGCCCTCGGAAGAATGGGCTCGGACTACGCCAAGGAATTCGCTAAGAGGGGTGCAACCTTCAAAGGCAATCCTCCCGTGGATTTCATCCTGACTCGCGAACTCACCAGTGCTCCGCTTCCTTTCCAACAGACTCCTAATCGTGCTGGTGGGCATCATCTCTACGCTTTCGAGCATGTACTCGGTCAGCCCAAGATTAGAGGTAATAAGTATTACGGCGACAACAATCTACGAGGGTTCCAATACGGAGCAGATGCTAAGTATTTTCTGCCCCGGTACGAAGAAGCTCGTAGAATTATGAATCGCATTGACGACTCTAATGGTCGCATACCCGAGTCTGAGTTGGAGAATTATCTCGCTAAGAACCTTCCAGAGAATGCTAAGGACTTCAGGAAAATCTTCAATACCACTTTCGATAGAAGCATTCCCTTCTCTATTAGACGGTCGGGTCAGAATATATGGAGGTCCGAGAGGAAACTACAAGATGAATTCCCTGGCTTGGAGAACGGCCTAGAAGATGGACTGAACCTGTACAATACTAGTACTCTTAGGTTCATGCAGGAGCGTGGGGAAACTCCTATGACTATCGCTCGCTCTGGTACTCTAGAGAATCCTTCGTTCAATCTTCAGCCAGCTCCGATGGTCGATGCTCTACCGACTATGGATCGTGCCATCAGACATATCGTGAATAATGTTGCAATAGCTGACGTACAGATCAAAGCTGCTGAAAGATTCATCCAAGAGTTCTCTGGTGTCCTAGATCGTTCCATCGAATCCCTAAGAGCCGATCCCTGGGATGCTCTGCTTAATGCTGGGTTCCGCGATGGCGCTCCTTATCGGGATATTCTTGCTGCTCGTAACTATCGTACAGCGACGATGCAAACTCTTGGTATCCGCCCGGATGCTGAAAGGGTCTATGATACTCTGAGTAACAAGATGCTTGAGAAGCTCTACGAGATGTCTCCTGGTGCTCCAAAACTGCCGGTTATTCGTAATCCTGTCTTCCATAAGCTGATTGATAATCCTGTGGCAGCGGCTCGTCATGCCCTGGCTCACTACTATCTTTCTTCACCCTACCAGTTCTTTGTTCAGGCTGCTGGTGCTCTTAATATTGCTGCTATCGGTGGCATGAAAGTGGCCTCAGAGGCTATGTTCGCTGCTATCTATGGCCGCATAGTCAGGGATTACACCGGAGCTAAAGGAATGATGGAGCACGCTGTAGAGAAGATGGGAGGAAATGGCTGGAAGAGAGAGCACTTCCTAGAGGCTTACCAAGCAGGTATTGACACCGGCTTTCTTAAGGTAGGTCGGGAACATGCTTATGTAGATGCTCTTCAGACTACTCCTACTGCCCCTGTTGGATACATTGGTTCTAAGGCAGGTCGCGCTATAAAGGGCACTGCTTCGATTATCTATCCAATGTGGTTCTTTAGGATGGGTGAAGAAGTAGCTAGACATATGTCATTCTGGGCAGCGTACAAGCTATGGAGGAATGCAAATCCTGCGGCTATCTTTGATGATGCTGCTAAGATTCATGTCCTCAATGAGGCTGATCGTTTTACAGGGAATATGTCTACTGTAGGCATGTCTGAGCTTCAGAGGTTTGGGCCTACTGGAATTGCTACAACCTTCTGGGGATATAATATGCGTATCTGGGAGCAACTCTCTGGCCTAGATCGCTCTAATCTTTCGGCATGGCAAAAATCAAAAGTCTTTGCTAATTGGATGGCAGTCAACAGTCTTATCTTCGGTGTGCCTGCTACAGTAGGAACTGCAACTTTTAATGCTATCGCTGCTCTTCCCTATGGAGGTAATGTCTTCCGCTGGTTCATTGATAATCGGACAAAAGAAAACGAGGATAAGAATCAATTTGCCACCGATATGAATAACCTTGAGGACAATCATAAGTGGCTCTTCGACCTGATCTTCAAAGGAGCGATCCACAAGATAGCTCCTGGAACCAACATTACCGAACGTCTTTCTCCTGGTGGGAATAGGTTCTTCTCTGAACTCCTAGGGGACAAAGAGATGTGGGAAATCCTGCTGGGTGCTTCGGCTTCTCCAGTTAGAGACACTATACTTGCCACTTCCCCTTTCCTCACGATGATCACTGATACCTTCCGTCCTGCTGAAGATAAAGTAGGAATCGAGATTGGCTTAGAAGACATCGAAAGGGTTGTCAATGCTGTCGGTGGAAGACAGGTCTCGGCTTACATGAGGTCGTATTGGGCTCTCTCCACTCATCGTCTTATGTCCAATCAGAGAATGACTATTGACGGTTTGTCCCGTGGTGAGCAGTTTATTTTCTCTCTAACGGGTCTTGTGCCTGAGAGAGTAGAACAAGCATACAACATCACTAAGAACGAGAAGTCCCTGGTAGAGCTACAGCAGTTTCATAATAAGTACATTCGTGAAGAGTGGAGAAACCAGCTTAGAGCTGTCGAGGAAGATCGTATTGAAGACATTGAAAGGCATCAGAGGAACATTCGGGCGCATATCATCCTAGGTCATTATCGTCCTGACCAGCTCCAAAGAGTTGTTGCAGACCTGATGGGAGACCGTGGCTCTACTGTGGACAATATCTTCCAGCGATTCTCTACTCAATCTCCAAGACACGCTCGTTTCTACAACGAATACCTTAGAATGCTAGGCGAGCCCTCGCGAACAAGATCACTAGGAAAGTAAACAATGGCTGAACTAAACCCTCAAATGCAGGGACAAGAAGGTAATTTTCTCGGATACTCTCGTGGTTCTGAGGCAGATACCTCGTGGTCTGGTCTCTTCCAGGATGCTGCTCAAGGTGTCCAGACCGGAACTAGGGTGACTAACGAGCTGATCGTCGAAGATATCCGCAAGAACGTTACTCAAGGTGTAGACGAGATCAGGGATATCTTCCTCTCTCAATACAAGGATCGAGTCAACAACCTCACTCAGGCTTATCGCTCTGGGCAAATCAGAGACTCCTACTATTGGAATACTCTCGATGTCGAGGCTCGCAGGATCAGGAGCCGCTATCCAGGTCATAGACGAGAAGTCGATACTATCATGCAGGAAGTTGCCGGAGCTAATCCAGCTAATCGCCTCATGGCCGAGCTATCCCAGGAATCTGCTCAGCGTGGAGGAACAAGGGATCGCGAAGAGCAGAGACTTGATCATTGGTTGAAGGAAGGTACTCAGATTGGTGCTCCTTCTGCAGTGCACTACCAAAGACTCGCATCTGAAGGACGTGCTCCTACGTGGCAACAGCTTCAGGCAGAGGTTGCTGAGAGACAGGCTATTAGAGCTGAGAGAGATAACAGAACTCAGTCTTTGTCCTTGCGTAGGGCAGAGGGTCAGAATGTCTCTGAGGAGTCTTCTCGCAATTTTGAAAGAGATATGAACGTCGAGTTAGGTCTCTTCTACAATACAGCCACAGGTGCTATTCCCGAGCTTGATAGACGTATTCAGAATCTTCTCAGGAGCCCTACGGCCGCTAATCCTCAGATGATCTCTCAGTTGTCTACTTTCTTCCAACAGCAGATTCGTGGTCCTATGCTTCAGACCTTCGATACGGCTCTCAATAGGCAGATTGAAGGAAGACCACAAGGTGAGTCCTATGCAACTCTAATCAACGATCCTAACCGCATTAAAGCTCTTCGTGATGCTTTCACTTCTAGAGTTGATGCTCTCGGTCAGGCTATCAATGATAAGGATTGGGGGGCTGTCGCTCGTCTTAATCAAGCCCTCAAAGCCTATGGTGATTCCAACGCTCTTAGGCTGATGGAGGATGCTGAGCATGGCCAGACTTTCCGCTACATGGATGGCATGAGGCAAGTCATGGGTCCTCAGTTCTACAATCTTTCTTCGGTTCTTCGGGAAGCAGATCGCATTATCCCTGCCGCAAGAGAGGCTTTCTTCCGAGGACAGGAGAGAGCTTTCAACGATGGTTCTGGTGTGATCGAGAACTTGGCTCAGGATGCTCGTCTGATTCAAGATCGAGGACGTAGAGGACAAGTGGCCAATGCTCGTATCAATGCCACGATGAATGACCTAGCTAATTCTCAGATCAACGAGGAATCTTTGACTAGGTTGGCTACTACAATGTTCGGCCCTAGGAATCAGAACTTCTTTAGCAATCCTCAGGTTCCAATTGATAACGTGGCCCAGGTCTATAATAGGATCACTGGAGACATCCGGGTCCATCAGAACATGCAGCGTATCCGTACCACTAATCCAGACCTATACGAGAACTACTCTCGCTGGGTGGTAGAAGGCTTTGCTCAAGTTAACCGTCGTATCGCTCAGAATATCCAAACTGATGTGGTAGACGTAGCTGGCTCTCCCTCGCATATTGTCTTTAATCCCATGACCTCTCAGTTTCATCACGTTGATCCTCAAAGAAAGAATTCAGAGACCACTACAGCAGTACGGCAACTCAACCAGTCTATCTCTGGAATGATCTCTTTCCTGACTGCCGAGGGTAGGAGTGATGACGAAGTTCGAGGTCTGGTCTCTCAGTATCTTAATTCCTTGCCAGTTAATCCTAATCATGCTCCCGGTCGTACTTTCTGGGGCAATGTAAGGGATGCTCTGCATAATACTGCTAGGGCTCTTCCTGTTGGTGCCGAGATAGATGTCGCTGGTCCTCTGGCTAACTGGCCTGTCTACGCCGAAGGTTCGAGGAATGTAGTCACCAATCCTGAAATTTACTCTACCAACTCTCAGTACTACTCTCCACTCCTAAATCTCATTGGTCGGGGTGAGAGTGACTCTATTGGTGGTTACACCGCTATTTATGGCCGTCGTCCTGATCCTGGTCTAACCGATATGACCCTGACTCAGATTATGGCTCTTCAAGAAGACATGGTACGCAATGGTAGTCCTTCTAGTGCGATTGGTCGGTTCCAGTTCACGAGGGATACTCTAAGAGAAACGATTTCTGCTCTTGGCCTAAATCCGAGTGCGGTTAAGTTCACCCCTGAGGTTCAGAACCAGTTGGCTACTAGGCTTCTCTCCGAGGCTGGTCTGGAACGTTATCTAGCTAATCCTACTCAAGGCTTGGAAGATCGTATCATTCATAACCTTGCTGGTCGCTGGGCTGCTCTACAGACTGTCAGTGGTGTCGGAAGATACGATAATGATGGTTTGAATAGAGCTACTATTAAGCCCGATGAAGTTCGTAAAATCCTGAAAGAATTGGCGAAGCAGTATGGCAGACAAACCCGCTGACGCAGTAGGCAACTATTTCGATCCGGGTGGTCAGAACGACTACGACCTCTGGGTTCAGCTTCAAAGTCAAATGGCTCAAGAAGCCACTCAGCCTAAACAACAAGCTCCTGGTTCTACCACTCCTACTGGTGGGACCGGGGCTGCTGGAGAAGCTGTGGGGCAGCACAGGAGCTTTAGGGAAATTTGGGACTCGGTAGTGGATATCGGCTTAGATCAAGTCGAGGCTATGGAAAGACTAGGCGAAGTCCCTAGGACTTGGGAAGATGTAATAGATCGCTTCGGTACTGTTCTAGGAGCTATTACTCCTGGTGGAGGAGGTCCTAGACCTAGGTTTAATCCTAGCGTTACTAGGTGGCCTCGTATGATCTACGATACTCCTCACTCTCCAGGTAATCCTGAAGCCATTGGAGCTATTTCGTTTAGACTTCCTGATCCTCAAAATCCTAGAAACAGCACTCGTATTAACGCTAGTAGCGAAGAAGACCTCTACGACCAAGTTGCTTCTAATCTTCAAGTGCCTAGAGAGACGGCTGAAGAGCTAGTTGAAAATCTTGTCGTAGCTGACCCAAGCTCTATCAATTACCAAACAGGAGCAGGGAGAGCTTTGACGAGAGAGCAGTACGACTTGTTGTTAGACGACCCTGTTGAATTTTATTCTCAGCATGGTTTCTCTAGACCTACTAAACCTTCTACCTACCACAACGTAAGGAGAGCTTTGGAAAGGCAGGGGCTGAAAATTTATAAGGTTCACGACCAACGAGGCAGCACATACATCAGATTCGGTCCTCCTGGAGAAACGTATCTTGATCCGAGAATGATCCCTACGATTCGCATTCCCAAAGATGGTCATCCAGCAACAGCTCACGACCCAATGGAATATGGAGTTCTCTATGACACTGGTTGGAAACCCGCCGGAAATAGAACCATAGACATGAATCTTGCTGTTGATCAGTGGGGTAGGCCATACGCAGATATCAGAGTCCTAGAAGACGCATTACGTGAAAGATACCACCCAGGTACAACTCCTCGGTCTAGAACCAAAGAAGAAAGAACTGCTGAAGAGCGGGCTAGTGAAGAAGCCGGTAGACAGCTAGAGCTTCCTTTCGATGAGCCCATGCGCCTTGGTGGTCCTGGTACTCGTCCTGCCGATTCTGACCCTGGTGTGCAGAATGCAATGTATGTGGCTAAGGATGCTCCTGGACTAACGACAGAAGAGAAGGCTCGTCTCACTGAGGCCCAGGAAGCCGCTGAATCCGGAGAGTCTGATATAGACATTCGTCGTAGGACTGGTTGGTTTAGAAATGAGTCAGGAAACTGGCGTCTTGAGATTGATGACAGCAAGTCTCGTCTGATGTTCACTCCTGAAAAGACCGATGCCGAAACTGAACTACCCTTGAGCAGCGTCCTAGAGCATGAAGAACTCTACCAAAAGTATCCTGCTCTAAAAGATGTCAAGATCAAGTTCGTTAAGAGATCGGATACCGATGACCTTGGTTGGGTTTATACCCATGCTGGAGACCTCTCTATCTATATGAACCTTTCATCTCAATACATGAACACACCTAGTGATATTCACAGCGTACTCGTGCATGAGATACAACACATCATTCAGAGAGTTTCTGGAGAACTGACAGTCTTTAATAACATAAGAGATATGATCCGAAACTACGAAGATCGTGGTGTTGAGAGGGAAGGAATGTCTGTTTCTGATAGGCTGCCCTATAACAAGAGAGATCGTGAAGAGTTGACTCCTAGCATTGTCCAGGGCTTTAACAGACAAGAAGAGCTTAAGGACCTACAGAAGAGGCATCAGAATTGGTCTAATAAGCTACTCGAAGCAGAGCAATTAGAGTGGCCGGCAGAAGTTAGGAGAGAAAAGTAATGGCTAAGAGAAAAAAGAAAAGGGCCTCCCGAAAGAAGCCCTCTGTAAGAAAAGTAAAATATTGAGACTTGAAACCTCGGACTTAAACCTCCGGGGTTTCTTTTTGCTTGAAGTCCTTTATGAACTCAAAATTGTCCACATATCCGGAGATGAACTGAGGCAGTGGCTCCTCTTTTACCTTGAGAACCTCGTGGAGGTATCCCATGACATTAAACATCAGAGCACACAGGGCCTCTTCCTCGTCTACAGCCTCACACTCTCGATGACTGAGCCACCACTCCATGAAGTGCCTGAAGCCTGACTTCATATAGTCATTGAGGGGAATCCCAGCCTGCCAGTTATCGGAGCCCCTCGTGCTGCCATCCGGAAGCTGCTGGTGCTTGAGCATGTACTCCCCGAATCTCTTCAGCACAAGAGGAGAAAGATAACCCTCGTAGTCTGGCTTACCTACTGCTGTATCCCTAATAGCTCCGCTTTCAAACTCTCTCATCGACCTGTCTCCTGCCACCAATTAGCCTTCTTCATTGCACCCAGTCTTCGACCATTCATAAAGCTCGGAAAGCCGTAGTCACAAGCAACCCAGCGTCCCTGGTACAGCCCATAGTTCTTAAATTTAGTGTCTGTGAAGAACTTAGGGAGCTTCTTAGGATACTTTTTCTTCTCTGGGAACTCTACTCTGGCTTGGATCAGGTAGTGACCATTGGCACTAATCTCCAAGCATGGAGCAAACCACTTTTCCCACTCGGTTCCCTTTACTTCTTTCCAGACACGGTACTCCATGATATTCTGGAAAAAGTCTCCTCCCCTTTCTATCTTAATTACTGCATAGACAGGATTCCATTTAAATTCGTAGACATCTCTGTTCTGGCCCCTACCCAGGTGTTTCCCGAGGCATAGGCTACGCCATTCACTTTCTGCTATCGTACTCACTAGAGAACCTCGTAATACTGACGAAGGTGGGTTCTTGCAGTCTCCTGAGAGCGAGATCTCTCTTGTCGAATCTACGGCCTTTGAACTTGGGAAGTTCTTGAGCTACAGGATTCTTAGGCTTGAGCCTGCGCTTATCTCTTTTCTTACTCTTGCTCATCGTCGTCTCTATTATTCGAGCTAAACAAAAGCACTACAGCAAGAATTACTCCAAAGACAACAAGAGCATAAATAGTGTCAGGATTGTCCATACTCTTTCTTCAGCTCCTCGATGCTTATGAATTGTGGGGAGTAGGCTCCTGCTTCGACTGATCGCTTGACAACGACTCCTCTCCACCAGAGCTTTCCGAGTTCTTTTCCAGACCAATCGTTATCGTAATCTTGGAAGCACCCAGCCACGAGGCCATAAATTCGCTCTCCTCCAGCTCTAGCTCGAAAGCAGAAGTCAAGAGTGTGAGAATGTCCTTGTGTGTGAGAGGAGTATCCTTTGGAAAGGAGGCTATAAGCTGGATGTTCTCCACCAATCGGTCTCCCTGAGATTCCACTGACGAAGAAATGTCCATAGTGAATCCCGTCGATTGCAATTGTACCGGGGGAGCCTCCGGAGTATTCAACGATGTCATCATAATACCTTTCTAGCTCTAAATCTTGAAGGCCAATTGTTCGTTCGAGTTCTGGCTGGACCTCGATAGCTCTAGTAATTCTGTGTTCATGGTTTCCGATAAGAGAAATTGCCCTAGGCATCTTCCGTTTCGAACGTCGTACAGGACTCCAAAGCCTTTCCTGGAAGTCAGCATGAGCGTCGATATCTGCTCTATAGGTACGGCCGTAAAAGCTCTTCTTGCCCTTATCATAGCCAGACAAAGAAGGCATGTCAGCCGTATCTCCCAGAACCACGACGACATCCGGCTTAATGTCATTAATCAACTTTCCTGCCCAAGTAGCTCGATCATTGTGATGTTTGTAGTGCGCATGAGGGTCAGGGATTACAAGATGCGTCTTCAATTATGGCCTCCAGGAATCGTCTACTACAGTCAGATTTCTGACCTTCTTACGCTTCTCGGTATAAGCCTTCCTTGCTTCTTTCTCCTCCTTAATAGGACCATAAAGACGCTTGTTAACTCGAAACCACCAATACCCGAATTGCTTGAAAAAGGCATCAGTCTTAGTTACAGCCATTGTATCTTTCCTTTGGGGACTTTATCTAGAGTCTTGATCTGGGCCTTCACCTTAGAGCTGGGAACAATCTTAGGTACAACCTTTTCATCTTACTGCAACCAACTCCTAGGAATTTCTCCTACTGCGTACTGGAAGCCGTGTTTCTGACACCAACTAATGTTTGATAATTTAGAACCCTGTATCTTCCCCTCTTGAGCAAAGAAGAATCTGATATCTAAGTCTGGCCTAGTCATCTTCACCGCTCGCATTTTAGCCTGATCTTCACTCCTCAAATAGCCTTTGACTTCTAGGAAGAAAGGAGATTTGGTGCGAGGGGTGACAAGATAGTCGGGAACATAAATTCCAGGTCTCATGTAAGCAATTCTGGTAGGCTCGTACTTGCCCTTCTTACCCAACCGCTTCGCTATGATTGACTCTAATTTACTCTTGTACTTGCCGACTCGTTTTGCTTTGTATTTGTTATTGGACCTTTTTGGGCGGTATTTCACTACGACAATATTCCTTATGACTGCAATATGAGCACTGCCAAGGTTTCCCTCCACGAGGTCCTAGTTCATAATGGCATTCGGGGGGTTCTGGTTGGGCCAGCATTCGCCTCTTCTCTTCAATATCCTTATCGGTAATGCGCCTTCTCGGATACTTATCCAACACCATACGACCTTGTTCTTTGTCGATGGCGAGGAAGGCACCTTCACCTTTGATTTCGACTTCGGGGTCATCAGCTCCGGCAAGGACGTAGAGGGAGAGCTGGTCAATGTATCCGAAGTTATCTCCGTCCTCTCGATCCACACTATGGGTTCGAAATTTCTCGAAGGAACGACTATTGGCGCTCTTAACGTCGATGACCATTCCGTCAATGATTGCGTCCCTATGGCCAATAAGACCACCATAAGAGCAATCGTCTTGGCGACCCTTGACATCGTGCCCGGCTTGCTCTGCCAGGGAAAGGATGATTTCTTCGAGGATGTCACCGTAGAGGAATTTAAGTCTTGTGGCCCCATCCAGGGGTGCGGCCAAGTCCGGTCTGTTGATCTGCAACCACAACTGCCTGTCGCACGGCTTCCCAAAGTTCGACATCGAGAGCTTCGGAGTTCTTTCCTCACTGAGCCTCCTCTCGATTAGCTCACCCAGTTTTGTACCGTCGATCTTGAATGAACCCTTTGCTAATAGCTCTAAGATATCCGGCACGAGGGTGTTGATTGTTTTCTTTTCGTTTGACAAGTTTACTCCTTTTACAATCTTCGCACTGTTGTGAGGACCCTGAATACAACTCTGCTTCTTGAACATAGTGGATGCTGCCACAAATACATTGACAGGGCCACATCGAGTTGAACCTAGGTCCTATCACAGTCCAGTAGCCAAAAGTTGATCCTTTCATGTAGTAATTTCCATAATGTTGGTTATGCGAATGGAGTGGTAGTGAGTTTTCGCAAGCCTTTTTGACCCTCACCCTCACCGGCTAAACGACCACTCCCTTACTCGCTACCTGGACAGGGTTTCTTTAGTGCTTTCCAGGTCGCTGCGTTCTTGAGGTACACTAGGCCGCACCTGATGCAGTAGAACCAGTGACAAATCCTATCCTCGCTTCGCCTATGGGCACTCATTACGAGCACCTACCTACGAGAATTCCGATCCCTAGGGCAACGAGAACCATACAGAGTTCCTTAGTCTCCATCTGCCGGAGTATAAGGTACATGGTTGAGAACACGGACTTCATTGAGTCGAGTGCCCAGTCCCTTAACGGTGTCATAAACCTCAACCACGACTTCGACTTCACTTCCATTTCCTACCAGCTCCGTGAACTTGTTACCCTCGGCATCCACCACCTTAGGCGGACCCAGTTCCCAGACCTCCTTCTTCTTCGTGAGGAGCGAGACCTTGCGGCGGAAAGTTACATGCTTCCCATCCTCGTCCTCCTTGATCACTCCCTGGTGTCCATTCTTGACGTAAGCCTTGAGAGAGGTCTTGTCGGGGTATAGGGTAATCTTGTAGACATCGTACTTCTCGTCAGGCTTGAACAACATCGCCCACTTAGCGACGCCAGCATAGGTGTATGTCTGATTCTTCTTAGACATTGGTCGTATTCTCCTTCTAAGGAAATATACTTTAGGAATTAGTCTGCGTCGTGCCTGCGATCTCTTGGGTCGGCTGCGTCTCGGCACCGTTCTCCTGCTGCTTCTTATTCAGAAACTCTTCGATCATACCCACCGAATAGATGAAGTCATTAATGTCGATCTCAGTACCAGAGTAGAGCTGCACTGCAATATTCATAGCCATTATGGTATTCTGCTTAATCATTTTTGTACTCCTGTATCTCAATTACGTGAAAATTATTCTCTTTAGCGATCTTGACCATGTGAGCCGTTCCTTTACCACCAGGAAAAGCTACAACTAGATCAGGATTACCCTCTTTAAGCATCTTCTCGTTACGGATAGGACCAGCAGCTTTACCGTGCCTGCCCCAATCCGCCTTATACTCTTCAATATTCGTCTGATTGTGAACAGCCCAGTGATCAGCCCAGGTGTCTGCTCCTGGAGCACCACCGTGAATAATCGTGATGTTCTTGGGTAAGAGTTTACGGTCATCCCAGAGTTCGGCATAACCAATGATCTTGTCTAGCTCCTTCCAGACCCTATACTTATCCTGGTAATCTCTTCCTCCACAAACTAGTATTTTCATTGGGCTCCTTAAAACCAAAACCAACAACCACATATCCTGCATTTAGTCTCTGTCATTCAGTTTCCTTTTGAGTTCGTCGATTTCTTTTGCTTGTTCACACATTAGCTTAAAGTACGGGTAGAAAAAGGTCGTCTTCGATAAGGCTTCCTTCCACCTTGCTGCCATCCCTTCTTTGTATTCTGGTAGGTCGAAGACTGTGGTAAGGTTGCCGCAAGGACATTTCAAATCCTCGGGCGGACCTGAGCCGTATTCTCTAGAGTACCCAACTACTCGGTTACAGTTGAAACAAAAGACACCACCTGTTTCCATTACTTACTCCCTCTGAACCAGAACCAGATACCGCACACCCTGCACTGGAACGAACACACTATGAAGTTAAAGACCACGTAGTCAGAACCACAAGAAGGGCAGTTAGGGACTATGAAGTACATCAGTGGGTGTCGAGCCAATTCTTTCCAACCTTATACTCACCCGCCATTGGGCATCTAAGTCTGAGGAGTTTACCAGCTTCGTTAATACTGTTCGCTTGAAGCTCTCCCAGAAGTACTGCATCCTCTTCTCTTCCTCTAAAAACTGTCTGCCACTCGTCATGGACCCAATTGACATGCTTGTATTGAATTCCTCTAGCTCCAAGCTCTTTCCTCCAGATGACGTTAGCAGTAGCCATGATCACCTTCTCACCCGTCTGTAGATAAGCAGGCATTACATGGTGCTCAGAGTCTACCTTTACGAGTCGTCCGTCGAATCCTTCGATGTAGCCTCTCGCTGCGTCTTTCGGTATATTCTCTTGTTTAAGCTTAGCAAGTCCCGGGTAAGCTGAGATAAAGCGTTCTTTAGCGTACCTAGCCTTGCTTGCCGAACAGCCAAGGATTTCTCCAATTTTTCTATTTCCTGCCCCAAAGAAGAATGCGTAGATAAAAGTCTTTGCCGTGTCTCTAGTAACTCCGAGGATAGCTGCGTTAAGCGAATGGGCATCTGTCCCTAGCTCCTTCTTTCCTGATATGAGAGCTGTTGTAAATTGGGGGTCGTTGATGTAGTGTGCGAAGATTCTTAGCTGGATACCTTCGGCGTCTGTTCCAATAAGCCACTCGTCTTCGCCTTCAACACACCATAGCTCTCGCATTCTTCCGCCGTAGCTCTTGGCAAGCTCAGCCAGAACCTTTCCCTTATACTTGATCGACTTCGGAGCAGCAACGTTTCCAAGGTTGGGATTCTTATGTGCGAGTCTATGAGTCCAAGTTCCGAGTCCAATGAAGTCGCAGTGTATCGAACGTGTCCTATCATTGTAGGCATTGAACCATTGATCTAGTGTTCTTACTCTGCTCGCCAGTAGTAGCCGTTCGACGAGTACTCGGGCTGCTTCTGGGGCCTCCACGGATAGTGTCGCGAGGTTCGTTTCCGAGACTTTGGGATGACCTTTCTCTGTGAACTCGGTCGGCGTCCAATACGGCTTAAGGCGCTCCACAATTTGCTTAGGAGACGAGGGATTAAACGGTGTGACAATTTCTTTGACCTTTGTCTTGAGTTGCTTGTACTCGATCTTCGGCGGGAAGGCTTCTTGTAAGTGGACGTCGATTGCTTCCACCTTGGCCTTGATTTCTTCATAGAGTTCTTTCGCCTTTTCGATATTGAAGCCAAAACCATTCTCGTGCATGTCCTGACAAATCCAGGCTACTTCATGCTCTAGTGTTATGGCTTTCCTGAACTTGTCTCGGTAGTCGATCCTGGCTTTTTGTAAAAGGTAATCGTAGAGAGCATGATTGATATTGCAGTCTGAGATACATCGCTCTAACATTTCAGGGGTGAAGACAGACCAGTCAGAGATATCTACTCCAACCTTAGCGATCCCTAGTCTCGCACCCCAACTCTCTAGGGAATGACCGCCTTCTAGGGTGTACTCAAGTAGTCTAGAGATTACGAGAGAATCGTGTACCAGTACTGGATCAATAGAAATGCCAAGTAACCGGCGTAGCACAGGAAGGTCATACCCAATACAGTTGTGGCCCACAACAAAGGATACATGCCGTCTGAAAAATCTTGGGAACTCTCGGTAGCATTGTTCTCTGGTGAAGGTGTAAATATCTCCATTATCAATGTCCTTTACTACTATGCAATGAATCTTATCTGGGTTCTTCAGCCCGTTCGTTTCGCAATCGAGTATAAGTCTCAAATATATCTATCGCTCCTCTATATGGGTCTGTAGGAATCCAGTGCTCGTGAGGAACACCTACGTCAGTATCATCTATAATCCACCACATACCTCTGAAATCTTGCCACCTGAGCCACTTTTCGATATCCCAGGACTTGTCCCGATAATTGTGCTCGGGGTCTGTGGCCAGCCAGTGTGTCTCGTGCAAGTATTCGTGGAGACCGAGCTTATCTAGGAATTGCATGAGAAACGCAGCAGGGAAAAGGTAGCGCCACGTAGAGATAAGAACAATCTGCGCATCATTATCATCACAGAACTTTTTGATATTCTCTACTCCGACACTTCGCTTTACCATGCGTTCTAGGTAGCGATGGGGCTTCTCAAAGACCTTGTGTAGCTCCCAGTTGTAAGAACCGAAGGGGAGAAGAACTCCGTCAATGTCCAGAAAGAGTATATTACTCACGGCAGTCTCCAATTTACTTTCTCTCTTCCTATTTTTTCCAGGAATTCATTGGCCCTGGAGAAGGGTCGAGAGCCAAAGAATCCTTGTCTTGCAGACATTGGTGATGGGTGAGCCACAGGAAGTACCAGATTAGTAGAGGCTTTGAGTCCTGTGGCCACCAGCTTGGAATAAGATTGCGCTCTTTTGCCCCACAAGAGGAACACACAGCCACCCCTGTCAGATAAAAACCTAAGGCACTCATAGGTCAACTTCTCCCACCCAAATCCTGCATGGCTTAGCTTTCTTCCTTCTCCGACGGTAAGGATTGAATTAAGCAAGAGAACCCCATTATTTGCCCAGGGTTCAAGAGAGCCTGTCTTAGGGCGTCTGAATCCAAGATCGCTCGTATATTCGGCAAAGATATTATCAAGCGTCTTTGGGTAGGGATATACGTGAGGGTGCACCGAGAATGCAAGTCCGTCTGACCATCCGTTTGTAGTGTAGGGCTCTTGTCCGAGGATAACGACCTTAACATCTTCTGGTCTCGTTAGTTTTAGTGCTTTGAATAAATGCTTTCGATGCGGGATAGTGACACCATTGTAGTTCTGGATGTTGCTTAGAACCTGAGGCCAATGATGCTTAAAGAACTTTAACCTAAGCCACGGGTTCTTGCTCAAATGTTCCAGTCCCTCATTTCGACTTCCTGGATACGCCTGTACAGATTTGCCCTGACTCGTCTTAGATTGTCAGAATCAGATTCATCCTCTGCACTTTCGTACTTTGCATTTGCGATAGACAAAAGCTCCCTGAGAAACATCAGCTCGTCGCTTTCTTCACGGTCGTAAAGATCGGACATTAGTTCATCACCCTTAGCGTACTCAATCCGACCTTTGAGAACGGTCTCTACGAATTCTTTCACTCTGTAGAGAAACTTCAGCTCCTCGGAGTCTTCTCGTATATTGTTGTTCACCGTTTATACTCCTGTACTCGTGACATCAAGCTTTCTACTTCACCAAAAGTAGGTCTATCATAACCAAGACTCTCAACCTTATCTCCTATTAGACTAGCAGCATTAAGATAATTATCGTATTCTCTTTCGGCAATTTCACATAGGCTAAGAAAACCGGGGTTGTTATTGCAAAACTCAAGATACTGTTCTCGTGAGGTCAGTTTCAATGCTGTCATTCCTTGTACCCTCCGCAGCTAGAGTTCTTCGTAGTCCAGCCCAGCTTCTTGAGACACCACATCTTAGCCTTCTCCTTATGGCTGTTCCTCTGACCGAAGCGGCAGGTCCAACAAGTTTGTTCGCTTCGCTCACTAGCAGGATTGTTAGGCTGCTCGGGCGAGGTCGAGTTCGATTGGTCTGTCGGCAATGAGTATCTCCTTCTCTGAGAGTTTGAACGTGGAAGGGTTGAAGACAAGCTTTCCGGCAGGACCAGTGACACCAGCAAAGCGATTGCCTCGCACGAGTAGCTCCGTGGTGTTCCTAGTCTCAGCGTCAGAGGCTTCCAGGTCTCGCTCTAGGTGGACAATCAAGTCAGCTACCTTGGCAATGTTCCTAGAGCCTCTGGTCTTGCCATCATCATTGACGTGGGATACGAGGAAGAGGGTGAAGTCCAGCTCTCGGGTCATCATCGCTAGGCGAGTGGAGATGCGGTCCAGGGTCTTGCGTTCATCTTGCTCAGACTCGGCAAACCCAGTGACCAGCATCGTTATGTGATCAAGGAAAACAAACTTACAGCCGCCGCCAGTAACGAGATAACGGATATTGTCAAGAATGATATCAGGGTCATCGGTCCCGAAATGAGAGTAAAATTGAACGCGATTTTCTGACGACCCTGTAAGTCTCTGATAACTTTCCATCTGGTCTTCGACCGAAAGGCCACAATCAGGTAGGTGACAAGGGCGAGAAAGCTCGTAACCAATAAGACCCTGGACACTTCGTTTTTCCTCTTCCTCTAGGTGGATGATTCCAATGTTTTCGGTTGTGGTCTTAAGAAGATGGTGCTCGATAGCTCGCAGAACCTCGGTCTTACCAACCTTTTCCTGCGCTGTGAAAAGCACCAGCTCCCCAGGTCGTATACCGTAAGACATCTGCTGCAATGTACCGAAGGGATACGAACCAATGGCTGCTTGACTCTCCTGCCTGAGTATCGCTTCAATCTCAGAGTAGTCACCTACGATTCCTTTCGGTCTAAACTTCTTGGCTGCGTACCAGGACGAGATCAGGTGTGACTTAAGATCGTCATCCTGAAGGGCTTCATTGGGGTCTTTAAACAATCTTGAAGAGTCCCTTGGGTTTGGAGTCGATGATTTCTGCGATCTCAGCAAAGGTTGTACCACTATCGTTCTCGTCCATGAGAGAAGTAGTACAGTCATGGTCCATATCTTTGTACGAACCACATTCTTCCTCGAAACCTAGCCATTCCTTGACAGGCACAGGCAGAACGGAATCCGAACTGTTACCAGCAACTCTGTTTCCGACTACGTACTCCCAGCCATTGAGATCGCTTCCCTCCCAGCGACCGAGACCAGAGATGTCACAAGCCACACCAAGACAACAGAAGCCATTCTCATCCCGAAGAGTATTTTGGGTCTGGTCGTAGTGACCGCTCCGGAGAGCCTCTTTCAAAAGGTCAACAGGGGTCTTCTCGATCTGCTCTTTAGTCATTGGTCTTCTCCTCGATAGTCTCTGAACTATGAAGAGCAGAGGTAATGTTGTCATACATCTGCTCCTGCTCTTCGTTGTGAAACATGGTAGCGATAGCCTTAGCAGCATCCAGCAAGAACTTCAGTGCCCAATACTGCTCGTCGTCGATAGTCACACGATGTTTGATCATTAGGGTCTCACCCAGTACACTTTCAGAGGATCGAATAGACGGACAACCTTAGCCGCTGCTTCTTGCCCAGGTCCGTCATTGTCCAGGCAAATCTTGATCTTCTCGAAGCCGTTGAGGTAGTCAAACTCTCGGGTACAGTCTGCAAGGGCACTAGAAGCCGATTTAACGCTCACACAGGCGTATTTCCCACCGAGGGCTTGGTAGAGACTCATGGCATCAAGAGCGCCCTCACAGATCGAAATCACCCCGAAGGAGCTGCCCGAAGGAAACCTCTCCATCCCGAAGAGTCCTTGGCTGTCCTTAGCCTGACCCTCCCACCAGAATTCTTTACGGTCCTTGCGACGAACGAGGTTAGCCTTGGCACCCCAGGGGAAGATGATCACTTCGTCGTTGGACTTCACGTCGTAGAATTTCATCGTCTCTTCATCTACCCCACGCCA
>Ga0247830_10000079_pt1 | contig 27088 bp, 28 predicted proteins | sample 12C_Control_Day5_FD_207766 | JGI IMG/M metagenome (GOLD analysis project Ga0247830, IMG submission 207766) | Soil microbial communities from agricultural site in Penn Yan, New York, United States - 12C_Control_Day5 | ecosystem: Environmental > Terrestrial > Soil > Agricultural land | place...
ACGAACATCAGCGCATCCCGCCGTGACAGGACCTTGGTCGAGTCGTCATCGGTGGAGCCGATCTCCAGCGACCCGTCGGGCAGGATCCGCCAGCGTGGGCAGGACGAGGACTCACACGACTGCGGCAGAGTCCAGGGGATGTCGGTCACGCCTCGCGCTCGTCGTGGATCAGCGAAGGCGTGTCAGTGTCGCCCCACGGCGCCGAACCCACGGACGTGAGCACGGACAGCAGCGCGGCCAGGCCCGCAGCGGACAGCGCGCCGCCCCACGGCACCGATAGCAGGTCCACCGCTCCAGCGGTGAGGATCGCGGCGAGCGACTGGGCGAAGGTCTTCGCGGCGCGCTCGAGCAGGTTCTTCAGATACCGCAGCGTCATGGCGTCCTCCCCGGACATTGACGGTTAATAATCGCGACGTGTTAACTACGTTCACATGCTCGGCTGTTCACATCAGCCGTTCGGTGGAGGTCTGCGCTTACGCCGGTCGCGGCGCTTCTGATGTTCCAGCAGGACATAGCGCCACACGAACACCGCTATCGACCCGACGTAGATCAGCGACAGCGGCCACAGCGACTGTTCGGCGAACAGCAGCCCGACCGGCTCGGCGGCGGCAAGCAGCGTCGTCAACCACAGATGCCATTGCCATGGTCCGGTCCACGTACTGCCCGGGCCGGCCGAACCGGATCAGCAGCAGCAGGTTCACGGCGAAGATCAGCAGCCAGGCCAGGCCCACCCAGCCCTGCAACGTCTCGGTCACGCCGGCCGCCGCGTCATACCCAGCCGCACACGCGTCGCCAGCTCCTCAGTGGCCGCGGCCGTACGGTCCACCTTCGCCCCTTGCCGCTTCACCGCCGCCCACTGCCTACGCGCGGCGTCCAACGCGGCCTCGGCTTCCTTGCCGTTGGGTTCCCTGCGCCACGGCCACTTCACGCCGCACGCTCACCGGTCGTGAGGCCACGCACCAGCGCCAACGTCTCCCGCGTCGTCGCCGACTGCTGCTCCACCGCCGTAGCGAGCTGGCCGACAGCCGACGTCATGCGCCGGAGCTGGCCGGCCGTCTCCGTCGACGCCTTCAGCGACGTCTCGGCGGCCTTCTTGTACGCGTCGCGGTCGGCGCGGACCTCGTCGTGGATACGGCCCGGCACCAGCCAGCCGCGCATCACCGACAGGACGAACAGCCCGACCAGGCCCCACGGCCCGCCCTGCAGAGCGATCACGGCCAGGTCCATGACCCCTCCCCAGGGCGGTCAAGCGTGGGTCAGGAGGTGAGGCGTTCGGCGTGCTCGTCGGCGACCGCGTCGGCGATGTCGGAGCTCGAAGCCGCGATCGCTTCGAGGTTGGCCGCCACCGCCTGCTCGTAGGTCAGCCCACCACCGGGTGGTACGACCGTCGCCCAGTCCGGGCCGGCGATCGCGTCGAGCGCTGCCATGTCCGCCACCGTTGCGACGGGAACGTCACCCCACGTCTCCTTGAAATCGGCCCACATCGCGCCGGTCAGCGCCTTGCGCTTGAAGCCGTCGGACATGTAGAGCGTGCTGCTGTCGGCGGTCTTGAACAGGCCAGGCATGTCGTACTCCCACAGTGGTTTCGGTGGTCTCGGCAGGGCCGAGGTCACGTACTTGGACCGGTAGGCCCGATAGCCGGCCGGCGGGTTCTTGTAGACGTTGCGTGCCGGCCCCGGGACACCCGTCGGGCCGGACTGCTCCACCACTTCCCAGCGAGTGTCGCCACGGGTACGTGGGGTGCCGGTGATGACCGCCACATGCCCCGCGGAGCCGGAAGTCCCGGGCCCAAGCTTGCCCCACACGTCACCGGGCATTGCCTGGTCGAAGCTGATCGGGTTCAGCACCTGCGGCAGGTTCACCGTCGACCACGCCAGCGGGTTTTCCAGACCCAAGACGGTGGCGACGTACGACGAGCAGTCGTTGCGCGGGACCGTGCCACCCATGGAGTAGGGCCGGGTGCGCAGCCCACCCCACACTTGCGTGGTGCGGACCGCGATCTCAGCCAGCGACGTGACAGCCATGCACCCTCCTAGATGTTCGTGCCGGTGCTGCCCGGGTCGATGCCGATGTCCTCGATCACAAGGTCGACCGGGAACGTCGCCGAGCCGCTCATCTGGGCGTTGCCGGTGCCGGTGAGCCGTGCGACGGTGAGCAGGAGGCTCAACGCCAGATCCGAGGCGGGCGCATAGATGACCGAGATGACGCCGGTGAAACCGGTGGTGGCGTTGACCTGCTGGTCCCGAAACGACGTCATGACAGTGCTCGACGTCGTTGGCGTCGACCCGTCGGCGGTGAAGCGCAGGTTCGCCGCCAGGCCGTCATTGTTGACGCTGCTGGCGAGCTGAATTGTTGACGTGTAGATGTGATAGAGGCGCCCGCCGATGACCGGGACATCGTCCAGGCGGACCACGCCGACCTCGGTCGTGGTCGTCGTCGAGGTAGTGGTGCGGCGATGCCGGGCGATGATGCCAGCGCCCGCCACCTCCTCCAAGGCGTCGCGCTCCTGCGTCAGTTTCGACGCGCGCAGCGGCTCTACCGCGTAGGTGGGGATGGTGTCGTTGGTGAGCGGCATCGGCTCCCCTCCTACAGGCTCGGCACGATCGGGTCGAGAAGCTCGATTGCGCTCCCGACGGCGTGGGACTTCTCGACGTTGTTCACGCTGCGGGTCACGGTGAAGGTCTGGTATCCGCCCTGCAGAGCGATCACGAGCGAGTCCGAGACGGCGGTCGATCCGCCGGTGACTGTGATGGATGAACCGCCGACCACGGTTGGTGTCGTGTCGATCCGTCGCGCGCCGTACAGGCTCTGGTCGTTGCCGGATGTGGACGTCGTTTCGGTGATCTCAAGCGGCCCGGAGATCGCCGCCGAGGTCCAGTCGTCCGACTTGCGGCCGAAGAAGAGGATCACCCTGCCGGCGTAGCCACCAGCCGCGAGACGTCCATACGCGATGTCTTGCGCCGAGGAGTTCGTCTGGCCGATGTAGTCGAGGATCCAGTCCGACGGCGAGCCGGTGATCGGCATACCCCGCAGCCCGAACACCTGCGCCTGGACTGTGTCGCCCGCCGCCCCGCCGGACGGGGTGACCGTCGGCGCCGGAGCAGAGGCGGTGCGGAAGGCGGCCCATACGTACAGGCCGCCCTGATGGCCGAGGAGGTCGTAGGTGTAGTTCGGGTCGGTGATCGCCAGCGTCGGCGACGTCGTGTCGCGGCTCCCCGCCTCGACCACGATCCAGTCACCGACCGCGCCGCCGGCGTAGTCGCCGGGTGTTACGGCGGCATTGTCGTCGGCATCCGCGGCGCCGACGGCGACGTAGGTTGCGGCGGTCGTCGCGACCGCAGTGATCGCGTTCTCCTCGCCAGCCACCGTGATTCGGCACGGCATGTCGTCGGCGTCGGTCGTCATCCGCGGCCAGCAGTCAGCCACCCAAGACGTGTCGTTGTCGTCGACCGCAGCCCGCAGCGCGAAGACGTCCGGGACCGCCCAGCCGTCAAGGGTGGCGTCATCGGGCGGGTCCTCGGTGAGCTGCTGCACGCGCCACGGCTCGTACGGCTCGACAACCGGCGCGAGATCCCAGCCGCGACGGCGGACTCCCATGGTGTAACCGACGACGACCACCGAGACCGTGTCCGTCGGGTGTTGCGACGGAGTGTTGGACCGGTCGATCCTGTCGCCCAGAGACATCTCGAGCCAGTCGGGCAGCAGGGTTGACGCGTTCGCGCCCAGGTCGATTGGGAACGCCGCGTAGCGCAGGCTGCCGTCTGTGTCCTCGCGGACGCGGAAGCTGGCCTCACCGAGCAGCTGCACGTCGCCCGCTACGTTGACCTCGGCGCTGTCGTTGTAGCGGCCCCGCTTCGCCTGATGCGCTTCGTCTTTGAACGTGCGCGAACTGCCGCCCGGCCGGCTAATCGTCCACTCGTTGCGGATGCGCTGGTCGTTGCGCACCGGCCGCAGCACGCCCGCCGAAGTCCCCTCGCTGGTGCGATACGTCGACAGGTCGATCGTCATGGCCGGGCTCAGGTTGTAGCGCTGCGACGAGGCCCGGTAGCCGAGGCCCCACGTCGACGTCAGTTCGGACAGGATGCCGTGGTCGACGTTCTCCAGGTCCCGGCAGATTTCCAGCACGTCCCCGATCGGCTGCGGACCTACCTCGACGCTTATGATGGCCGTCGACTCGTACGGCAAGCCTTCCTCGGTCATGATCCGCTCGAAGCGTTCATGCGCCTGCTCGCCGGCGTATCCAGCCGTCGCCGCCGCCGCCATCTGCTCAACATCGGGCGGCGTCTCGTCAACCCAGATGCCGAAGTCGGTCCATGCGCCGGTGGAGCCATCCGCGCCGTCGTTGAACATCCGCACATGCTTCAGTCCGGCAAGGCTGGTGCCGACCGCGGTTGCGCTTAACACCTCCACGCCATCCAGATAGGCGTGGTAGTCCACATCGGACCCGTCGACGATCAAGTCCCACCGCAGGTGGTGGGGCCCTCCAAGGACATCGTCGGTGACGAAGTTTGTGACAGTGAATCCCGGGCTGCCGCCGATGATCGATCCGCCGGCGGACGTGCTGTACTCGACCTGCAGCGGCCACCTGCTGCCCGTTGCAAACGTAGGAACAGCAGCCAGGGTCATGCCGATGATCTGGGTGTTGGCGCTCTCAACGTGGTTGAACTTATAGACCGCGTCGATCGTTACCCGGCTCGGACTGGCCGGCAGTGGGACCTCGCTGGTGATGGCAGAGTCGTCGGTCAACAGGATCCCGGGGCCGAGCCACTCCCCCATGTCCTCGGTCCCGGGAGCGACCGCGTCACCCCAGTTCAGCGACTGGAACGCTTCGCCTACGCCGTGGGTTAGCAGGCCAGCTTCCGCCAGCGGACCGTCGTTCAATGCCCAGAACGAGTACGGATCCGCAGCCAGGATTGAGCGCTCAAGTGCTGGCCTGGCCACCGAGCCCTGACCAAGGCGCCGCATGATCCCGCCGAGCGTCACCTTCACCACCGACGTGGACCCGCCACCGGAAGTCGGAATGATCTCTGGCGCGATGTCGACGGCATACCCGCAGAACTGCGGATACGGCGGCGACGCTCCGACGTTGTCCACCGACAGCCGCATCGGCACACCCAGATCCCAGTCCGGGTAGTACGTCGAGGTGGCTAACAGCGGCGTCAGCGCGCCGTCGTCGTTGTCCAGCCAGAAAGTGCACTGTCCCGCCGCGGCGGTCTTCGTGCCCGACCGGCGGCCCGTTGTCAGGCCAATCGGGCTGCCCAGCAGCCGCGAGGACAGGTCGGTTGCGGCCGGCCACGTACCCGGGTCGTCGTTGGGGTTGGCACCGAGGAACGCCTCAACGATGACCTCGAGATCGGTGTCGGGGAAGGCCATCAGCTTGTCCCCAAGGCCAGGTCGACGTCTCCACCGAACTGCTCGCGGATCGCGTCTCGGACGCGGTTGATGACCATCTGCACGATCGGGTCGTCGGTGTCGACCGCCACCCGTTGCGGCGCTGCGGCGACCCCCGCGCTTGTCGCGGCAGCGGGTGCCAGTGCCGCCGTAGTGGCCAGCGCCGCGTCGCGTGCCGACTGCTCCACTCCGGCGATGTAGCCGGCGATCGTGTCCTCGCCAACCTCCATGTACACCTTGGACGGCGAGGCGATGCCCAGTCCGTGCTTCACGCCATCCAAGGCGCTGTTCAGGCCGGACATCAACGCCGACCCGACGCCGGAGATGGCACTCTTGATGCCGGCCACGATGCCGCCGACGATGTCCTTGCCGATCTGGAACAGCTTCGGCCCGAGCTCCAGCGCGAAGGACACCAGCCGACCGCCGAGGGACCGCAGTTCGTCGACCGCCCGGCCCGGCAGCCCGCGAAGGAACAGCAGCAGCTCGGCGACCTTTGTCGCGACCGTGGTCTTCGTCGCGTCCACCGCGGTACCGAACAGTGTGGACAGTCGCTCCGGGAACGCCTTGAGGTCGTCGATGACGCGGCCGGGCACATCGCGGATGATGCCGAGCAGCCGGCCGATCCCGACGCCGACAGCGAACGCGAGATCGTTGAGTGCTTCGCGCCCAAGCTCGGCGAGTTTCGCGGGCAAGCCGGACAGGAAGTCGCCGATCTTGCCGGGTAGCTCCTGGAACCAGTTCCCGAGCTCGGCGAGTTTCCCGCCGACCATGTCGCCGATGGCCGCGAGGTTGGCGCCCATCTCCTCCGTGGAGTCGGAGAACGCCACGATCGGGCGGGCCCACTTCACCAGCTCGCCGACTGCCGCAGCCAGACCTTCGACCAGCGGCACGAGGGCTTCGTTGGCGAGGAACGCCACACCGAGCGCGATCAGTTCGATCAGCGGCGCCTGGGCCTGGAACAGCAACACGATCAGCTCGGACAGCGGCGGCAGCAGCGGCACGAGAGCGAGCAGGATGTCGCCGATCGGGCCGACCAGTTGAGCGAACTGCGGAGCGAGAGCCTCGATCACCGGCGCCAGCGCCAGAGCGAGTTCTGCCACCACCTCGCCGAGCACGGGCAGCAATGGCGCCAGCGCTTCCGCGACGGTGCCGAACGCCCGCCCCAATGCCTGGATGGCCGGCGACAGGATCGGGATGGTCTGCGCGATCGCGTCCAGGAAGGGCTGGATCACCGGGCCGACGGCCTGCACGATCTGCCCGACGAGCGGCAGCAGCGAGGACAGCAACCCGCCGAGCGCTGGGGCGAGGGCGTCGATCGCCCCACCGAGCAGCGGGGTCAGTGCTGTCAGCGCTTCCTTGATCTCCGGGATCACCGGCTGGAACGCGTTGGTCAGCGAGATCGCCAACGTGTCCTTGAAGGTGGAGAAGACGCCCAGCAGGGTCTGGGACTGCTTCTCCATCGCGCCGGCGGCGCCGGGGAACTGTGCCATTCCCGCCAGCAGGGCGTTGATGCCTTCGGTGGCGCCGACCTCGCCGCGGGTGATGGCCTCCATCGACTCGCCGACCGACAGGCCCAGCGAGGCAGCGATCGCCGCGTTGGCGTTGAAGCCCGGCAGTGCCTCGGCGAGTTGCAGCAGCTCTTCCTGCGAGACCTTGCCCTTGGAGCTGATCTGCCCCAGCGCCCGGACAACCGAGTCGATGTTCTCCTGCGTGCCACCGAGGACGGAGACGAGATCGCCGATCACCGAAAGGGTGGGGATGACCTCTTCGCGGGTGATGCCGACGGCGTTGCCGAAGGCGAGGATGCGGCGGGACGCGTCGGCGACGCCGGAGAACTCGAAGGGTGTGGTGGCCGCAAACTGCTGCAGCTCGCCGAGGAACTCCTTCGCCACCTCGGCCGAGCCGGTCAAGGCTTCGATGCCGATCTGGGTCTGCTCGAGCGCCGCGGCGGAGCGCAAACCGAAGGTGGTCAGGCCGACCAGTCCGGCGGAGACCGCGGCGATGCCGACGACCAGGCCGGTCTTGAGCAGTGTGCCGATACCGGCGAGGCGGCTGCGGATGCCTTCGCGCAGATTGTCGCCGAACCCGCCGCCGGCCCGGCGGCCCGCGTCGGCCACCGGCCCGTCAACGGCCCGCAGTTCACCCCGCAGTTCCGACCGGAGCCGGGAGGAGAAACCCTTCAGTGAAGGGAGGATCGAGACATACGCCTGCCCCACCTCTTCGGCCACGGGTCACCCCCCAGCTTCATAGGCTCCGGTTCGGTACCCGCGCAGGATCGCGACGACCGCCGCGCGGCTCTGGCCGCCGGTGTCGCCGCGCTGCATCGGCTTTTTCTGCTGTGCCAGCGGAGAGATCGGCTTGGGCCGCTTGCTGGCCTTGCTGCCGTCCTTCGACCGCTGCCAGTTCGCGATCCGCATCGCGTCTACCGCGAGGGCGAGCAGGTGCTGGTCAAGCGTCCAGTCGTCGCCGGCCAGCTTGCGGTGCAGCAGCGTGCCGGGCGTCTTCGCGAGCGCGCCGATCAGCACGCCAAGCCTTCGCCACGCTGCGCTAAGGAGAAGCTGGGCTAGCTGGTCCTGCGGGCCCGCGTGGAGCGCGAGGTCGGCTTCGATGGCTTCGCCGTGCCGACGGAGGAGGCCGACGACGCCCGCGATTTTCCCGGCCGCTGGTGTGCCATCCAGGCGCCGAGCAGGCGCACCACGCCAACGGTCGACAGTGGCCGGGCGGCGCTGAGTTCGCCGAGCATCTCCTGGCCGACGACGAGAGTCAGCGCGTTCAGGATCGCGGTGACGTCTTCGGCCTTACCGTCGAGCTTCTCGATGACCTCGACGATGGTGATCTGGCGGTCGATCGGCAGGCCGATCAACGGCGGCAGGGAGAACTCCTTGCCGCCCCAGGTGAAGCGGAACGGCTCGCCTTCGCCGTCGGCGACGACGGCATCGAGGTCGAATGGTTCAGACATGCGCGGATTCCTCTCGATGCGCGGAGAGCAGTTAGGCCCGCCAGCCCACGTCCGCGCGGCGTGGGCTGGCGGGGGTCATATCGATCAGCTGTAGCCCCACGCCGCGTTGTCCGTGAACACGGTGAACGCGACGCCGTTGGAGTCGGCGTAGGCAGTGATCGTCACGTCGTATCCGATCGCCTCGCCGTTGCTGTTCGTGATCTCGCCGCGCTCGGTGACCTCGGCGTTGGCTAGGTAGTAGCGGTAGTGCTTCGTGCCGTCGACGACGTCGAGCACGAACGCCCGCGGGTCGGGGCCAGCGGCGCCGACCGTCATCTTCCACTGGCCGGCCGAGACCACCTCGACGTCGCCCTTGAAGTAGAGCTCGGCCGTCTCGCCCTTGTTCTCGATCATCCGGAACTGGAAGGTCCAGAAGCTCTCGGTGTAGACGGTGCGGACGACCGCGGCATTCTGCCACGCGATGATGTTCTCGGTCGTGTCGTTGGGCGTGATGACCACGCCGTCCTCGTTGATGTAGCCGAGCCCGATGAATGCGGCGTTCAGCGCACTGGTCGAGGTGGTGGGTGCGGCTGTGCCGACGGGCGCCACGGACACCTCGCCCGTGATCGCGACGTCGACCTGCGACGAGTTGAGTGTCATGGATGCCTCCGTGCGGCGGTAGTGATGGTGGGGAACTGCCGGCCGCGCGGTGCCGGAGGTCTATGCGGGCAGAACGTCGTCAGCCCGAAGGGTGAGGGCGTACGTGCCCCACGTGCGGTAGGTACCTGTCTCGTCGTCGTCGAGTTGGCGGAACAATGCCTCTTCGACCCGGTAGCACTGGATCCCGCCGAGCAGCGTCGTGCGGGCGAGAGCGAACATCTGGGCCCTCACTGTGCCGCCGAGCGTCTCGGCTTCAGCGCTGGTGGCGGACCAGGAGAAGATGTCCAGCCGTGGGTTGTCCCGCACCGGCTGCAGGCCGGTCCCGCCGACGCGGCGGACCTGGATGAGCGCGGCAGGGCGAGGGTTGGGGACCTTCGACACGACGGGGATCGTGTGCAACGTATCGAGGTAGGCGATCGTCAACGCCACGGCAGCAGGTAGAGCCACATCTCACCTCGCAGCGTCGAGTGATCCACCGAGAACGCGGCGTTCCGCCTCGATGGCGAGCGCGGCTGGGTGGCGGGCGATAACCGCGACGCGGGCACGCGGCTCGGAGGTGTCGCTGGCCGACTGCACAACCTCGACCTCGACCCGGCCGCTCTCCGGCGGGTCGCCGTCGTAGGTGGACTGCGCCGCGTTGGCCACCTCGTGGGCGCGGCGCTCCAGCTCCCGGTCAACGTCGCGGGAGCTGCGGAGTCTCTTGATGCCGCGGAAGTTCGGCGTGTAGCGGATCAGGGTGGCCATGCTCAGCCGTCGAAGATGCGCAGTGCGACCTCGAGGTGGTGGAAGCCGACGCCGTCATACATCGGTGCCGGCGGGCCTTCCACCTCGAAGGTGAGCGAGCCGAACACGATCCGGTCACTGACCGCGACGTCGGACTCGTTCGTGAACAGCGTCCAGTTTCGCTCTGACGACTGCCGCCCATCGGCGAGCGGCTCCGACGCCTTGTTCTGCTCCATCCGGCCTGTCAGGTTCGTGCTCGTCGCCGGCGGCACGGTGTAGTTGTACGTCGTGTTGTTGTGGGCGTCCGTGCTCGTAGTCGGCCGGATCCGGGCCACGGTGTGGATGAGCATCGAGGCGGGGATGCTGCCCATCAGAGACGTACCTGAATGGACCCGGCGATCGGGCGGTAGTGGGACAGGTCGGCCTTGTCCGTTTCGGACAGTCGCACGGTGATGCCCGGGCTGCCGCCGTTGGTCTGCTGGGACATCTGGTAGGAGTACTGTCCCGTCCGCTCCGATGACATCCCCTCGACCGCGGACGGGGCGAAGATCACCCGCAGCACCATGCCGCACACGACGCGGATCACATCGTCGGGCACCACATCATCGCCGTGGTCGTAGAGCACCCGGAACGACTCAGGTCCGTTTGGCCACGGCCACCACGGGTCGGCGAAGTACCGGAAGCCGACCGATGCGATGTCGACGCGGTCGAGTCCGTCCCACGTCCACCCGGACAGCGGATCCAGCACCGCGCCGGCGTCGCTGATCCCACGGACCTCGGTGACTGCGGTGACCGGAGTCTGTGGCAACTCAAGGAACGCACCGACGGGCCGCAGGATCACCGCGTCGTCCTCAACCGCGGTGAACGTCTGTTTGGTGTATCCGCGCACCGCGGCGGAGGCGTCGCCGAGCAGCACCGTGGCACGCGTGATCTCGCCAGCCGTCAGGGTCCGCGGGGACCGGTCGGTCACGTCGGTGATGGTGGCGAGGTCAGTCACCGTGGGCCTCCCTTAGTGCCCTCACGACCGCAGCGTCGGCGGGCAGCTGGTCGCGCTGCCACGCCCGGTAGGCGGCCTCGTCCCGGTCCCACTGGTCGCGCCCATTGACCCGCTCGTACTGGGCATCCCGGGGCGCCTTGCCGTTGATGTAGTGGGCGTGCTCGATCACCGTGTCGGGCAGGTAGCGCATGCAGTCTGCGGCCTTGCCCAGGTCGTAGACCGCGGTGTCGGACCACAGGTGCTCCACCGGCGAGGGGCACAGCCGGCCGAGCGCCCGCACGATGTCTGACGTCGTCGCCCACTGCGTGGGCAGTTCCTCCCCGCGCAGAGCGTCGTCGCCATAGACGATGCCGGTCCGCATATCGTGCAGCACCTCGACCCAACGTTGCGCCCAGCCGACAGTGCGCGGCACGTGATCGTCGCCCATGAACCCGAGGGCGAAGTAGTTACCGACCTCCTGCGCCGCGGCGACCTCGAGTTTGTGCATGCACGGCATCCACGAGTCGTGCACCACCAGCCGGGCGCCGGGCGGCATGACGATCGCCTGATAGCCGGGCAGCGCCGGATCGTCGGCGTCGACATCCACCCGTAGGTCGGCGACGCCCCACGCGGCGGTGTCCGTCCACGCCTGCAGCATCCGCTCGATGTTCCAGGTCCGGGTACGGGCCGGCACGATGACGAGCAGGTCTGCCACAGCTACTCCTCCGTCAAGGTGCTGGCCGGGTGCCAAGCGAAGTGGGGTGAGTCGACGGCCAGTGGCTGCCACGGCTGACCGTTGGAGTCGAGTCGACGGATCTGGCTCTTCGGCGCCATCCACGCCGACTGGGACGGAACCCACCAGTAGTGGTAGAGCACACGGTCGATGAACACCTCGGTGCGGAGGAGGCCGCCGTCGCGCAACTGGGTGACCCATGGGACGTCTTCGGCCTGGCCGCGGGAAACGACGTCGAACCTCGCCGTCTGGGCGATGTCGGTACGCATCGGGTTTGCGCAGGTGATGTCACGCCGGTAATAAGGCGCGCCCTCGTTGATCCACCCGCCGTGGCTGAGGCTGTGATGGGACAAGACGAACGGCCGGCCGTTCTCGTACACCTGCAACTTCAGACCCACATAGTCCGGGCCGCGTCGCAGCGCATCGAGGATCGCGGAGACGTAGTCATCGGACACGGTGTCGTCGTCATCCACGAAGGACAGGTAATCCGTTTCGGTGGCGTCGAGCAGTGCCTGCTTGGTGTCGGCGAGGCTGTTCTCACCGTTGTTCCAGTAGGCCAGCACCCGGACCGCGCCGGCCGCCTGCTCGACCTGCGGCATGAGCCCGGCAAGCATCCGCTGCAACAGTTCGCGGCGCTGGCCAAGCGTAGGGACGAGGATCGTCCAGGTCGGGCTCATGGGAGCCACCGGTCCGCGATCTCCTCGACCAGCTGCCGTACTGTCCGGGTCGGCGACCAAGCCGGGTACCGGCGCTGCAGCTTGGTGGTGTCGGTGACCCACCAGCGGTGATCGCCGTGGCGTGGTTCAACGTGCTCAACCTTCGCGGCTAGGCCGGTCACTTCCTCGGCAAGGGCGACGGCCTCGAGCACTGACAGTTCGGTACCGCGTCCGCCGCCCAGGTTGAACACCTCGCCCGCCTCCGGCGGATCCCGCCAAATCTGCTCGATCGCGGACACGACGTCGGCGGCGTGGACCTGGTCGCGGACCTGTTTGCCGTTGCCCTGTATCCGGTACGGCCGGCCGGTGGCTACACAGCGGACGAGGTGCCCGAGGAACCCGTGCGCCTCGACGGCGGCGTGGGCGGAGCCGGTAAGGCAGCCGGGCCGGAGCACGACCGTGCGCAGACCGAGGGTCTGCCCGTACTCCTGCGCCATCAGATCGGCCGCCAGTTTGGACGCGCCGAACACAGACCGGGCCGACCCGTCGACCGACATGGTCTCGTCGATGCCGTCGTAGTAGGCCGTCCGGGTGACCACCTCGTAGCGGGTGCGGTTATCGAGCAGGTGGAGCTCGTTGGGCTGCTGGCCGTAGACCTTGATCGTCGACAGCACGACCACCACGGCGTCGGGTGCGTGTCGGCGGACGGCGTCGAGGACGTTGACGGTGCCGGTGGCGTTCACGTCCCAGTCGACCAGCGGGTCCGGCGAGTCGTGCGCCGGCTGGGCCGCGCAGTGCACCACAAGCGACGTGTCACGGCCGGTCATGGCGAGGATCGACGATAGGCGCCCGTGGTCGCGGACGTCCGCGTCATAGTGCACGTACCGGTCGAGGCCCCGCAGCACGGCGACGCTGCCAGCGACCGACCCGTCCGGGCCGAACAGCTGGCCGCGCATGTCGTTGTCGACACCGACCACATCAAGGCCGAGGCCCGCGAAGTGGCGTACGGTCTCGGCGCCGATCAGCCCGCCGGCGCCGGTGACGATCGCGATGCTCACGCCAAGTCCCTGCATGCCGGGCTGCACCAGCCGCAGTCGCCGCGGCGCTGCTCGACGCACCAGGGTTGTGGCGTCTCGGCGCGCCACCGTGGCAGCCAGTTCCGCGCGTACCACAGCACCGTCTCGGCGATGCCCTCGGCGAGTGGCTTCAGGTCGGCCGGGTCCATGCCGATCGGGCCCAGTGTTTCCGGGTCGCACGTGACATACGCGCCGGGTGTTTCACCCGGCCGCATCGGCAGGTGCACGATCTCCGACCGCCGGCCGGTCAGCTTCTCCGCCTCTGCGATCACGAGCTCGGCAACCTCGACGACTGCAGTGTGGTCGAGCGGGCCGCATTCCATCACCCGCGGTACCACCGTGCCGGCAGCCGCGGACTCGAGCGCGAGCACCAGGGCGAGCGCGCCGTCGCGAACCCACACCATGTCCGAGACCTGCTTGCCGTCGCCGTAGACCTCGACCGGGGCGCCGGTCAGGGCGCGGCACACAAACGCGGGCGTGATCTTGCGCACCTTCGATGTGCCGTACGGTGCGGCGACCGACTGGCGCGGACCGTACGCATTCACCAGGCGGACCTGATTGAGCCGCAGCCCGCGGTCGCGGACGTACATGTGCCCGAGCGTTTCGACGCACGTCTTACTGGCCGAGTAGGGGTTGGAGAAGCCGGCGTTCCCGACCGCGATGTTGACCACCGGCAGGTCGTACTGGACGCCGGCCTCGAAGACGTTCATGCCGGAGATGACGTTCGTCATCACGGCGGGCCGAGGGTTGAACACGGTCTCTTGGGTGCCGAGGACGGAGGCGAGGTGGATGATCCCGTCGACGTGGGCGGCGAGTTCGGTCACCGAGACTTCGTCGCGGGTATCGCCGAGCATCCGCTCAGGCACGAACCCGTCAGCGACACGTGGGCCGGGCCGGCCGCGGTGATCGAAGACGACCGCCTCGTGTCCGCGCTCGTAGAGCACGTCGATGACGTGGCCGCCGATGAACCCCGCTCCACCGGTCACGCCGACGCGCATAGCCGCTCCTCGATCAGTGCCCGCATGGCCTGCTGGTCACCTCGCGCATCGGTGTAACGGTCGCAAAGGGCCATGCCCGCCTGCCATTGCGGCGAGCCGATGCCGCGCTTGTCGATGTGCCACAGATCAAACAGAGCGCCGTCGTGGCGGACCATCCCGAACATGGTGTCCATGGCGGCCCAGAAGGCGGTGTCCTCGAAGCCCCAATTGGTGAATCGCTCGTCCCAGCCGCCCACTGCACGCCATGACTCGTACGTGATGACCACGCACCCGCCGACGCTGTTCGGGTTGGCGTGCCAGACGTCGGCCTGGGCCGGGTCGGTGCCGGCGTGAACAGCGTCGGTGCCGGGCTGCGACAACAGCACGGCGGCGGTGTACGGCAGGTGCAGCTTCCCGTCACCAGCTGCGGCGATCGCGTCGCGCAGCGGCTCCGGTTCGGCGATCGCGTCCCCGTCGCAGACGACCAAGATGTCCGCGCCGCCGTGGCTGTTCGCCACGCCCGCATTTCGAGATGCGGCGCGGTTGAACGGCTGATGTCCGGAGTCGAAGGCCGAAATCTCGGCGTCGGGCAGGGCTTCACGCAGGGCGGTGCGGCACAGCTCGAGCCGGCGCGATTTATGCGTGCGCGAGGTCCGCCATGGAATGACGACGGCCACCGAGGGCTTCGACACTGGCGCACCACCTCTCGTCGTCCTCGAGGTGTAGACGCTGCTGCTCCGTAGCGCGGGCCAGCGCACGGGCGCGGGCCGCCTCGTACACGGCCGGGTCGGCGAGGTCGCGGATCGCCGCGGCCCAGGCGTCCGTGTCGTTGCGGTCGATGAAGATGCCCGCGTCGCCGAGGTTCTCGATCAGGCCGGGGGTGGGGTTGGCGATCACCGGGATTCCGGAACACAGCGCCTCGGACGCGACACGCCCCCACGACTCGTACGAGCTGGGCATCAGCAGCACCCGCGTGCGCGCCCACACCCGGTCGCGCATCTGGCTGTTCGGTAGGTGCGGCAGGACCTCCGCATTGGGCAGACCCGTCATGTCCTGCTGTGGCCCATAGCTTCCGGTCACCCCGAGGAATGGCGTGCCCGGCATCTGCTCGGCGAGGAGCCGGAACAACTCGCCGCCCTTGCCCGTCACGTGGCCGTCCGGGGCGTCGAAGTCCTTACTGATGTTGACCAGCGTCACCCGGTCACCCGGGGCCGTGGCGTGCTCGGCCGGATTCACAACGGGTCGGTGAATGATGATCTGCGGCACGGGCCCGATCCGCCGCGGCTTCTGCCGGGCGATCCACTCGCGTAGGTCGTCGGCCATCCACTCCGAGTTGACCACCATCAGCGAGACGTGGCCCTGCGGTGCCAGGGTCGCCTTGTAGTTGGCGCGGAAGTTGTTGTGGCTGATGATGACGACCGGCTTGCCGTTCCACTTCCCCAGCGCCGCCGCCGGCGGCGTGTTCGCCAGATGGGCGACTACTACGTCCGCGGCCATGAGCAGGTCGAGCGACACCTTCTTGCCCTGCCGCGGGTGGACCTGGATGCCGTCGATCTCGTACGGCTCCCCGGTCTGCACGGACAGGGTCATGTCCACCTGATGACCGGCGACCACGAGGGCGCGGAGCATGCCGTGCAGCATCGTCTCCGCGCCCGCGCAATGGCCTGGCAGGTAGGCGTGCGTCATCGCCAGGACGCGCACCTACGCTGCCTCGATCTCCGGGTCGGCCTTGGCCGCCGCCTTGACGGGGGCGGCCTTGGTCGCCTTCGCCGCCGGAGCCTCCGGGACCAGGGCCTCGGAGGGCGGCGGCGAGGCCGGCACAACGGGAGGCGGTGCGTACCGCTCCCACCTGCGGGACTGGTCCATCTTGGTCAACGTCTGCCGCATGTGGCGTGCCTGGGACTGAGCCTTGGCCATAAGCCGCTCAGCGTCGAGGCGGCCGTCCTTTGTGCCCAGACGGTTGAGGCGCTCGGCCTCAACCTCTGCCGCTGCCAGGATGTCCGCCGGTTCAGCCACCGTGACGACGTGCTTCCTGATGGTGTTCCTGTAGGTGAGAGCCATGGCCCTCCTCCATTCCGTTGCGCGGGATTGGGTGTTGGGGGTGCGTCAGCTCGACGCGCCACCTGTGGTGATCTTCACGACGCGGTCAGCATCGACGAGCGCGGCACCGGCGAAGGTCGAGACGACCGAAGCGTCCGACAGGAAGTCCGGCGCGTACTGGAAGATCTGCCGCATGCCGACGCCGCCCTCGGTGGCGGTCGCCGAGTCAGCCGCGCCTCGCGGCGTCACCGGGGTCCGGTTCGCGAACACGAACCCTGACGAGTGGTAAGCCACCGCAGTGCCGGCCGTGAGGCCGTTCGACTCCACGCAGATGAAGCCGTAGAACTTCCCGATGATGGCGTCGCGCAGCCCCGTGGACGTGCCAGACGCGTCGACTCGGCTGAGCTTGTCCAGCTTCAGCAGGAACGTCGCCACCGAGGGCGATACGGCAAGGTAGCGATCGCCGCTGGGCACGTCAGCCTCGCCGAGCATCTCGCGGGCCTCGAGCACGATGCTCTCGACGTCGGTGCCGCCGGACGCAATCGACAGGTCCATCGCAAGGGTGTTCATCACCCCGGCAAGCTGGTCCTCGGCCCGGGTCGCGACCGCTGCGGCCTGGATCCGGGTGACCTGCTCAGCGAAGTTCTCGAGCTCCAACGACATCGACTCGTCGGTGACCTTGGTGGCGTGGTACAGGTGCTCCAGCGTCACGTCGACCGGAGTCTCCGAGATCGTGTCGTAGTCGATCTGCGTACCGGCGGACGACTGGGTCCGGGCGGTGCCGGGCTGCGGCACGCGAACGGTGATGGTGTCCCCGTTGCTACCGGCGAAGTCCTCACCCGGAAGGCGGGTGACAGTCATCGGAAGCACCAGGGTGCGGGTGAGTAGGGCGATGCCCGTCCGGGCGATCCCCTTGGCGGTCAAGAACGCCATGGTCGGTTAACCCTTCTTTCTTGGTTGACCACGGCGGTTTCTTGCCGTGGTTGTCTAATAGCCGCGATTCCGGCCCAGGATCGAATCGGCGAGCTTGCCGGGATCGATGTCAGAGTCGCCGGCGCCCTCAGGCAGCGCGCCGGAACGCAACCGCTCAGTGGGCATGCGCCCGCGAGTTGGCCTTTCAGCGGACTTGACTCCACCGATCGCGGTGACAAGCGCGTCGGCCTGACGCTCCAGCTCTTCGCGGGTGCGGGCGTTCAGCAGTTCAGCCAGGCCCGATGGGAGTTTCTTGTCGGTAGCGACCTCGAGGCGTAGAGCTTTGATCTCCGCCTCGACCAGAAGCTTGCGGGCCTCTGCGAGCTCGCCGTCCTCCTTGGCTTTCTGCTGCACTTCGGCCGCCTGGACCGTCTCCGGCTCGGGCTGCTTGTTGGCGGCCAGTTCGCGGAGCAGCTTGTCCGCCGACTGCTCGATCTCCCGCTTCGACGCACCGGAAAGCAGATCGATCAGTGCAGTGGGGACGCCGAGTTCCTGGGCGACCGCGAGCCGGGCCGCCTTCAACTCTGCCTGGGTGGCCTTCGCTTCAAGGTCGGCCTTGGTCTCCGCCGTCTGGGCTTCCGCCGCCGCTTTGACCTTGGCCGCCTTCTCGGTGGCCGTGGCGCCTTCGGCATCGAGCTTCTCGAGTCGCCGCGCTGCGGCGAGGTTCTGCTTGGCCAGCTGCTCGTTCTTCTGAGACAGCTGCTTCCACTTCTCCGCCTCGGCCCGCCATTCGGCGGCCGTCTTGTCACCGCGCTCCTCGGCGGCCCTGGCTGCCTCGTCGGCCTCGGCCTTGGCCGCCTTCAACGCCTCGGCGTGCTCGTCCGCCTGGCCGCTTGTGGCCTTCTCGAGCTCGGCCAAACGTGCGGCAGCGCCAGCGTTCTCGGCGGCAGCCCGCTCGGCTTCGCTGGCCTTCTGCTTCCACTTACCGGCCTCGGCCTGCCACTCGCTGGTGTCGTCGGCCTCGTCGTACTCTTCTTCGTCAGACATTCGTGACTTCCCATCCCCGCCGTTGCGGCTGCGGGATCGGGCCTCCGCCATTGCGGCTGCGAGGCGCGGTTAAGCCCCCGCCGTTACGGCTGCGGGGCATGAAAAAGCCCGCCTAATCGAGACGGGCTCAGATCCAGCTCGTGCTGGACGTCTATTCGAACGCGTAGGCCGGGAACTGGTCTCCCGGCTTCGCGGCAAACCTCACACCACCGTCACCGGCGATCGGCTGGCGGTGGTCGAGTTCGTTGCCGTACACCGCGTCAGGGATGCCTTCGGGGAAGGCGGTACAGGTGAACGGGTCGTCCAGGTTCGCCTTCGGCTTCAGGTGGCGGCAGGCGTTGCACTGGCTGCGGGGTCCGACGGTCATTCGTCGTCCTCCCACTCCACGTCCTCGATTTCCCAGACGAACGTGTCCGTACGGTCGGGCTCGGTCATGGGATCACCTCGACCACGATGTGGCGGTACGGCTCGCCTGTGGTGGCTTCGCCGCGCCAAGGGTAGACGTCGGTGACCATCTCGTCGGAGACGACACGGAACCGCAGCCCGTCCTGTAGCAGGATCTCCCGCTCCGACGTGGCTGTGGGTGCCTTGCCAGTGAAGGTGTCGCTGCTGACCTGGATGGCCCGCGTGCCGGCTGGGACGCGGACCTCCATCAGCACACCGTCGCTGGCCATGCCTTCGCCGGACATGAAGTCCATGGCGATGCGCCGATCAGCGGAGGTGGAGACGAACCCCTTGTCGCGGAACGTCCTGCCGACGAGGCTGCCCGGCTCGCTCGCCCCACGGCCGAGGCGGGACACGGACGCCATGCCGCGGAACACCGTGATGCCCTCGGTCAGGACCGACTGGTCCATGAGCCGGCGGATCTGGTCGATCGAAGCCTGCACCTCTTCGACGCTCGGCAGTGCACCGCGAGCGCCGGGTGGGGCGCCGACGCGGCCTCGGCGCATGAGGCCGAGCATGTGCGCGTCGCCGTGGCGCTGGTAGTACCGCAGCGCCGCCCCGCCAGCGCCTCGCTGCGGGAGGTCCTGCAGCTTCACCGGCGGTGCGGCGAGCGCGGTCGTGCGGGCTCGGCGTTCCTGTTCCAGGACTTCGGCTGGGCTGAGTGTCCGGTCGATCCGCATCGGCTCTGGCGGGTTCAGCCTCGCTGTCACCTGTGCTGGTGTCGCCCCACCACGTAGCGCGGTCACCTCGTCCACCAGTGTGGCTTTCGGTGTCCGGGGTGGGACGGTGACGCCGGCACGGTCCAGTTCCGTCCTCAGCGCAGCCAGAGACATGCGCTGAGGTGCGGGAGGAGTAGCAGCCTTGCGAGGTGTGGCCTTCTTGGCGGGAGCGGCCTTCGCTGCCTTGGTGGCCTTGGTGGGAGAGGTGGGGATGATCTCTACGTCGAGAAGGCGGGCGCCATTTGCGTTCAGTCCGCGATCACCGATGACTCGCAACCGCAGGCCACGGCCGAGCAGCAGTTCAGCCTCGTACTTGGAACTGGACAGTTGGACGCCCGGCGTTCCGGCCGGTGCATGTATACGGAGAACCGCTTGGCGCGGGCCGCCGAACGCGAAGCTGGCGGCCTCGGACTCACTGATGGTCGTCGACAGGTAGCCACGATCGATCCACTCGGCACCGACGAGGTCGTCTCCGAATCGGCCGGGGAAAATCTGGTCCAAGTCGAAGATTCCGCGATCCGCGACGACACCCTCGGTGAGCCTGGACCGGGCCATCACGGCGTCAATCGCGGCGACCGTCTCCCTGTACTCCTCAGGGAGGTCGCCGGCACGGAGGGCTGCTTGGATCTCCTCCGGCGCAGAGCTAACGCTTCGGTACTGACGAAGCGCGGCTCGCTCCTCGTCGCTGATGTCGATAGAGGGAGTCCGGCGGGAGACATACGACGCGGGTGCCGCCCGCTCCAGCGCCGTCTCATCCGAGGCGCGCAACGGCGACCGCACATCCGATGCCGCTGCTGCTTTCCGTGGCACTGCCTTCTTGGCGGGAGCGGCCTTCGCTGCCTTCACCGGTGCAACAGCCTGCCGGCGGGGCATGCCCTTCAACGCCTCACGCACGAACGTCCCGTGCGACGCGTACATACGGCCCACGAACTCGGGCGTGACCGGCTCCCACCGCACCGCGCGGATCTCACCCGTCGACACCCCGGCGTCGCCGAACCGGACCCGCGCCGCTTCTTCCGGCGACAGGTGACGGTGCATGACCGTCGTTTCCATCCACGCGTTGTCCGTGTTGCGCGGGTCGTCGACGTAGCCCCGGTACACCTGCCGGGCACCGGACATGTCCAGGTCGGCGCCGGTCTCCTCCAGGAACTCCCGCGCCGCCGCCGAGAGTGCCTGCTCGCCGTCGTCGACCATGCCGCCGGGGATGGCCCACTCGTCCGTGTCGCCACGGCGGATGACGGCCATCTCCAACTTCCCGGTGTCCGGGTTGTAGCGGGTGATGATCGGATCGGCGGCCGGGTTCTGGCCCCACTTCCCCAACAGCCCCCGGCCCTGGATGCCGGTACGGCCGAACGGGTTCATCGGCCGGCCCAGCTCGTCGAGCACCACGGGGCCCTCAAAGGACGTGAACTCCCTACCCACGGCACGCGGGTCGGGCGGATCGGCCCAGCCGCCGGGGCGGATGGTGCGGTCCTGGTCGAGCACCACCCGCGCGGTGTAGTCCGGCGGGTCGTAGTCCGGATACCTTGCCGTCCACGGAGCTTTCGCCGTCGGCACCGGGGCGCGTTCCGGGTAGCCGGCTGCCTTCTCGGTGCGGGACTTCGTCGCCCGGGTGATCCGGGCACGAGCCACAGTGGACGGAACGGGGGTAGCGGGGGGTGCGGCCGGCGTTTGGGCGAAGTAGCCCCGGCCCCTGTCTGTCAGCGTGAAAGTGCCGCTCGATGTGCGCTGGAGGTAACCCAGACTCTCCAGCGCCTCGGCATGCTCGCGTGAAGTGCCCTGCCAGTTCCGTGCGCCGCCAGGCGCGTCTCGGGTGAGCGTCAGCACCTCTTCACGCTGGCGCTGACGGGCTGCCGCTGTCGCGCCACGGTGGCCGGGAGCGAGCGGGTAGCGATCGGCGACCGGAGCAGCGGCCTTCTTCGCGGCCTTCCGGGGAGCGACTGTGAACGGTGCCGGAATCGGTTCCGGCACGGCGATCCCGCGACGCTTCAGCGCCGACTCCCGCTGCGCCCCGGTCAGCGCCGCCCAGTTCGGGATGTCGTTCTCCCGAGCCAAACGGTCGATCGCCTCGCTGCGGGCAAACCGCCGCGCTGCGAACGCCTCAAACTCGGCCCGGATCTCCTTGACCCTCGCGGCCCGGTTCGGCGCCGCGTCGAGATCAGCCTGGAGCCGCCGAACCGCCGCATCCGGAATGTCGTCGGCGATCCGCGCCGTAGTCCCGTCGGCGTACCTCGCGACGACGACAGTGCCCTTACCCCAGCGGCTCGGGAAAAGTTGGATTTCCGGCGACGGCACCGCGCGCAGCACCCCACCAGCACCGGATCCCGGTACCGCTCGGGCGTACTCGGCGTCCAGCACGTCCAGCACAGCCCGCGACAGCGGAGTGGCGCGGGAGCCGTTCATCATCGCGTCGGCGAACGCTTCGGCGATGAACTCATCGGTGTTCGTCTCGGCGTAACCGGAGATGCGCTTCGCGCCCGCGACGCCACCATGCGACTGCACCAGCTCGTCGATCTGTGCCCGGGCGGAGCGCTGCAACCGCAGCACGTCCAGGGCGTGGCCCATCTCGTGCACGGCCATGCCAGCCGGGTTGTCGAACGGATGCCAGTGCGCGTCGGAGTCGCCGGCCAGTTCGGATAGGTACCGCTGGCGGCGCTCCACAGAGGAGTACCGCTCGGAGAAGATCAGCCGGCGGCCGTCGAGCTCGGCGTACGACATGAGCAGCCGGCCGGTGGCGATCTCGTCCAGCTGGATATCCGGGTACCGATCGATGACCCGCAGCACACCCTCGGCGTGCTCGCGAGCAGTGTCGACCGAACCGCGCAGGTCCACGCGAACGTCGTGGCCGGTGATGCGGCGATACTCGGCCGCCAGCACCCTCGACACGGCCTCGGGCGACTTCGCCTCGAGCAGGATCGGCCGCACCTGCGCCTGCGCACCCGGGCTTCTGGCAGTTCCGCCCGGCCGGGCAGGGAGGCCCATGCTCTGCCGTGCTCGCGGTGTCGCGCGGTCCCAGTGCCGCATCCAAGCCCGCTGCGCGTCCTTGCCGCTGTGGCCGGCGGTGATCCGCCGCCACTGCGCCTGCAGCCGCTGCACCTCGGCGGGCTCGCGCTGCTCCCGGTAGAGCGGCTCAGCCCAGCAGTGGCAGTGCGGGTGGAAGGCCATCCCGTCCTTCGCCACCGTCGCCGACGCACGGTTCACATACACCGCACCGCGAGAGGCGAGCATGGAGCAGAATCCGCACGCCCGGCCGGACAGCCGCCGGCGCCAACCGACCACACCACGGCCTGACGTGGCAGTGCGGGTGATGACGTCGCGGTCGCCGTTACGTACCGCCTCGTCGGCGACACCGGACATATTCGTCGCCATGTGCCGCAGCGCCTCGTCGGTGTCCTGCCCGCCGGCGATGGCGGACTTGAAACCGATCGGGCCGGTGATCTCCAGCCGCTTGCGCAGCCGCGCCACATCCAGCGACCCGGGCACGGGCTGCACCTGTGCGCCGTGCAGGGCGCCATGGCGGGTCAGGTACTGCATGGCGCTGTTGCGGTTGATGGCGTAGCCGGCTTGGATCCGGGAGATCAGGCCGTCGACAACACCCCAGTACCAGGTTGCGATCGCGGCCGGATCAGCGCCGAGCGCAGCCGAAGCGACGATCGACACGACACCGCCGGCAACGGTGGCGACGTTCTTCTGGTGCTGGCGCGACAGCCGGTCCGCGGTACCGCCTGGCCCACCCTCGGCGGGCCACGACCGGCGTGCCGGCGGTGACCTACGTGCGGGCGGGCTGCGGCGTGCGGGCGGCCCGGGCTGAGCCAGCGGAGACGTCACCACGCGCCCCCTCGATCAGGTCCTCGGGCTCCGGTGGCGGGGTGGTGGCAGCGTCGCGCATGCCGTCCATCTCCTCGGCCGCCGCCTTCCAGCGGGCCAGCTTCTGGTCGGTCATGTCGGGCCACTCTTCCCACAGGACCTGCGGGGGAATGTTCAGCATCTGCGCGCCCTTACCAAGGGCGTCGACGATGGCGCCAGGCGAGTGCAGGCTCGTATCCCGCCACACCACCTGAGCGGACATGTCCTCCCAGGTTTTCTCGTCTTCCATCGCCTTGCCGCACAAGCGCATCATCTGCTCGATCGATTCACCGAAGCTCGTCTTGTGCTCGGCGATGTCCTGCTTGTGCCCGGCTGCCAGCAGCTCGAGCGCCTCAGCTGGGACGTTGGAGATGCCCGACCCGATCACCATGCTCTGTGGTGGGACCTGCGCCACGCTCGCCATGTGCAGCAGTACCTTGTCCCGCGACTCGAGGTAGCCGCCGACCTCGGTCTGGGAGAACTCGCCAAACTTCATATCCGGCGACGTGCCGGCGAGGATCTGATCGACGGCGACGTTGAACAGCGGCGGCAGCGGGTTGTTGTTCGCGTCGACCCGGGTCTCCATGCCCGTCACGTATCGCTGGCGAAACGCCGCGTACTGCAGAGCCATAGCAAGGCTGAAGGTGATCTGGTTGACCTGCTGCTGCAGCCACATCAGGGGCTCGACCTTGCCGCGCGGCACACCTAGGTCGTAGCGGTCACGGAACCGCACCACCGGAACCACGGTTAGGTCATGCTCTTCGACCGATACGATCTGCGGCTCAACGTCGGGGGAGTCGCTCGCTTTGACCGTATAGATCGCCTCGTCGTCAAAGATCCTGGCCAGAATCGTCTTCTCTTGGCCGTAGCGACGCTCGTGCATGACTTCCATGGCCAACTCGGGCCACTCGTCGTTTGTCGGATCCACGTACAACGCGGTCATCCGGCACGCCGACATCGGCGTGATCACAGGGACCGGGTCACCCGGCAGTACGAGGGCGTACGACACGCCGTGGGCGATCGCAGACCGGTACAGCGCCGACTGGCGGGCATCCATCCTGTTTGGCTGCCACACCGCATTCCAGATCTTCGCGTTTTCGGCTGACGGCGCCCGGCCATTCGGGCCGGTAGGGCGAAAGCCGTCGGCGAACAGGTTCTGTGCCACCGACGTGACCACGAGGTCGAGCACGTTAAACCGGGACTGCTCGACGAGCATCCGGTACTCGCGGGTTGCGCGCCGCGGCACATACACGCCGGCGGCCTGGCCGTAGAGGCTGTCCGCTAGCACGGCGTCGATACGCTTCAGCCGCGGCTGCTCGCTGGCGCGAGCCTCACGCAGTGCCCCGAGCGCCTCCCTGATCTGGGCAGCTGAGAGGGGCATCGCGTCACCACCCCACGACTAGACCCGGACGTTTTCCTGTTGGTTTCGTTGCGGCCTCGAGAGCGCCGCTGTTCAGTACGATCCGTCGCCCCATGCGGGCGCCGACCATGCACACCGCGAGGTCGACGAGCTTGTCAGAGTCGCGGGTCACCTTGCCGAGGCTCGTGCCCCACTGGTTCTTCCGCGCCCGCGCGTTGTGGACGTGCAGTCGCAGGGCAGCGTCGCCGTCGTGCGACAACGCTCCGTCCTCGTCGATGTCCTTGGCGGTCTGCTCGGCCGCCTCGGTGAAGAACCGGTTGCGGTCGTTGCCGCCACGCGACGAGAGCCGCATGTCGAACAGCACCGCGTTGCCGGTCTGTACACCCGGCGTCGCCCAGACGAGGACGGTGTCGCGGAAGTCGCGGTGCCACTGGTTGACGAGGTTCATCCAGTACAGCGACTCGTCCGAGTCGTCCCGCGCCGGCGAGGGATCCACGCCGAACCACGTCACCCGGTACCGGTCGAACGCCAAACGGACCGAAGCGTCGACCTCGTTACGTGGCGCCAGCCAACCTTTGCCGCGGTCGCCGCGGGGCCGCTGCCACATGCCGAGCGTGAACACATGCCCGTCGTCCAGCCGACATCCGACCAGCCCGGTCGCGTCAGTCGACTTGGAGCAGTCCAGGAACATGGCGATCGGGTCGTTGTCGGTCACGATCAGGTCGGGCCGGGAGAGGTCGTCGAACCGTCGCGGGTCGACCCAGGCGTCCTCTCGGGCGGCGAGGCCGTTGCCGTAGAACCGGATCGTGTCCGCCACACTCGTGCGCGGGTCGAGCACCTCGCCGGCCAGCCGCTCCAGGTCGGCCCACGGCGCATCCGCGTAGGCGGCGCGGAGGAACTCCGCCAGGCCGTCCTCGGTGTAGATGTCCAGCTGCGGTGGGGCCTCGATCGAGTCGTACAGGATGTCGACCCGCCGGGTCCGGCCGGAGACCTGCGCCTGCCACGCCTCATACGTCCGCTCAGCGACCGAATCGGACCCGGGCGTGTGGGCGTTGGTGAACTCGCACAGCCTGGCCTGCAGTTCGCGTGGGCTCTTGCCGACGTTGCGCCGCGCCACCTCGGCCGTACGGTGCCCGCCGGACGACTCAGTCATGTGATGCGACTCGTTCAGTGCGATCGCCGTCGCCGGGTCGCCCTCGGACGTCTTCTCCGACGCGGTGAGGATCTCGTGCCGGCCGCCGCCGTCGACAATCGTGCGGGTCTCGCCGCAGTCGATGCCGAAGTACTCCCGCGTGCGCCGCGGCAACAGCGCATTCGCCACGCGCAGCACATCCTTGGCCTGAGCCTCCGAGTTCGCGGCCACCTGCACCAACGGCAGCCGGTGGCGCTCGCCCACCCAGCGTCCGTCACGGTGCACGAGGTGCGTCGGGCCGATCAGCTCCCCGTCGAGCCAGGCGCCGGCGAACGGGTCCTTACCGGTGCCCTTCGCGCCCCGCTTCAGCCCCGACCGGTACACCCACCGGCCCGTGAGCGGGTCGAACGCGTACCAGAGGATCAGGAACCGCTTCTGCCCGGGCGTGAACCGCCACGGCTCGCCGGTCAGGTAGTGGATCAGCCCTGGGCCGTCCTCGTCCTCACGGCGGCCCTCGGCCCAGTCGATAACCTGCGGCCCGATCGACGCGGCGATGAGCTCGTTCTTCGCCGCCTGCTCGGCGGGCCAGGGCAGCGTGCACCAAGCCTGCGTACCGAACCAGGGATCAAGGAAGTAGCCGGGAAGAATCTCGGCGTCAGAGATCGCGGTAGTCATCCATCTTCGCCACCGGCGCGGGCGCCGCGGCGAGCCGTCGGCGCTCCACCTCGACCTTCAGCCGCCGGCGGGCACCCTCGGTCGTCATCAGCTCGCCCATCGCCGACCAGATCTTGCCCAGCAGTGCCGCATTCGGCGGCTCAGCCAGCATCCGGGTCATCTCAGCCGCGACCAAGCGCGCCGCAGCCCAGTCGGAGGGCTCCATCAGCTGCGCCTGGGCCGAATCGGACAGTGACTGGTACCAATCCTTGGCGAGATCATGCCAGGATTCGTCCGCCGGCGGGACCTCGACGACGCCAACCACCTTGACCGGTGTGGCTGCCGCCTTCTCCGCCTTCGTGACGTGACCGAGCCTCTGAGAGGTGCGCTTTGGCACGGGGCCGCGAGTGCCCACCGCTACCTCCTCAGAAGAGGGTCGGGTCTCGATCGGGCAATCTGCCCCGCCGAATTAGCCAGTGCCGCTCACGCACACCCCGCTCGGCATGACAGTTGGCACACCGAACGACGCAGTACCGCTCAACGTGATCTAGATACCGCCGCAGCCGCGTGGCGTTCTGCAATTTCGACCTGTCCTCGTACCAACCGAGGTCCGATCGCTTCGTGGATGGATCAATGTGGTCGAAGTGCAGTGCGGCCGGGCTCCGGCGATAACCGCAGTCGACGCAACCCCGACCCAGTTTGAGCGCGTCCAGAATGGCCACGGCATTCGCGATGTTCTCCGCATAGCGCTGCTTGGATGCCATCAGCGGCACCCCCATGGCCCAAGATCGCAAACTTAGGAGT
>Ga0247830_10000081_pt1 | contig 26708 bp, 34 predicted proteins | sample 12C_Control_Day5_FD_207766 | JGI IMG/M metagenome (GOLD analysis project Ga0247830, IMG submission 207766) | Soil microbial communities from agricultural site in Penn Yan, New York, United States - 12C_Control_Day5 | ecosystem: Environmental > Terrestrial > Soil > Agricultural land | place...
ACAAAATATTTTAATGAAAAAAAATAAGCCATGTGGCTTATTAGGCGTAATACTGCAATTAAATAAAACTCAAAATTCTATTTCTCCACCCCTGCAAAAACTTCTTTTGCCCCGGATTCCTCTTTACAATATCCTCCACAAATTTCAAGCGTGCCTGTTTTAACTGGTTAAATAAATCCCCGTTGTAATTATTTATTGCCTGTATTGTCTTATCCCCTATAACGCCATCATCTTTTACGCCAATAATACGTTGAATTGATTTTATTGCATTGCCCCCACTGTTCACAGTAAAATCAAACAAGAACCCCGCCACCTTATCATTACATATCTCTCCTATCCTGTTCTTATCCCAATAATAACTCTTGTAATGGTTGTGTACCATCTGCGTTAATTGCGGGTATATTTGGCCGTGTTTGGGGTTTAGTGTGTCTAAGACTTTCCAGCCTTCCCATGTGGGGTTGTGAATGCGGGAGAGGCCTTGGTAGGTAATTTTCCCAGCGTCCTCCGCTATATCACTATACCCGCCCTCCCATGATAACGTTTTCTTTATTGCTTCGGTGAAGTTTGCCATAGTATAAAGATAATAAAAAAGCCCCATTACGGGGCTTAGTCAACAGATTTGCAAAGCTCTGGTTACTTGTATCGGGACAGATTCGAAGTGTTTACCTTCGCGGAATTCCACCGCTCTCGCCAGAGTAGAGAACCACCCTACTAAAACCTGCATTGCAAACATAATACACTATTCCCATAAAAACAAATACCGCCCCAAATTAATGGAACGGTATTCAGTGTATTGCTTACTAAACTACTTCTTACTACTATAAACAACCTGCGTTATGGTGTCATACCTGTTTTCAGGTAATTCGTTATCATCGAGACAGGCCGTTATTTCGGAGGCTATTTTGATGAGGATGGCGTTAAGTTCCTTAGGCGATAAGCCTGAAAGTGCCTCTAACCAATCCTCCATTTTATCAAGGCACGTTCGTATTTTATCTTTAACGTTGTCGTCAATGTCTCCCGGGATAATATCCGTTATTAAGTCCACTAATGGATTATTTACATTGTCCTTTATGGCTCTCGTTACCCTCAAAGCTATCTCCGCTTTTTCACGTATCTCATTGGGAATACCGTCTAAAATACCTTTGATCCAGTTGAATATTTTTGTAAGGAATGACATAATATGTTGGTTTAGTTAAAAATAGTTAAGGAGCTATTATACCCCTCACTAATTCCACGGGGCATCCGCCCAGCAGTTTGCAGTAAATTTTGAATTTTTACTTTGGGGTTAACCATCGTAATGCGAATATACTACTTTATTTTTATTTTTTCAATCTCCATTCAGCCCATTTATCCGCTAATTTACTCCAATTTGCTGACATCGCTATCACTACTAATTTATCACCCATCCACGTACAACAGGATACCATAAAGGCACCTTCAAATTGCTCAAAACCTCTACTCATACACCATAATGCGGTAATACACCCAACTGCAATAGATACGCCCGCTGTGGCAAGCACCTGCAATAATGTTAATTTTTTCCCGGTCATGACATCATAGCATATTCTCCCAATAACTCCCACTGTTACACCTACCAGCCAAAACCATGCCTTCGTAAAAAGGGCTATTATTTCCGCTTTGTATTGCTCCATTTGTTTGCAAGGTATATAGTGGTAAATAATGCTATCCCATAGCCCACAAAATCATTATAAAATAACTTCAAGTTGTTACCCATAAGTTCGTCTATAAGTTCGAAGCAGGCGCATAAGAACATGCCTATTGAAACAGCCTTCTTCCACCCCTTAGGCAGCATATGCGTAATCAATGCAAAGGCAATCACCCATGCGGCCTGAATAGCCAAAAAATACCCTGTATCGCCAGCAAAGTGGTCTGCATACAGTAGTAGTACAAGTATTGATATAAGCGCAAGTCCTATCATCGTGGGCGTTGTGGGGGTCTATGTGCAGGGCGATATCCGCCGAGTATAGGCATAGGCGTAACGGGGTCGCCATTCACAACTGCGCTATCTACCTCGCCATTCACGGCAAATACAAAATCCGGGTATGTATCCGGGGTATTATTATCAATGCACGTATCCGTGTCATTAATCAGTTCATTGGCATGGTTGCCATATATGGCTGTACCGATACTATCTATAATATCGTGTACGCTGTCAAGTTCTAAGTAATACCAGTTCATAGTACGTCTTTTACGGAATAAAGATAATATTTTAATGATAAATTGTATCATATCTAACAATGTATGGTTCGCATTTATGCAACACACTAAGCGTCATGTTCCCGTTATTTGGATTACACATTTTACACCCATTAGAGTACACAGGGCTAAGGCTATATTCAGGCCACACATAAACAGGCTCACCCTGAATGGTATAATATTTATTTACGGTGCAGCTACTTAGTAGTGCTATTAGTATCAACGCTCTGTACATTCTGTTCACTCTTATCCTTCTTACTTGCACCAAAATAATAGCTGATAACAGATGATATGATTGCTACCATAGCCATTTTTATATCTGCAATATCCTTAGTCATTTCCAGAGGGAACCTACGCGAACTTACATAGAAGAAATAAAACAGGCAGAACACTACCACCGTATAAGCCAAGAAGTTGGTAAAATTAAATTTGCGCATGTTGTTTTATTTTGTATGTTTGTTGCTTCAAATAAGTTTTAAAGTGCCTGCGCTATTCTTAGCGCGGGCTTTTTTAATAATGTATTACACTCACCCGGAACAATCCGCTTGCCGGGTCTATCGCTCCTGCTGAATAATTATTAAATCTGACAGTGACAGTATCCGAAGCGCTCACCCATGCCGTATAACTGCTATTCGCATCTGGCGCGGCAGGTATTGCCAACGCTACGGGGTCGCCTACTGCTGCGCCCGTAACAGTTATGGTTAAATCTGCACTTGATTGAGCCGATGTATTACTAAAATCTAATGTCGCCGTATTTTGTACTGTCTTGGCGAATGTCCAACGTACATTAGATGTTGTACCGTACCAGTTATTTGCATCATGCTCTACGGTGTTATTTTCAGGGGTGGATAGCAAACTACTTGGATCCATCTTTATTTGAGCGCTACTCGCTGTTCCATTGCTGGCTGCTATGTGTATTTTAGCAGTAGTTGAACCTGTACCACCAAAATAGCTATTACCTGTAATGCGTGCGGTGCCTACCGCTTCAAAACGAAATCCGTTATTAGCGAATACCCCGCCGTCTTGCAATGTAAAATTGCCATTAGGCCAAATCTGAGCTTTCTTCCCCCCGGTACCGCCATTTAGTAAGTACCAAACTTTCGCGGCTGAAGGCGCCCCGGTTGTGTTGTCGGTCATTTCGGCGCCTTCTTCAAGAAGTGTTACCCTTGTACCATTGGCTTGCTGTAAATCAAATTTTATAGAACTAAGCCCCCCAACAGTCGTTATACTCCTGTAAATTGATAGCTGCCCATTATTGGGTGTCTGGATACTTACGTTACCTACTATATTTGCGCCGTTCGCAGCAACATTTAAATTATCACTTATGCGCACACTGTCCTTTAAATTTATACCACCCGCTGAAACTATCTCAAGTTTGTTGGTTATTACATCTTGCTTTGCTATCCTAACAGCGGCATCACCGGGCAGGAAACTTACATTCGGCTCACCAATATAAGTAGCTGATAAAATGTTATCACTGCCATTCCATACGGTTTCTGCCCACAAGGCTGTTAATATGCGGGTGTTGGCATTATTTCTAACCCCCCAACGTACATTAGCGTCACTTCCACTTGGCGTCCAGATTTGCCCGAAACCATCCCTTGTATCAAATTCAATACCCCTGAATGCGGAACCTCGTGGATCGGATATATTCAGATTCCCCTGTACTGTTTGCGTTACCCTCCTGTTTGTTTCCAGAAAAGCGGCTCCAGCCCCTACCAGAGCCTTAGATACACCTACATCTAAATCGCCAGTGGTTACAGTGTATGCGGGAGATGCCTGCGTAACGCTCAATATACCACCATTGGCATCGCAACTATCCATTGTGATATTATTTAGGGTTATCTTGCCCGAGCCACCGTTGCATACAATAGCAGTATCTATGTTATACAGGCGCATGTTATTGAACGAATGCCTGTACGCAGTGTTTATGGTAGCGAATACACCCTTTTGCGTAGTGCCCGCCCTGCGTGTCCAGTTAACGTTATTTACATTCAATTGGCGCGTAACGCCAGCCAAATAAACCTTAGGCAATACGGTAGTGCCATTGGCTGTATCTACCTCATAATACCCGTCTATATTCAGTTGCTCTATCGGCCATGCTAAGGCTTCCTGTACTATTGCACGTCCTTCTTCGTTTGGATTGATAAAGTTTTTCAAGGTAACCGACTTCATATTACCATCAAAATCTACTTTCTGCGTTATTGCAGCTTGCGGGTAAGGGAAATATTGCAGGCTGTCACCTTTTGTTACATTGATGCCGTCTACAAACAAACTGCCTATATTACCACCCTGATAATTTACCTGAAATCCCGCTAAAGCACTATTGCTACCTGCCACTACCGCCCTGTTAAATTGTGTTTTACCATACAGGTTATATATCCTGATATTATCAATTAATGCCCCTGAATATATACCGATGCCATATGTGGAATTGTCTAAGAATATATCCCTGAATGTTATGTTGTATATCGGCTCATAGCTTCTGAATTTAGAGTCCACAGGCCATATATACTCAATATTATTCAATGCTATAAAATCATCCGTAGAGTTACCCCTTGCGCGTTCTATCACGCCATCATGACAACCGCCCCGCATATCTAACCCATCCTGCACCATGCGTATCTTACCGCGCTCAAATTGCCCTACTACCGAAAATCTACACGTATCTAAACCTGCCTGATACGTGAAATCACTTATGTAAAAATTGGAAACCCCTATAAGGGCTGTACCCCATGTAGTAGAATTGTATTGCGTAACGCCTTGCATCTTGAAATTCTTAACACCTGCAAAAGCGAATATCGTTGTTTGCCCTGTGTCGGTTGCCGTAGCAAAACCAGTAACGGGGTCAAGCTGCAAAAGCCCATTGCCGTTCCAAAAACCATCTATAACACTTATATTGCTATCTTGAGGAGGTAGCCCGGGTGAGAGATTGTAATTCGTAAGCATAAAGTCACGCTTACCGCTATCTAATATAAATCCTGCATTTGGGTATGTTATAAGCGTAGTGTTAGATTTTAAACGCAATGCGCTGCCTATCTTGCTCTTTCCATCCTGTATGATAACCAGTGGGCGTGTAGGGGTGGCCAAATTCAATATAGGCTGTATAAGTGTATTATCGTTATTACCTACCCTGTAATCGTAAAGGTCGGCATTTTGGTGAATACCGGGGATTTGTGAAATGAATATTGTGTCTTTTAGCGCATAGGTGGAATTGACATATGATTTAGTCGCAATACTATCAGTAAACAAAGAAGATTTCCGTAGTTCCCTCGTAGCGGTATCCCATGTTATTACTCTACCCTCTCCCATATTGGGGGCATCGTAATTTATAGGGCCTAAAATATACGCGGCTCCGTTTGTTTGCAAATCATTTGTTATAAGCTGATTTACTAATATTGCGCCCGTATATGAATTACCTGCCGTTGCTACCTGTTGCAGTGTAGGTATAGTATATCCTCCCGCCTTATCCCTCAATACCATAGTACCATTCGCCGTAACACCCAATACCTTATTCGTGTCATTGGTTGCATACTTCACCCAACGGGCGACACTATCAATACGTAATGACCTCGCTGCATACGCTGTATCTATCGGCCTGCTACCGCCAAAGGGAACTAAAACGGGTGTTTGCGCTATTGCAGCGGAGCCCAATAGCATAGTTATAGCAAATATTAGCAGTTTGTAGAATGTCCGCATGTAGTTTCGCATTGAATGGTTATTATTTGTCCGTTATAAAATGAGAGTATATCAGATGTTAGCGTATTACTACAAACAGGCTTATTGAACTGTTCGCTGTTGTATGATTGCTGTCCAGTAGTTAGCACCAATTTACTACACCCATATAGCCTGTCATCTATTATGGTATTGCCCACTGGTTGCTCATTCGGATTAACCGGGTCGGGGCTTGTCTTTATCATGTATTCTAAAATCATATCATAAATATGGTTATTATTTGGCCTACATACCACGACCCTGCATCTGTACGGGTTACGGATGTTCCAACCTGTGTGAATTGTGCCCCGTTTAAGCCTTGTTGGTCTGTTATTATAGCAACAACAGTCCCCGTTATATCATCGGATGTAAATGTAAACCCATCCTCTGATACTGTTTCAATAGTAACGGTTATACCCTCTACATCCCCGCCAACAGGCGGAGTAGGTATAAATTCACCACTATCTAATCTTAAGGCCGTTCTAACCTTGTAACATGTTTCCACATCATCCATAACCAACCGCATCTCATGTGTATAGTTCTCATTGAACAGCGCAATAGGTAGTATTATATCTTCCCCCTCCGTGGCAAATACGCTCGCCTGTGCCCATATACCGTTAAATTCCACATTCACTGTGATATTATCCGTCACGGTAGCTTCAATAGGTAATTCCACACCCTCACTACACGGGTTTACCCACGCTTCAATACAGGTATATGTTGAACATCCGCAAGCCATTAGTCAAGGTATTTTATTTGTGTTATACATAGCCTCCATGCGATAGCTACAAAGGCCAGAGCATAAGGGATGTTTACCCAACCATGTATCGGCCAAATGTTCCACATGGAACAAATATTAATAGTGTACGCTACCCATGATATGAAGTGTGCAAAACATATTTCGCACATGCCTAAGAACATGGCTAATTTAACCCACCCTTTGCCAGATAGCCAAGATAGAACACTATACCAGCGTTCAAATATTTGACCGGTTCCTATTGCCTTCCATAAGAAAACATATCCAGACATTGCCGCTGCTATACATATTATTTGTCCTATTAACCACATGCTGAACAAGGATTTGGTAAACAATCTATTTTTATAAAAGGGAGCGATATTCGTGCTGTAAAGGCTATCGCTATTATTTTCGTATTTGGTTGCAATCTTTGCAAAGTCGCGTCAATCTGCTCTCTGTCCATACGCCCCAATTCCTGCTGTATCACTTCCTCAGATTGCATGATAACAGAGCCTATTGGCAGTTGGTATTGAGATAAGGTAGTTATCAGGTTATTCGCCAATAATACACTATCGGCATTTCTTACTACGGCTATCAGGTTAACTTGTGCGTTCAATGCAGCGGGTACAGCGCAATCGGTAACCCTACCTTGCTCATTTGTTGTTATGCTTAATGCGGGGCTGGGACGCAAATAAAAGTAGTCGCCTAAAGCATCATTTGGCATCAGCACTGTTGCTCCGTCCTGCACTCCATTCGCAGACTGATACGCATTAGAAAAACCCCTGTCAAAATACGTATTGTATTGCAGTATGAATGAAGCGATATTTTGCAGGTAGTTATTCACTGAATGTTTTATTATATAATTCCAGTTGCCCTTGTGCTACACCTTTATTGAATTCTTCTAACTGTTGTCTTGTCGATGCCCATATATTCACGCCAAATTTCTTATCATTTCCTTCTCTTATTAATGCGGACTTAGCGGTTGTCATCCCAAATATTACCCTATTGCCGCTTACATTGAATTGATACCTGTTTCGGGTATCGCCGCTGTAATCCATATTCACAAATGCGTTTTCTTTCCCTTGTATGCCTCGCAATTGATAATAGCCCTGTTGTAAATACATTGTTTTACGTGGCTTGCCTCCATTCTTTCCTACGCCTTGGAATGAGCCCCTATTTGTAAAATCTTCGCGCCCGTAATACCCTTCTTTCCTGCTATAATTCCCTATCTTATTCCCCGTACTCGACTTACCATCAATTACAACCCTATTCTTTGTTTCTGCTATCAACTCATTAGCTTCAGGTACGACAACTATTTTCACTATATCGTTAAGGTTGTTTTTATACTCCCCCAATTTCTTTAAGTAAATTTCTGTTGTCATATATTAGTCACCCATTTAATATCACGACAATCTAAACATTGGTCATTGAACGTCCGTAGTATATTAGGTAGGTTGCCTGTTACTGTATTCCATTTACTTTGATATTGGCTTGATAAATCAGGCATTACAACCTCATTTATTGTTTTCTGGTTGTATGTTACCCAATTGGTGAACCTGTTACTTTTATACTGCTCATCAAATATCAACATCTGCCATTGCAGCCATAACAATTCACCGAATAAAGCAGGGTTGCTACATATCAATTGGGTATAATCACATACGCATTGAAAGTAGATATTAGTTCCATAACCTTCATCTTTCACATATCCCGTACCGTTCCAGCCATCAGCCCAACCACACGGGTTAGGCGCACCGTGGCATCCAGTCTTGCATTGAATGTAAGAACTTGCGAAACTTACCCCATTTGCTATAACAAGTACTTTGGCGGTCTTACTTCTTATAGAGAATGGGAAACCATCCAACTGTGTTTCATTGTAATAGTTAGCTGAATTAGCTACTAAGGTTATAGGCCATGAATAGATATTACTCCCATCCTGTATCTGCAATGTTCCTGTGCCATCTGTTAATGGGTAAACTTCAACAGCCTTTATAAGCGTTTGCCGCATATTGCCGTGCCACTTAGCCTTATGAATTACCGTACCGCGTCCTGAAGATGAAGCCCCTACGCTTGTCGCTGGTTTAAAATAGCCGCTTTCATATATAGGCTGCGCAATTGATGTATTTACATTGGCCATTGCCAGCGCACCCAACAGGTCATTTTTTAGTTTATTTATGGCTAAGGCTTTCTTTTCCATAACCATATCTATACCGCTGCTATCCGTTGCTATTTCAGCAAAAGACCTGATATTCATGCCGCCTGCCTGCAATAAAGTAAACCCGCTAAGGTTTGTACCATCATCGGGACATATGCCTAATGTAACAAGTGTGTTTAAGTCGCAGGACATTATAAAGTAAGGGGCGGCTCATCACCGCCCCGTTTAAAGATTAAGCTGCAAATGTTCCGGTTACTGCACCGCTATTGAACGATACGGCTATACCATGCTGGCCAGTGTACTCAATATCGCTACCGTTGGCGGTAAACACAATATTTGAATTGTTGGTCATGTAAGTTGCCAGTTCCGCTGCTGTGGTAATCTCAACAGGCTCATTCTGTACGCTGTCAAATCCGTTAATAGACGAATTATAGATTTGTGCAAGGTCTGCCAGTGTTGGCGTCCAGCTAAACGTATCAGACGCTACGGGCGTTGACGGGCTTTGGCCAGTTGGGCAATTTGGTATTGCAATCGGACAAGTCCTCCATTTCATTGCGCCGTTAACTAAGCTGTTGGGCTCGTTACAGGTGATATTAGGCAGCATGAACATATCCCACTCAAGGAACCATTGAAATTTCCAAATGTCATCGCAGGCATCGTACTTAGCATCGAAGTCATACAACAGGCCAGTCATTGGATCGTACCATACGCCGCGTATATAACCCTCTGTTGACCTCCAACGCAATTCAGCAATATCCTCAGGGCTATCGAGGTCGGTCATGAACATCCCCGCATTCTTGTTGAAAGTAACAAGTTTGAACGTACGGGGGTCAATTGACAAAGCCCAATCGCCATTGGAAAGGTCATTAAACAATGCACTTTGCAGGGCATCATCATAATATACCATATTATTGCCGCTACGGTTAATATACACACCGTCATCATTCAGGCCGCCAATGGCTTTTATTTCCTTCCATGCGTAGAAGTCGCCGCCGCCTAATATACGTGGGCTTTCAAGTCCCAAATCAGTATATTCCTTATTTAACCATGTAAGGGCAAGCGGGTTAATACGTCCGCCCGCATCTGTCAGGTTAACTATTTTATGGAATTCGTTACCGTCTTCGTGATAACCCGCAAGACTGTAACCCTTCGTAATCATTGCCATTGCCAGCTTACGGCGAAATGCAGGTAATGCAGACATCATGACATTACGGGCAATATCCGTGAAGCTAACCTCTGCATCCATCAGACGAATATCATCCGCATTGATTTGATAAACAGCCGATGCGGTACATTCCGTAATATTGAACGTTTGCAATACAGGTTCAACTACTGTACCGTCTTCGCATACATTTTCGCTGCATGTACCTGTATCTTCGCAGAGAATAGGGAAGTACACCAAACGCAATTGCCTTTTCTTGCCCGCGCCTGAACGTTGCCCTTTGGCAAGGAATGAGGTATCATCCATTGTTATCAGCGGGTTAGCGCGGGATGTTTCTACGAAGAATTTGATTGCCTCATACGTTCTGTCAGTATTGCCATAATTCAGGGCAAACTGTAAATTATCCAGATAAGCTTGATTATAAGCCATGTCTTTAAGTTTGAAAGATAGTTAAGAAATTAACCAACTTAAAGGCGTGGTGAAGATATGCCTGTGACTTAAGATTAAGGGGATTAAGTTCGCCCCGTGTAGGATAACACAATATTACTATTTATTTCTAATAAAAAAAAATCCCGCAATGGAAATTGCAGGATTATCACAAATTATCATTGCTGTTTACCTATTGGCCTAAAGTTTGCGCCATCCGTGCATTAAGGTCATCAATGCTACCGGGGCGTTTTGGTATGGTCTTCCCTGTTGGCAATACCGTTCCGGGCTGCACTCTCTTTTTCATTTCTTCAGCAGGGTTTTTCTTACGCATATCAGTAGTTATTGCACCGCGGGCTGTTAGGAACTCGTCTACAAATTCTTCCAGCTTGAATGTCTGTGTACCTGCTTTGTTTTTAGCTGGCACTGTGGTGTTCTGCTTGTCGAAGAATGATAGTGCCTTACCATCAAATGCAACATGATAGTTTTTATTTAGCGCATCGTAAATGTCAGAAGCCCAAACATCCTTACTACCTTCAATCTTTTTATCAGCAAGGAATTCGCGCAAATAACTCTTACCGCCCGCGCCTGTTATTTCACTTTGCAGGCTGTTATATTTACTTTGCCATTCATTTACGGCATCTTCACGCTCCTTGTCTTTTGTTTGCTCCAATGCCTGCATTTCCTGCAAATACCGCTGCCTTTCTTCGTCTGTACCGCCTTTTAGCTTTTCCAGTGCTACCTTAAAGTCATCCTCCCATTTACCATCTGCCTTAGGTTCATACCCGGTATGTTTCTTTATCTCCCTGCGGAATAAATTACGCATACGGGCTTCTGCCGCGGCCGTTGTCGCTGTTTCTATTTCCGGCTTATATTTATCCAGAATGAATTGAGAGCGTTGCTGGTCTATAACACTCAACGCCTCATCCAAATTGAAACTATCGTTTGCCTCCACAACCTCCGCATCCGGGAGTACTGCCTTTAATAGTTCTAACGCTTGTTCTTGTGTTACTGGTATTGGCATATGTTATTTGTTTAGGTGTTATTATTTTTTGCTCTTTTTTTTTACCTCGAATAATGCCTTATCATCGGGTGCTATCCCATGCGGTGCTTTAGTATTCTTCTTAAAGGTATGCATGAATGTAGCCTCATTTATTGTGAATGGTACAGCCTTATCTTTAAGTGATACCAAAGTATATTCTATTTGCTGTTTACGGCCTACCCTTTGCTGCCTCATTTGGTTACTATTTGATAGTTATGGGGGCTGTTCCTTACAATTGTTTCAGCTTGACGTTTGTTCATTAGGGTGGTTTTGCCAGTCGGGTTGTATTTCACATATACCCTGTCATCTTGTGTAGGCATTGATCGGATAGGGCGTGTTATTGGTTTTGCGTGTGGTATTGCTTCGCTGGTAACAACGGGTTTGATTTTTGGCTGTGGGGTAGGCGGTCGCAATTCATCATATTTATTTTGATCTATTACGCCAGCGGCTAATGCCTGTTCGGGTGTTCCTTCTGGGTTCTCCCTTTGCCAACGTTCATACTTTGTAAGATTTGCCATTGGTAATTTTTGTATAAAGATAGGTATTATATGGAAAATTACCTAACCATACAAACATTATGTAAGCAATTATATCCGCCGCGATATTGAGGGAAATTATACTTAGTAGTATTGGATATTGTACCCTGTGGGAATTGCTCTAACAATTGCGGCACTTCATCAATATTTATCTTACGGCGCAGGCTTACTAAATGCCTGCAAAAAGGGCGGCTATCCTCAACTAAACCGCCAACATAAATGAAGTTCTTTAGGTCGTATTTGTCTGCAATATTACCCTGTACTACGCCGTTATACTGAAACAGGCTATCCCGTGCTATTTGACCTGCATAAGCCTGAAGTCTTGGAGTAGGTCTGCCAGAGGTTAGCTTACCAGACGCCAAATCACCGTCATTCCAATTCTTTAGCATTGATTCGCCTTGCTTTATAGTATAGCCGTTGGCTATTACCTGCATCATCATATACTTAGCAGGCTGTACGTAGGCATCGGCTACGGCTGTTGTTAAATATCTTTCAGCCTGTTTATATACGGTTTGGCGCACATTAGCTATATCCGATGCAACAAGGTCAATATTATTCAGTTCTTTTTGCAGAAATTTATTGTCAGCATCAACAAGGTTATAGACATCTAAGTAATCCGGAATGTAGGTTAAATATTTATCCTCCAAAGTGGCATACATTAGCCGTTCAATTGCCAGCATCCTACGCGCTAATGGCTGCGAACTCACAAAACGCCCTTCTTCTGTATTGAATTTAGCTAACTCTTCATTGAGCAACTCATACATGGCTTCTTGAGTAAGCGTAGCAACATTATCCACATTTTGCGCCGCATCCTCCATGCTTTGCGTCATGCGTTTTAAATACTCCCGTGCTTCATCTAAGTTCATATATTAATGCGGTCAACTACTTCAGTCGGACGTATTGATAAAGGTGGTGGTGGCAACATACTCATTACCTTACCCTGTATAGCCTCGAAACTTGCTTGCATGAATTCATCTGCACCCATTTCACGAATGATGTTATTGAGAATATTAGGCAGTAATACGTGCATCTGCACCTGCTGTTGGCTTATTGCACCCAATAAAGCCCATGCCTGAACTTCTTCAACTGTTGAAACATTTACAGGGTCTAATACTTGTATATAATTTGCCTTACGCTTCATTAATTCATCACCCCCAAACTGCTTATCCACAAAAGCCTGATTCATCCCCTCCCTTACGTATTCAGGGGCTTTGCTTTCCACAGCCATTTTGTATTCTTCCCCTAAGTCATACCCGCTTTTTATTTGATAATCATTGGGGGCTATAATGGTGTATTCAGGATTAATGTTTGGCGCTAATTCTGTTTCAGATACCGATATAACACCGCGCAATGATAGTGTTATCCATATAGCGCGGTCAATGATGCGATAAAACCAGTCTTTACAAATAGAATTCAGAAACTGGTAACGTCCCTGCATATCCATTTTTTTAGCCTCACCACTTTGCGCTTGGTCAACTTTATATAAATGCAGGCTCTCTAAGATAACCCTGTATAGTTCCTTGTTATTGGCAGCATGAAATTGGTTTATAGATATATCGGGGTTCACAATCTCTATAAGGCTCTTGTTCATCTTTTCATACGGGACAATCATTCTGTCCCCCGGATTGCGCGACATATAACCCTTACCGTCGCATTTATCGCAACGCTCTAATATAACCCTTGTATTGCCGCATACATCGCAACCGCTATCACACCCGCATGCAACCTCTACATTCATTGCACCATGACATTGCGGGCATTGTACTTCACTTTCAATAATAGATGGATACGATGCCTCCTTGTTAACCATCTGTTCTGCCGACTTGCCCGAAATGAATTCATCAGCATGTGGCCTTGCACCCATCAACCAACTATCATAAAAGCCTTGAGCGTTCCACTTGCCGCCGCCTATGATAATAGGCAATTCTTCGAGCATGTGCGCATAGTATCCATCGTTTTCACCATCTACGTTATACCACGTTTTGCCATCTTCCCCCTTTTCATAGCGGAAATATCCTACCTTATTCACGTTCCATATATAGCCATCATGCTCAAATATTATTTCATCCCTGCTTATGTAACGTATTTGTTTTGTGAAGATGTAGCATATTTCAACGGTTATCTTTTCGCCTTCTGCGAATTCATTACGTGGTTTAGTAGGAATGAAAACAAAATAACCGTTAGGGTCGGAGCATACAGATGCAAAATTAGAGGCTAAATATTCAACAAGTGTTTTGCCGTGAAAGTTATTGCCATTAATATATTCGCTATCCTCTTTATCATCAACTTTTACCACATAACCGCTATCCTGAAATATAGCACCCGTAATAATATCAATAGCCTCTATAAAAGGGGCTTGCGTGAAGGGCTTATATTGGCTGTACCTCCATTGCCGGGTTATTTCCGGCTCTTTAGGGTGTGTGCTGAAATAGTATATATCAAATAGTTCCTGATATTCAATAGACCAGTTATTAGGGAACGTCTTTTTACCCAATACATAGGTCATTAAGCGTTCATTGTACCTCAAGCTTTTAAAGGCGGGACATATACCATCAATATGTAGAGACATACGATAGTAAACACCCCGCCACATATTTAGCTTTTCTTCTACTTTTGGCGGCAATTTGGCCCTACCGCCTATCAGGTTCAATACATCTAATTCAGCCAGCATGTTATAGTATAGTTACTGTACCGTCATTGGCAATATTAAAGGCAGGGGGATTCCATACATTAATAGGGTCACCCGCATAAATCAGCGATACAGCTTTTATTTCAGGTCGTCCGCCGCCCTGTGCGCCTGCTGCTTCATAGTTCACGTTTACTTTTAGGTCTGCGCTGATTGGATTGCCGTACTTATCTTTTACGATAATAACATCTCCATCGCAGTATTTCCACAAGGTATAAAGTGAAACTATTTTATCTTCTTTGTCAGCCCAAAAAGCCCAATCACCAAAAAGATTAGTAACTGCGGGACTACCTTCATCCACAGGCACGGCAATACGGTCATTAAAGGTGATTTCCCTGTTGGCTACATTGCGCCTATTAGGCAGGCAGTCCGCTACTGTCAATTCGGTATATGTTGGGTCATTGAGTGTTATATTCGATAACATCTGACTGAATACAATAGCATCGCTTGCTATAAGGGCTTCAATTGCGGACGCATCCAAGGGGTCGGGCAATGAAGTATTACAGGCGTAAAAGCCTATTTGCGAAAGCGTCTTTAAACGCGGATCAAGTTGGCAAAGTGCAGGCGTTCCAAGTATGGTTATTTCGCCGCAATCAGTAGGACACCATCCCATTTTATTACGTTTTATATAGTTATTGGTAATATGCCGTTTTTAAAGGCTGGCGGAATGTGCCTGTGGTTGCTTTATAAGGTCATTCAACTTAGACCTGTGTAGATACTACAAATATAGCAATTAATTTGTGATAGTAAAAAAATGACTTTTACCGCAAATATCAATAATGCTAACGTTCCAAGACCTTGTACCTGCTGCGGGCTGTGATACTGACGGCACAGGGTTATTGTGATATATATACATGGTATAAGTAAAAGGCGTGGGGCTGCTATTCGTTACAACAGAAGTCGTCCACGGTACAGCGGGCGCAATCGTATTTATTTGTGTAACGGTTATGCTCGCTGCTGTTGTGGCAGGGCTTGATTGCGTTGCCGTTATTATTAACCTGAAATAATCCTGATTACCCCAATCCAATATGGTAACATTAAATCCGAATGCACTCATTGGCGTGCATGCAGGGTCGGCAGGCGGTGTAATGTCCCCGTTAAAGCATTGTATTGTGCCGCCGCCGCATAAATCAGCTACAATAGTAACATCCATTGCAATAGCGGACGGGATTAACAGTTTAAATGGTGAAGTTGGCAGTGTCGCGTAAGTAGCATAAGCGTATCCCGCATTTAATGGCAACTTATACTTTATCTTATACCCGCACGCAGGCGCGGTATAACCCAGAGGGAGTGTATAAGAGATGTTTAGCACATTGGGGTTTTTGCCCATCGTTACGGTGAACGTAGGGCAAAGAAATGTATCCGCTGGTTCGGTTACTGTAACTGTTTTATATACAGCAGGACAGAGCGAACCATCTGTTAATTGTACTACAAACTCAAATTGATAGGTGCCTGCTGCCAAACCTGTCACGGTGAACGCCGCGTTTGTCTGGTCAGCAATGGGTATCCACGCTCCTGCTGGTAAGAGCCTGTACCTTACTTTGAATACCTGCAACCCTGTTAATGTAGGGTCGTTTATTTGCAGTGTTACGCTTGCCATATTATGCTACTGTTACGCTGTCTGTTTCCCATTCACTTGCTACGCCGCCCTTAATCGCTCTTACCCTATACCAATAAGTACCAACAGGTACGGCTAAATCGGTTGCATTGCTCACCACTACTGTTTCTATATCAGTTAAATTGGTAGTGAACCCGCTATCATCAGCACGTTGCCATTCATAAGCTGTTGCACCCGTATAATCATCCCAATTTAAATCAACATTAGCCCCCGATTGCACCGCCGTAAATGAAGCAGGGGCAACCAATACAACTGTGCTTACCACAATAACAGTGGGATCGCTTACACTACCATTGCAGCAATTACGGGTTATTGTAACCTCGTAACTCTCATCATCTCCAAGGTTATTCAACACTACGGGGGATGTATAGAATACGCCGCTAAATAGTACCTCTGTTGCACCATCAAATTTATAACTAACCGTATAAAATTGGGTACATATACCATCCTCATTATGGTTAGGTATTGGTATGGTTAACGTTGCCATTATAAAATATAAATTAAGTTAGTTAATTCTATTGTGGAGCCCGTTACGTCCGCCGCTGTTGGTTCTCCTGCATATGTAATATAGCCATTTGTATTTATTACCACGCTCGCGCCTACGGGTATGCTGCTATTATCTGCATTTGTCAATGCTACCGCATTGGATGGCCTGCCTGCAAATGACAGGAACGATATAACATCTCCACCAATAACAGGGAATGGGTCATCCCCACCCGCATACGGGTAAGACGCACTTGTAACATTTATGTTTATTGTACCAACACCACATGCCACACTCGCGTCATTGCCCGACATTTCCTGCGTCCATGAATTAAATCCTACAATATCCACTCCAACAGGCGTACAAGTACCTAACTCAATAGTGCCTATTGTTGGGGCAGTGCAAGTCAATTCAGATATTTCTATTGTGCCAATAGTTGGAGCAGTGCATACAGGCGTAATTGAGGCGCACAAATCCTCTAATTCAGCTTGAGTGCTTATAAACACCCTATTGCCCGGAGCGGGACTGTTCACATAAACAGATGTAGGAACATATGCCCCCGATAATGCTTCTATTTGCAAAGCACAGGCAAAGTCGCAATCGTAGTCATCCGGGTCAAGTACCGTAACGTTTACAACACCCTGTTGCGACCTGTAATAATCCGCTAAATCATCGCATGTCGTGCCAATCAACAATCTGTTCTCATTGTAGTACGCCCCGTTTTCTGTCAAGGCATAAGGTAATATGAGCCCCTTTAGCGTACTATCGCAGCTATCCCCGCATCCGTGTATCTGCCTTATGTTACACTCTACAAACGTTACGTTCATACGGTAAACAGGGATACATTCATTTGGCAACTGGATACGTTCGAATGATGGCCCTTCTAACATCTCATACCGCACACCGTCAAGGTAAATATATTTATCGGTAAACCCATCAGTCAACTCAGACATTTTCCATTGAGGGTATAGCTCAAAGGACTGAAAGGTATATTTGCGCTGCATTTGCACCCTCTGCAATCTACAATTAAGGCTATACTCTCTTACGAATTCTCCCGGTTCCATAACCATATTACCCCTTAGGTTGGTTATGTTCTTATAGAATATAGGGTCGCCGCTGTATGTTGTGCCAGTTTGATAGAAACGCCTGCTGAACGCATTGTAACAATCACTCCACGTAACAAGCTGGATATATGTTATACCGCAATCACCAATAGGGTCAGCGGGTGGTTGTGGCGGTTCAGGGTCATGTATTGGGGGGTCTGGATCGGGGTCAGGGAATGGTTTAGGTGGTTGTACCATCCCGAAGGGTGTAGGGAACGAATATACTTCCCCCGTTGGGGCTACATATATAGGGGATGTAATACCCTCTTGCCCGCCTACTACATCATTTACGGTAAGACAACAATTAGGCGTACAATAACGCTCCGTGTAATATAAAAAGTAAGTCGTTCCTGCATTTGTGATAGTAACCTTTAGTATAAAACATGGGTTAGCGCACATTGCATCAGGGAACCCGTTCAGCTTTGCTACAAAGAAATCCCTGTTATTAAATGGGCTTTTGCCGAAATAAACATTAAATGATGATGTTACGTTATCAATCAATATCGTTCCGTCTGCACTCAATACATCAATGTCAATACTGTATGTGCCGCTGCCATTGAAGTCTAAATAGCCTTGCAACATCATATCAGACGGCTTAAGGATAGTTTCGCAATAACAATCCGCGCCTACTGGCTGATTGTAGTATTGTAAATCGTTTATGTCTGCTATCCAAACCATATTAGCGACCTTCTATTGTTATGTTTGAGCCCAAGTCATCTTCAGGGCTGTAATTTACAGTTATTTTCCTTATAATACCTTCGGGGGTGTAGGGTATGGGTAATTTTACGGGTTGGCCTAAGTTTACGCCGCTACCTTCGCCGCCTACATTCAGTTTCTCTAAATCTTCGCAACATAAATCTATAACAACCTTCCATAAGGTGCGGTTACGCGGGTTGTATTTCGGATCATCTATCCAATGGAATAAATCCCATAAGCCACCCTCAAAATCAGGCGCAAGGTACATAGGGTAATTAACCAGCCTCGCAGGAGTGTCTTTTATAGCGTTTCCTATCCAGTTCACCACCTTATAATGTCCCGCTACGGGATTATAGAAAGGATTTACGTTCTGTCCTTTAACGAATGTATTGACCGTATGCTTTTGGTTCCACGGTAAGCTATTATACTTAGGATTAATGGCAGGGCCTGTCCAAGTTTCAATATCCTTGACGACCGCTGCCCGGTCATAGCTTTGCCCATCCCATATAAGTAGTTTTGGTAGTGTTGCCGTTTCATCGCGCAATAACAGGCAATGGTCTGGAATACGCTGTAATGCGTCATCTACTTGCCCTAATAAGGACGCTATCCCTTGCCCGTTCAATGTTGCCTGTGCTGCATCGTAAACATAATCAGGCGTAATACCATCATGCCTGAAACGTGTTGCCCCGAATTGCTGACTTATATCGTTCTGCCCTTTGAACGTAGGATTTTCTATGGTATTACCATGCGACACTGTACCATTCATATAACTACGTGCCTCATCACCGCAACTATCCGCGCCGTCCTGCTGGTATATACCTATTGTGTATGCGGGGGCGGTTGTGCCATCATATTCAAAGCATACCCCCTGCAATATTCTGAACCTGTCCGCACCGTTAGTGGAAAAGTCGTACAATGGTGTATCGTACTTAAACATATCCTTCCTGTTAAAGTACAGCTTACCATTCCTTAAAATCCATTCAGCGTTGAATACACCCTTTAGGTAATTAAGAAAATTATCTAAGGTTAGTAAAGGGGCGTTTTGATCTATCCAGTAATCAGTTTCGTTATAATCAGGGGCTAAGAATGGAGATGGTAGGCTAAACCGCCTGATACCCCTTTGGTTTGGAATATTCAGGTAGCACAGTTTAGTATATGGATTGGATACCGTGACCAGTCCTCGTGTGCTGGTATCAATAGTAAGCGTATCAGCAAAGAATATAGGGGCTGTTTGTGCATCCACAATAACACCGCATTTATCGCATACATTCTTTATGTAATCACGCACAAGCGGCGCGGGGTGTTCCCTACCGCAACCAGCGGCCTCTACAAATGCCTGCCTTTGGTTCTCTAATATATCTTGTGGGTCAATATACCCCAACGGCGTAAGGCTGCCAGTACCTAATATAGCGTCAATGGCATTTATTATAGCAATGATGGCATTTACTATAAGGATAACGGCGTTAATGACTAAGATTATAGGTATCAGTATAATATCAATTACCAAAAACATAAAACTACTGATAAGCCATATAGCTACTAATAAGCCATTCGGCCTTATCTCATTGCAATAAGGAAAACGCGGGTGTTTTTTCCCGTTGGCTGGCACTGTCTGGAACCAGCCGTTCCAATTGTCCTCAATCAGCGTACTTTGTATGCAATTCAACCGCTCATCCTTCTGCTTAAGGTTTATATTGAAAATACATACATCACTTTCACACCATTGTAAATCTTGCGCCCTGATTGCATAACCTTCATACCATATATCACATCCTGTATCATGTACCTTTACGGCAACTTCATTTATACTACCGCTTACATCTTCCACTAACCATTTCTTAAGCAACTGGTAGCTCGTATCTTCAAATACTACTGTACCAGATGTTGATTTTTTGGTGTTAAAGCCCGTGGTTGTAAAATTACCCTCATTATCTGTATCTAAAGTAAATTCAAGGCTTAAGTCATCTAAATTTCCTATACTGTCCGTTACGTCAATAAAAGTACCGTAGTTAGGCCAGCGTCTGGCAGTTGGCAACAACCCAACTACTACCTGTAAAGATTGCGGGTTAGCACCTGCATAATATACCTGTTGGAATTGGTTATTGAATTGAGGTTGCTGCTGGATATATAGACGGAGGTTAGCCATTATTTATACCTGTTCTTTGCCCTGAATGTTTCACGCTGTATGAACTGCTGCCAGCCGTGGTTATTCAGGCTGTTTTTGACTACAACCCTGTCCTGTTTATTTATATCAATCAATGTATCCAACCTATCGCGCAAGTCTATTTCATTACGTTGCTGCGATGGCTGCGTAAATACCTTAGGCGTGAATGTGCCTGCATTCATGGCCTCTAATATGGGGGCATATTGTTTAGTTGCTGCTGCTGTTATTACGCTTTCGCCCCGTGATATACGCACTACATTGCTATCGCTTGTGCCCGTGCCTTCTCCCTTGAAATCAACCACACCGTCCTTAAAGGCAAAGGCAGCTTTAACCGATGCGATGCCGCCTACTAATGCCGCCACCGCTGCTGCAATACGTAGGGCGATTGTATAGGGGTCGCCTTTGGCTGCTGCTGCCACGACTGCGCCTATCGCCTCACTTACGGCTACTGCCTGATTAGATGCCTGTAATATCGCGTTAAGTTGCAACTGTTTTTGCGCGGCATCCTCTCTTTTTTGCTGCAATTCATCAATCCTGTTTAACTCCTGTTGCAATAATTCACTATTCCCCTGCTCGGCCAATAGCCTGAATTTCTCCAATGCCTGAGTACGGTAGTTCAATTCGCGGTCTATTGCATCTAACTGTACTTGTTCAAGGTTTTGAACTACGCTAATAAGGCTTATTACCCCATCTTCAGCATCCTCAAGCGCATCTTTACGGGCTGCTTTTAGCTTTTTTATGTCATCTTGTTCCTTCTTGTATGCCTTTTCGCGCTCCTTGTTAAACTCCCGAACCATCTCATCTACTCCCGGCAACAATTCAGGCATTCTTTCTGGTTGCGTTATATCAGGACTTATATCGCGAAATTCATCAAGTTTTTCTATGAATTTTCTATCCCGAACCTGCCTTTCCTTACGGGTTTTTGCCTTCTTCTTTTCCTTTTCTTCTTCCTCTACAAATAACAAATCAGAAGCCTTGAGTGCCTCTTTTGTAGCATCGGTTTGTAACTTCTGCCTTGTCGTAGTTAAGTTATCAGAAAATTGTTGCGTTGAATCCAATAAGGCACGCACTAAATTTGTACGGGCTTCGGCCTGCAATAGCAACCTGTTTAGCGGGTTGTCCTTATCTACAACACCACCACGGGTACGCAATTCACCTACGCGCTTCCTTACCACTTCTTCTTCTTTCAGGCGTTCATTTAGTTGCGCCTGCAATACCTCTATCTGCTTTTGCGCTGTCCTTTCCTGTTCTAAGGTGGCAACCGCTGCCTTGCTAAGTGCATTGCTGTTCTCTTTTGCCCGTACCTGCTTCTCAATCTCTGTGAACACCTGCGGGTTTGCCCTTAATTCGTTCTCATCCTTAATATTTTTCAATATCTGCGGATAGTCGCGCTTAAGCTGGTCAAACGCACCCTTACTGGCCTTACCATTACCTTCAATTGCAGCCCTTACCAGCCGCAAACCCTCTAACTGTTCATCCGTATTTTGTATAGATGTTTTAACGGATTGGCCAACAACTTTTATAAATTCAGCGTATTCGTCTTTTGCTTCTTTGGCTGCGTCTGCACTATCAAATAGTTTGCTTGAGAATTGTATAATAAGTGGTATAGCTAATGATAATACACTTGTTATGCTTAAAAAAGATGCACCTACGGCTACAAATGCTTCGCGTGTGGACGCTCCAGCTGCACGTACCGCTTTTAATTGATCTATGAATATGGGTATGTTATTCGATAAGGCGAGTAAACCCGTTTGAAAGTTATAAGCAAATGCGGGAGCTTCACGGGCTAATTGAGAGGTGGCAAAACGTAGGTTTTGCAGTTTGCCACTCATATCCACTACCGTATTCGATAGTTTTTGATTAGCCACTACTTGTCTGCCAATTGCCTCCGTATTGCCTATGATAAGCTGTTTTTGACGTTCAATTAACTGGTTTATGGTCTGCCTACGCCTTACGTCAGTTGAGTATGTTTGCGCTAATAGCTTTTCAAGGTTCTGTACCTTCGCTTGAGCCTGCTCAATGGCTTTAGCTTCATTTTGTACCGATGAGGTTAGGGCATCCACTTGGGACGTATCAGCGTTTACAACAATCTCCTGTACTACGGATACAATTTCTGCCATATGAGCATAAAACTACGTCAATTTCCTGAATTGCGGTAAACTTAAATGTGATACGTGATTTTTACCCGTTATTTGCGCCTCAAATCCCTCTATATAGGTGTGTGGCAGGATACGCCCATTGCCCATAAGGAACTTTTCACCTTCCCCCTTACTGCATTCAGCTATACTTCTTTCCTCAAATACTTTAGTGCCGCCGTGTATCTTTTTCCAGTATGCCATGGTGGCCTCGCATACGTATTTCTGACTGCCTTTATATTCCCAGATATAACGGTCTTCACCTTGACGGAAATAGGCAGATGATAGGCCAGTGATTGAGATTAATGGATTAGCTCGTAGGAAATCTACGTTGAATTCTATCCAATCTTTTGCATACGCATCATCGCTATCCATATGTACTATGATTTCACCTTTTGCCATGCACACTAAAGCATTGCGCTTGTACCCTATGGTATTTGCATCTGCTGCGATAAGTAAATCACTACGCTTATACGTTTGTGCGTTAAATACATGCTTTACATTATCAATTTCTTCTTTCCTGTTTGGATCAAGCGGGCAAATTACCGTTACGTGTGGTTTCTTCATAGTATTGTTTTGATTGAATTATATCCGTAATGTTCGGTTCGTGATATTATTTCATAGGTGCAGGATGTAAGGCCATCATTAGGATTGTCATTTAACATGCGCTGTACGTTCTTTTCATGCAACTCCCAATTAATATCTCTTTCATGATGCAAGCTTATATATCTTAAGTTGCCAATACGGTCTACGCCTTTAAGTCTCATGCGAAATATATCGTCCTCTGCGCCCCATCCCCAACACTCATTTGGAAACCCGTTTGCTTTAATTATATGTTCACGGGCTACACTTGTTACACCACCAAAATATTCCTCATAAGGAACCCTGTACCCGAATTGACTTGCAGCACTTGCTAAATGTGTTGGGTTTTCGGGGTAATAAGAATATTGCTCCATTGTTTCTGCCAGCATATCCACATCGTGCAATACATAGTAATCATATTCTGTTTCCAATACGCCAATGTTTAACAATTTACCCCTATTAAACGGCTTTTCATCCGCCTGCTCCACAACTACAATAGGTAACACACCCATGTAATGCGGCAAGAACTTAGCTAAATGTTCGGCGCGGTCGCGGTAGGGGACTATGATGCAGCCAGAATGTTTATTCATCGGATTGTAATAATTTATAGAAGCCATAACAAACCCACAGTATAAGCCCAATCCCCCCATCGGCGAATATTATATCTGCAACTGTAATAATTGTCAACAGTATAGGGGTATTAAACCTCATCCTTTCACTTCATTATAAAGGTTAATAATTCTTTGCCTGTGCGTGGGGTCTGTTGCAAATTCCCTGCTATACCATGAATGATAAAGGAACGGTTTATCATTCCATAATAGCATACTGCTCAATCCATCATTATGACCATACGCATTAAGGTATAACGGTTTGAATTTAGCATATAGGAAATAGAAGAAGCTACTATAAGGCTCTACATAATCATGGTTATATATACCCTTTACTATATCAGGCTTCTTATCGTACCAATCAGCATTAAAGCCGCAACTATTCACAACCCATTCAGGATATTGTTCAAATACAGGCTTAATGGCATCTACATTGAAGATATTAAAGAACGGGTTCATTACCACCCATGACCTGCACCTATGCGGGCACACTCCACCGTCTGGCATACCAGCATAATCATAGCCGTGCTGCTCCATGTAAGCTATCATTTCGAGTATGACCCCCCAATCCTTAATAAACGCATCATTATCCATATTGATAACCCAGCCTGTTCCATTTTGGATTATGTAGTGTAAATAATCCCTTGCCTGCCACCATTCCTGAAACTGGTTGCATTGGATGCACTCTATATTATCAGGTATCAGCTTACGCATCATACCGTATAGGTCTGTGTTGTTTGAGCGGGTGTAAACGGTCATAGGTCGGGGTTCACTATTGGCATATACTCAATTTTTACATTCCTTATTTTGGGTGTTGATTCATAAACAGGAGTAAAACGAGTTACGGTGATTGTAACATCGTTGGCATCTGGATTATTTATAAAATACTGTTCTATCCAGTCACCAACTTCCAGTTCATCCATTACAGTTTGTTGTGGTTCCATATTATTTGTTTTATTGGTCATCTTACGCCCCTCCCTTCACCTATATGCTTCACATACCCTTTTGGTAATATTGCAGCCCTAAAGCCTTTATTATGATAATACTCCCCTATCTTACGTTCTGCACTCGAGGGGTCGCGTGGATCAAAGGTAGCAATAGTAGCGTAAGGCTCATAATCTGTCAACCTACGCACAGCAGGGTTAAAGCTAAAGCCTTTCCATTCATATTTCGTACTCATTAATGAATAGCGGTCATTGTACTTTATCACAGGATGGCCGTTCGTGTCTGATTGTTCACGCAACCAGCACTGTATTATATCTCCCTGTTCTTGCATAACGGATATACTATCCTGTATGAACCCGCTACGGTAAAACTCCCAATCATCCTCACACGTGAAATAGAATGGTGTTGTCACATGCTGCACTAAATAATCTATTGCCGCTATTTGCCCTATACGCCTGTCACCCATATGAAAGAATATGTCGGGGTATTTAGCGGCTAACCGCTCCACCTCTTTTGCATCCTTGCAACCATCATCGTAAACATGAAATTCCCGTACAGGAAAATCATTATACTGGTAAAAACTTTCTAACGTGCGTTCCAATAAATCATATCGCCCGCATGATGTTAGTATTACGTCAATCATTTACTTTCTTTAGGTTTATTCCGCTCTACCCATAACCTATACTGGTCAATACGGAAATAATATTCAAATATACCGCAATTCATCAATTCATTTGCCTTTATAACGTCCCCCGCAGCCCTATCCATGCACGATGCAAAGAACTTATCCTGCATCTCTGTTATCCTATTCTCTACATGACTCCATGTTGCCTCAGCCCCTCCGCTCTTTTGCTCAAATAATCCTCTACGTTCGAAGTACCTAATGTAAGCGCATATTTTGGCATATTTTGCAGCCCCTTGCTCAAAAAAAAAGTGTACAAGTCGGCGTGTTGGTGTGCCAATGTCACCTTTTGGTCTATCAAATGGCTATAACACTGGTTAGGGTCTTCATTATCGAAAAAGTACAGCGTTGCACCCAAACGGATAGATGCCTTTTCATCAACCGGGTAAGCCATATGATACTTAATGGCATTGGCGATATACGCTATATCCGTCCTGAATGTTGATACAGGCTTATCAGCATTGCAATACTCCAATATCTTATTCACTAAGTTGCCCAATACTTCCTCTGTTATACCTGAATTGGCGTACATAAGCTGCCTGTTCACCTCAATCCAGCGTGAAGTATGGTAGTTGCTATCCTGTATTGGTTCAAATAGCTGTATGCCGTTGTTATCGTATGCTATTTTGTATAGTGTTGGGTCGAGCATATTAGTTAGCTGAAAATGATGTTGTGACTATAAGAAAAGGGTAATCCCTTTCATGTATATTGAAATACACATTATCGGGGAGCGTGCCCACAAACTGATTAAATATGTCCGTTTTGTATTCTATACTGCAACGTATGGCAACTATACAATAAAGTATTGGCAACTCCTTTACAACTTCATATTTACTCATAATCCAATATTTCACCTGTTTCGGGATGGCGGTCTTTGGTGGGCAATATCACGTCAATAACCTGCTGCCATGAACGAGCTATAACTTCGTATGGGTTGGGAGCATTTTCCCCTACTATATCTGGATTATCGTACATTGGTTGCTATGATTTATAAAATATATGATAAAAAATAAAGAA
>Ga0247830_10000084_pt1 | contig 26393 bp, 20 predicted proteins | sample 12C_Control_Day5_FD_207766 | JGI IMG/M metagenome (GOLD analysis project Ga0247830, IMG submission 207766) | Soil microbial communities from agricultural site in Penn Yan, New York, United States - 12C_Control_Day5 | ecosystem: Environmental > Terrestrial > Soil > Agricultural land | place...
GCTGTCGGAATTGTGACGCCGCGAGCCCGGCCGGGCAGTCGAGACCGCAAAATCCAGCCTAGTTGGCCTTCCGCTCTCGCTCGACCACGGCCGCCACCAGGCCGGATCGCCAATCCGAACCGGGCAGCTTGGCAGCAGCGGCTTCGATCTCGGCGCGGGTCTGACTGTAGAAATCGATTCCTTCGATGAGCGTGTCGAGATGCATGGACGTCAGCCGCAGCCGCTCGGCGAGGATGGCCGCGATGGAGCGATAGAGCCGGCCTGCAAAGCCGGGGTCCTTCTTGACCAGCCCGTTGACGGTGGCCTCGTCGATGACCCGCAGCCGCGTGGGCGAATCGGCGATTACCCTCGCACTCGTCGGCGCGCCATCCACAAAGGACATCTCGCCGAAGAACTCGCCAGCCTCCAGAAGGGCCAACGGCACCGTCTGGTCCCCATCGCGGCGCTCGACGCGGACCGTCCCCTGCTCGATGAGGAAGATGGCCTTCAACTGCACGTTCTGATCGAGTACGAGGTCGCCGCGATCAAACGACTTGACCGGAGCCGTCGCCAGTACAGCACTCTCCTCGGCGGGTTCGAGGAAGGGAAGAAACCGCGTCGTTTGTGTTGCGGCCACCATCATGAGCTCCATAGGTCGCGGCTACCCATACTCGTTCAATTTGACCACGTCGCCTCGGGTAAGGCAACATTGGCGGGCTGGACTTGGTCATGGCGTAGGCAACCATAGTTGTCCATCCATGATGCAATGGGCTTGCGAATCTGGATCGTATCAGATCACAGGAGATGGGACCCCTGTCGCCTTCGATCCTCGTCTGGTTTAGGCTGTGCCCACAGGAACAGCGCCTACTCCCAAGAGCCACGAGTATCGGCCCACGCGGGACGGCAGAACACTCGCCACCGCGCTCGGTAGGCGCCGGAACGGAAGGTATGAGATGACCAACCAGGATGTGGGGTCACGCGAGGGCTCCTGGCTCGAGGCAGTCGAACGGGCGCCAGGAGGCGTCAAGGGAGCTGCGCGGTCACTCGCCAGGGCGCTCGGCACGATTCGCCCTGTGGAGAGCGAGCCGGCGTTCAAGCCGGCTCTTCCCTTCGGCGAATTGCATATCTTCCAGACCATGAACAAGCATCGCAGCGTGGCGAGCATGTTCGGCCTAAGGAACCCCTTCTATCACGCGCACGAGGGCCGCCTTGGCGCCACGACGCGGAGCGAGGGCCGGGAGCTCATCAACTACGCCTCCTACGACTATCTGGGGCTCAATCAGGAGCCTGCGGTCGCCGCCGCGGCCAAGGCCGCTATCGACGAGTTCGGCACGTCGGTGTCTGCCAGCCGGCTGGTCGCCGGCGAGCGCATGATGCATCGCGAGTTCGAGCAGGAGATGGCCGACTTCTACGGCTCCGACGCCTGCCTGGCGTTCGTCAGCGGCCACGCCACCAACATCTCCACAATCGGCGTGCTGATGGGACCCGAGGACCTGATCGTCCAGGACGAGCTGATGCACAACAGCGCGCTCGTGGGCGGCAAGCTGTCGCGCGCGACCAGCATCAACTTCCGCCACAACAACCTCGACGATCTCGAGAAGGTGCTGCGCGAGAATCGCGCCAAGCACAAGAACGCGCTGATCCTCGCCGAAGGCCTCTACTCCATGGACGGCGACTTCCCGGATCTGCCGCGGCTGATCCAGCTCAAGAAGCGCTACGGCTGCTGGCTGATGATGGACGAGGCCCATTCGCTCGGCGTCATGGGCAAGAACGGGCGCGGCTCTTTCGAGCACTTCGGCGTCGACCCGCGCGAGGTCGACATCTGGATGGGCACGCTGAGCAAGACGCTCGGCAGTTGCGGCGGCTACATCTGCGGCAGCAACGACCTGATCGAGATCCTCAAGTACCAGGCCCCCGGCTTCGTCTACTCGGTCGGCCTGTCGCCGCCGGCGACCGCGGCCGCCCTTGCCGCGCTCAGGATCCTCAAGAGCGATCCGGCCAGGATCGCCAGACTCCAGGCCAACGGCCACTTGTTCGTCGAGGAGGCGAAGAAGGCGGGCCTCGACACGATGACGAGCGCCGGCTACTCGGTGGTGCCGGTCATGGTCGGCGATCCGGTGCGCGCGGTGCGCCTGACGGACAGGCTCGTGGAGCGTGGCATCAATGCGCTGCCGATCATTCACCCGGCCGTGCCCATGAAGGCGGCTCGCATCCGGTTCTTCATGACCTCGAAGCACACTCCGGAGCAGATTCGCCTGACGGTGAAGATCGTTGCCGAAGAGCTGGCGAGCATTGCCAAGCGCCAGTCGCTGATGGAGCGGGCGACGCTTGCCGTGGTTGCGCGATGAGGGGAGCACGCCTGTCGTGACGGCTTTCGCTTCCCGTTTCGGCGGGAAAGCTTGCCTGGCAGGCACAGATGCCACGGAGCCATGGCGCCATGACCCAGACTGAAGGCACATGGCTGCAGAAGGACAAGATCAGGGTCCTTCTCCTCGAGGGTATCTCCGATACGGCGGTCGCGGCCCTCACGTCCTCGGGCTACAGCAATGTCGAGCGCCTGCCGAAGGCTCTCGACGGCGCGAGCCTGAAGAAGGCTCTGGGCGGCGTGCATATGCTCGGCATCCGCTCCCGCACGCAGCTGACCGAGGATGTGATCGGGGCGGCCGACAGTCTGATCGCGGTGGGCTGCTTCTCGGTCGGCACCAATCAGGTCGACCTGACGGCTGCGCAGCGCAAGGGCGTCCCCGTCTTCAACGCGCCGTTCTCCAACACGCGCAGCGTCGCCGAGCTTACCATCGCCGAGATCGTCATGCTGTCGCGAGGCATATTCTCCAAGTCAGTCTCAGCGCACCAGGGCGGCTGGGACAAGTCGGCGGCCGGCAGCCGCGAGGTGCGCGGCAAGACGCTCGGCATCGTCGGCTACGGCAACATCGGCAGCCAGCTCGCGGTGCTCGCCGAGGCGATGGGAATGCGCGTGCTCTATCACGATCGCGCCGACAAGCTGCGCCACGGCAATGTCGAGGCCGCCGCCTCGCTGGACGACCTGCTGGCCCGCAGCGACGTCATCACCATGCACGTGCCGGAGACGGCCGAGACGCAGAACATGATCGGCGAGCGCGAGATCCGCCGCATGAAGCCCGGAGCGTATTTCATCAACAACTCGCGCGGCACGGTCGCCGACCTCGGCGCCGTGGCTGCGGCGCTGCGCGACAAGCATCTGGGCGGTGCCGCCGTCGACGTGTTCCCCGTTGAGCCCTCGTCCAACTCCGACAGGTTCGAGAGCCCGCTGCAGGGTCTCGACAACGTCATCCTCACCCCCCACGTCGGGGGCTCGACGGAGGAGGCGCAGGAGCGGATTGGGGCCGAGGTGGCGCGCAAGTTCGTCGACTTCTCCGACAATGGGTCGACGACGGGCGCAGTCAACTTCCCGCAGGTGCTCCTGCCGCCCAGGTCTTCCGGCGTCCGCTTCATCCACGTGCATCGCAATGAGCCCGGAGGCCTCAACAGGCTCAATGAGGCCTTCGCCCAGCGCGGCGTCAACGTGGCCGCGCAGTATTGCCAGACCGACACCGAGATCGGCTATGTCGTGATGGACGTCGAAAGGAAGGTTGAGGACGCGGCGGGCCTGCTGGCCGACATCCAGGCCCTCCCCGGCACCATCGGCGCGCGGCTGTGCCTGAGCCGCAGCACCTCCCGCACCTTCCTGATCAGCACGCTCGCCTCATCGATCTGGATGGGGAAGCGCCCGGTCGAATCACTTGCGGCCGCCACTCCTTCGAAGGCTGGGGACCGCAAGAGCCAGTCCGTCCGGGCCTTGGAGATCGCTCTGCAGCGCGGAGGAGGCAAGGTCGCTAGACCGACACCGTCCGCGACCGCCGCTGCCCTCGCCCTTGGCGGCAAGTCCCTATCGAAGGCCTGAGCCGGCTATCGGCGCCGTTCCGTCGGTTCGTTGAGTGCGCGCACCGGCTTGCCCACGAGAAAGCCTTCGACCGCTTCCAGGCCGTCGCCATACATGAGCCGGTAGTTCTCCTCGGCGACATAGCCGAGGTGGGGCAGCAGAATGACGTTGTCGAGCGTGCGGATGGGGTCGTCCATGGGCAGCGGCTCGCGCGAATAGACGTCGAGGGCGGCCCCGGCAATCCGGCGCTCGCGCAGGGCTTGATACAGGGCCGCCTCGTCGACGATTGGTCCGCGCGAGGTATTGATGAGGTAGGCCGTCGGCTTCATGAGGCCGAGCTCCGTTGTGCCGACGAGCCCCCGCGTACGGTCCGACAAGCGCACGTGAATGGTCAGGTAGTCGGATGCCCGGAACAACTCGGCGCGCTCGACGAGCCTGCAGCCGGCCTCGGCCGCGGCAGCCGCCGTCAAATTCTGGCTCCAGGCGATCGTTTCCATGCCGAGCGCCCGCCCGAAGCCCGCCACCTGTCGACCGAGATTGCCGAGGCCCAAGATTCCCAGCGTTCGCCCTCGCAGGGAGTGGCCGAGCCGCACGTGCCAGCGGCCCTCGCGCATTGCCCGTTCCTCGTGCGAGGTCTGGCGTGCGAGCGACAGCATCAAGCCGAGTGTCAGCTCGGCCGTGAGGTGGCCGACGTCCCGGGTGCCGCAGACCTGGATGCCGAGCTCCGTCGCTGCGCCCATGTCGATCGACGCATTCCACATGCCAGTCGTGATCAGCAGGCGCAGGTTGGGGAGGCGCTCCAGGACCGCTCGAGGAAATGCCGTCCGCTCGCGCATGGCGAGGATCGCCTCGAACGGAGCGAGACGGCGCACGAGCTCGTCGGAGTCCTGGATCGGCGCATCGAAGCTCGAGACCTCGACCCGGCCTGCCAGGCGGCCCCAGTCTGCCAATTGCGTTGCGACGCGATGATAGTCGTCGAGCAAGGCCAGCTTCATTGCAGACCTCAGCTACCGGATGCGGTTGCGCGAGCGATGGCCAGACGCCTCATCACGCCGCGGCGCCCCTCGGCAACGCCAGCGGCAGGGTCGGCCCCCCGTCATGGAGATGGCAGGCGGCCCAGTGCCTCGGCGTCACCTCCCGCAAGGGCGGCGGCTCGGAGCGGCAGCGCGCATGCGCGTAGGGACAGCGCGTGTGGAAATGGCAGCCGGCGGGTGGGTTGATGGGGCTCGGCACGTCACCCTTGAGGATTATGCGCTCGCGTCGTCGCGCTTGCGCCTTCGGGATAGGCACGGCCGACAGCAGCGCTTCCGTATAGGGATGCAACGGCATCTCGAACAGCTTCGTCTTGTCCGTCAACTCGACGATGCGGCCGAGGTACATGACGGCGACGCGGTGGGAGATGTGCTGCACCACGGCCAGATCGTGCGCGACCAGCAGGTAGGAGAGCTTGTACTCGTCCTGCAGGTCCATGAGCAGGTTGATGATCTGGGCCTGGATTGAGACGTCGAGCGCCGATACCGGCTCGTCGCCGACGATCAGCTCCGGGTTGAGCGCGAGAGCCCGGGCGATGCCGATACGCTGGCGCTGGCCGCCCGAGAACTCGTGCGGGAAGGAGTTCATGAGCTCGGGCCGCAGTCCGACGCGATCGAACAGGAAGGCGACGCGCTCGCGCTGCTCGTTCGGCTCGCCGACGCTGTGGATCACGAGCGGCTCGCCGACGATCTGGCCGGCCGACATGCGCGGATTGAGGGAGGCGTAGGGATCCTGGTAGATCATCTGCAGGCGCCTGCGGTAGGGCAGCATCGCCTGCGCGTCGAGGGCAGTAATGTCCACCCCGTCGACGCGGATCGTCCCCCCGCTCGGCTCGAGCAGCTTCAGCAGCGTGCGCCCGACCGTCGACTTCCCGCACCCCGACTCGCCGACGAGCCCCAGCGTCTCGCCCGGCGCAATGTGGAACGACACGCCGTCGACGGCGTGCACTTGGCCCGACACGCGCGAGAACAAGCCCCTGACGATCGGGAACTGCTTCTTGAGGTCCCGCACCTCGAGCAGCGGCCCTCGCCCGGCTGACCCGCCGCTGGGCGGCGGCTCGCGGAATTCATGCGGCGATCCCGTCGAGATGTTCATTCCGGCCCCTGCAGTCGCGCGGCGTGCCAGCAGGCCACCCAGTGGCCGGGCCAATGCTGCTCGAGCGGCGGAGGGGCCGCCCGGCATTGGTCGGTTGCGTAGCTGCATCGCGGCGCGAAGCTGCAGCCCTGGGGCAGGTGCATGAGCGAGGGAACCAGCCCCTTGATCTCGTTCAGGCGGGTGCGTGACGGGGTCGCCCCGGTCGCCTCGTCCAAGTGGGGGATCGAGGCGAGTAGCCCCCGCGTGTAGGGGTGGGCTGGTCGTTCGAACAGATCGTCGACCTCGGCTTCCTCGACCTTCCTGCCCGCATACATGACGATCACGCGGTCGGCATTCTCAGCCACCACGCCCATGTCGTGCGTGATGAGGATGATGGCCATCCCATAGGCTTGCTGCAGCTCGCGCAATAGGTCGAGGATCTGCGCCTGGATCGTCACGTCGAGCGCCGTGGTCGGCTCGTCGGCGATCAGGACCTGGGGATTGCACGATAGCGCCATCGCGATCATGACACGCTGGCGCATGCCGCCGGACATCTGGTGCGGATAGCTGTGCGCGCGCTCCTCGGGTTGCGGTATCGACACGCGCCGCAGCATCTCCACGGCCATCCGCATGGCCTCACGCTTGCCCACGCCCTGGTGCACGGCGATCGCCTCGCTGATCTGATGGCCGACCGTGAAGAGCGGATTGAGCGAGGTCATCGGCTCCTGGAAGATCATGGAGATGTCGTTGCCGCGGACGTTCTCCATGCTTCTCTGATCGAGATCGAGCAGGTTCTTTCCCTGGAAGCGGATTGCCCCCCCGACGATCCGGCCGGGCGGATCGGCAACGAGCCTCAGGATCGACAGGGCAGTCACGCTCTTGCCGCAGCCGGACTCTCCCACCACGCCGAGCGTTTCGCCCTTGCGCACGGAATACGACACGCCGTCCACCGCTTTTACGACGCCCGCCGCCGTGAAGAAGTGCGTCTTGAGACCGTCGATCTCTAGCACGGCCGACGCGGCCGTCACGTTAAGCGGATTGGCACTCTCGGCCTTCGAGGCCTGGCTCACTGGGTGACTCCCTCCCTAACGACGTGTAGTGTTCTTCTGGGTAGGCGACGAAACCCTCATCGCACTACATCCAAGCATACTAGAAAATGCAAAGGGTGGAGGAAACAGCATGAATGGCAATCGCTCGAAGAGCCCGCATTGGAATCGCCGTGAGGTCCTGCAGACTGGTTTGAAGGGCGGCGCCGCCGCGATGGCTGCGGCCTACGGCCTGCGCCCCGATTTCGCGTTGGCTCAGGTGCCGAACGAGTTCGATGGCTCCAAGTTTCAGCTTGCCGCGCCCGAGGCCAACCCCAAGCGCGGCGGCGTCCTGCGCTACGGCATCACCTCGCGGCCCCCGCATTTCGACGTGCATCAGTCGGGCACGATCAACAGCCTGGGATGCCAGGGCTGCATGTTCGACAATCTCGTCCGCCGCGATCCGCGCGACAGCGGCAAGACCATCATCCCCGATCTCGCCCACAGCTGGCAGATATCAAAGGACGGCACGACTTACACGTTCCACCTGCGCAAGGACGTGCAGTTCCACGACGGCGCCGAGTTCACCGCCGACGACATCAAGGCCACCTACGATCGCATCCGCAAGCCGCCGACGGGTGTGTCCATCCCGCGCTCGATCCTGTTCAGCTCGGTGAGCGAGATCAACGTCCGCGACAAGCACACGATCGAGTTCAAGCTGTCCCAGCCGCGCCCGGCCAGCTTCATCATGTCGGGATTTGCCAGCGGCTGGAACGTCATCTTCCGCAAGAAGACGCTGGAGGACAATCAGTACAACTTGCGCCGCGTTGTCGACATTCCGGGCACCGGGCCGTTCAAGAGCAAGCGCCGGGTCGAGAACGAAGTGTGGGTGATGGAGCGCAACCCGAACTACTGGAACAAGGGGCTGCCCTATCTGGACGGCCTCGAGTTCTATCACGGCCTTCCGTTCTCGCCCGAGCTCGGCTCTGCCGTTCTCTCCGGCCGCACGGATTATGCCCGCATCGTCGATCCCGTCACCTCGCGCAAGGCCCAGGCTACGCCCGGAATGTCCTCGCTCAACTACTATCAGAGCGTGATCCAGGGCACGTGGCCCAACGCCAAGAAGAAGCCGTTCGACGACCCGCGCGTGCGTCGCGCGGTCCACCTCGTCTTCGAGCGGGCCGTGCTCGTCGACGTGGTGAAGGACGTGGCGCCCATGTTGGTTGGCGGCTTCATCTACCCGTTCTCCGAGTTTGCGACGCCGCTCGACCAATTGGCCAAGCGGCCTGGCTACCAGACCGACCCCACGGCGGCGATCAAGGAGGCGAAGGCTCTGCTGGCCGCGGCGGGTTATGGCAAAGGTGCGCCGCCGCTCGACTTCCTCGTGCGCGACGTTGCGACCTTCAAGCTGTGGGCGCAGGCCATCCAGGCCATGCTGCAGCAGTCGCTGGGCCTCGAGTGCAAGCTGCGCACAGTGGTGGAGTCGGTGTGGTTCGACGACATCAAGTCGGGCAACTTCGACATGGCGGTCGGCGCCGTGGTCTCGACGCTGCTGGACCCGTCGGACTACTTCAATGCCTGGTACAAGAAGGATGGCCCGCAGAACTACTCGGGGTGGGACAACGCCGAGTTCAACGCGCTGATGCCGCAGATCGACGCCGAGGTGGACCCGGCCAAGCGCCTGGCATTGATCCGCAAGACGGAGGAAATCCTGGAGAAAGAGGTGCCCGTCTTCCCCATCTGCTGGGAGAAGATCAACGACGTCTGGTACAACTACGTCAAAGGTCACAATCCCAAGGATTACTTCGGCATCTACGACGTCGTGCGCATGGACACCATGTGGCTCGACAAGGCTTGATCGCGGGCAGCCGGGCCCGGATGCTCGCGCGGGCTGCAGCTTGAATGCAGCCCGCGCCTCCGGGCCCAATCAATCTCGTCAGGGATAGCGAGGCCAGCGATGGCGGGACTCTCGCAAGAGGCGGTCCGGCACTACCACCGGGAGGGTTACGTCTCGCCGATCCGGGTCATGTCGGCGGCCGAGGCCGGCGACTATCGCGGCAAGCTCGAGGAGATCGAAGCCTCGGGCCGGCTGCCGGCCGGGGCCCTGCGCACGAAATGTCATCTGCTGTTGACGTGGATCGACGAGATCGTGCGTCACCCCCGCGTTCTCGACGCGGTCGAGAGCATCGTCGGTCCCGACATCCTGGTGTGGGGAACGAGCTTCTTCATCAAGGAGCCGCGCAACAAGAGCTTCGTCTCCTGGCATCAGGACCTGACCTATTGGGGTCTCGATCCCGCCGACATCGTGACGGCATGGATCGCGTTGAGCGAGAGCACCCATGAGAACGGCGCCATGCGCGTCATCCCGGCCACGCACACCATGCAGGTCGTGCCGCACAAGGATACGTTCGCAGCCGACAATCTGCTGAGCCGCGGACAGGAGGTCAGCGTGGAGGTCGACGAGGCCAAGGCGGTTGCCCTCTCGCTCGAGCCTGGCGAGATGTCCCTCCATCACGTCAAGCTGATCCACGGCTCGGAGCCGAACCCCTCCCCCAAGCGCCGGATCGGACTCGCGGTCCGCTACATTCCAACCTACGTGCGGCAGACAGCGGGGATGACCGACAGCGCAACGCTGGTGCGTGGACGCGACAGCTTTGGCCACTTCCTGCCCGAGCAGCGCCCGGCGGCCGACCTGACGGAGGCTGCCATCGCCCATCATGCGCAGGTCACAGGCGTAAGCTCTGCCATTCTGATGCGCGGCATGGGCAGGGCTATGTAACGCGGACCCAATGTTCAGCTACATCATGCGTCGTCTGCTGTTCGGGGCCGTCACGGTGGTCGGCGTATCGATCGTCGTGTTCGTGGTGATGCGCGTCCTCCCAGGCGATCCTCTCGTTGCCATCTTCGGGCCGGAGGGCTTCACCAAGCTCTCCGATCAGGAGCGAGCTAGCTACATGGCCCAGCTCGGCCTGAGCGATCCGCTGTGGCTGCAGTACGTAAACTGGATCAAGGACATCGCGCGCGGCGACTTCGGCCGTTCCTTCTTCCGCTCCGAGAGCGTGGCCGAGACGATCCTGCGGCGCGGGCCGCTGACGGCGCAAATCGCGTTCCTCTCGGTGCTGTTGTCGTGGGTCGTCGGCATACCCGTCGCCATCGTCAGCGCCCTGCGGCCCAACAGCTGGGCCGACAACCTCGTCCGCTTCATGAGCATCCTGTTCCTGGCGGTGCCGGGTTTCTGGCTCGGCATGCTCATCGTGCTGACCCTGCTCTTCTCGTTCGGCTACCGTGCGCCGCTGACCGGCGCCTCGCTCCTCACCGACCCCTGGACGACCTTACAGATGGTCATCGGCCCGGCGATCGTGCTGGGCCTCGGCCAGGCCGCCTACATCGCGCGCATGGCGCGCTCGAGCCTGCTCGAGGTGGTGCGCGAGGACTACGTGCGCACGGCGCGGGCCAAGGGGCTCAACAGCCGGCTCGTGATTGCATTCCACGCGCTGCCCAACGCGCTGCTGCCCGTCATCACGCTCTCGGGTGTGCTGCTGGGGTTCGTGCTTGCCGGCTCCATTCCGGTGGAGAGGGCGTTCGGCACGCCCGGGCTCGGCAACGCCATGTTCATCGCCGTGAGCGAGCGCGACGTGTTCGTGATGCAGAACCTCGTGTTCCTCTATGCCGTGGTGTTCGTGCTGCTCAACATCCTGGTCGACATCATCATCGCCTGGCTTGACCCGAGGATCCGACTGCGATGACCATGATCGCGCCCGAAGTGGGCGCAGCCACCAGTGCGCAGCCCCCGACGCGCGCGCCGAACCTGCCGCCGCCACCCTCGGCCTGGCGGCGCGCCGGGCGCTCACTCGCGACCTTCGCCAGGCGGTCGCCGATGTCGGCGTTCTGGGGGCTGGTGGCGTTGGCCATCGTCCTCACCGCGGTCGCCGCCCCGGTCCTGGCGCCCTACGACCCGCTCAGGTCCAACTTCCGCGTCATGACCAAGCCGCCCAGCGCCAACAACTACTTCGGCACCGACCAGATCGGCCGCGACACCCTGAGCCGCGTCATCTGGGGCAGCCGCACGTCCCTCACCGTCGCCTTCTTCGCCGTCCTGCTGGGCACGACGCTCGGTGCGCTGTGGGGGCTCGCCTGCGGCTTTTTCGGGGGACGCTTCGATATCGCCAGCCAGCGCGCCATCGAGTTCATGCAGTCCTTCCCCGATCTCGTTCTCGCCATGGCCATCGCCATGGCGCTCGGCGCCGGCACCGGCACCGTTATCGTCGCCATCGCCATCACCCGCATTCCCTTCGGCGGGCGCGTAATCCGTTCCGTAACACTCTCGCTCAAGGAGCTGCCGTTCGTGGAGGCGGCGCGCGGGCTCGGGGCCTCCAACATGCGCCTCATGTTCAGGCACATCCTGCCGCAGTGCATCGCCCCCTTCCTGATCCTCGCCACCACGCATCTGGGCGTCGCCATCATTATCGAGGCCTCGCTCGGCTTTCTGGGCGTGGGCATCCCGCCGCCGACCCCCACCTGGGGCAACATGCTTTCGGATGCCCTCAACTCGGGGCTCGTGCCGCCGTGGTGGCTGGTGCTGTTCCCCGGGCTCGCGATCACCATCACCGTGCTGGCCTTCAACCTGCTCGGCGACGGCATCCGGGACATGCTCGACCCGAGGCTACGCGGCTCGGTCTGAGCTGCGCTGCCCAATCGGCCAGCGCATTGCGCCGACCGCGCCGAGCGCCTCCTCAGCCTTGCCAGCCGTAGATCGTTCGCGCGGCCTCGGCGCCGACGTAACCCTGGGCGACGTCCTCGGAAACCGCCTCGGGCGCACGCTGCTTGGGATCGCCGTACCCCCCGCCGCCAGCCTCGACGATGCGCATGCGCTGGCCCGGCGCCAGCTCGTTGCGGCCCTTGGCGTGCACGGGCTTGTCGTCGATGCAATGCACCCTGAGCGTCCCGTCGCCGCCCGAGAACATGCCCCGTGCAGGAAACATCGTGCGGTTGCCCATGCCGAGCGTGGTGACGGTGTGGCCGGTGTCGTTGCGCAGCACGACCTCTTGTCCGAGGCCGCCGCGCCAGCGGCCGGGTCCGCCGGAATCGGGTAGGAGCCGCTTCGACTCGATGGTCGTATGCGTCAGCGTCTCCCAGACCTCGACGGGCACCACGGCCATGTTGGAGGGGTGCGGCAGCGTGCACCGGCCGTCGAGATTCTCGAGCGCGCCGTAGCCGCCGGCGGCGAAATAGAGCGTCGAGAACGGTCGCCCGTCGCGGCGCGTGCCCTGGAACGTGATGAGGTTCATCATGCCCGAGCCGGCCTGCACCCGGTCGGGCAGCGCCTTTGCGAGTGCGCCGTAGACGAGCGGCGTCACGAAATGCCCCATGGCATGGCGCCCGCCGGTCGCGAACGGAGGCTGCGCATTGAGGATGCAGCCCGGCGGGGCGAACACCGAGATCGGAGCGATCGAGCCGGCGTTGTTGGGGATGTTCGGCAGCAGCAGCGACTTGATGGCATGCAGCGCCATCGCGTTCGTGTAGCAGAAGGGAACGTTAACGGCGGCGCGCACGCATCCCGAGGTGCCCGTGAAGTCGTAGGCGAGGCTGTCGCCCTTCACGTCGATGCGCACGGCGTAGTCGCAGGGTCCGTCGAAGCCCTCGACCTGCATGCGGTTCTCCCACGTGCCGTCGCCCAGCTCGCGGATCTTGGCGCGCATTGCCGCCTCCGACTGGCCGCGGATTGCGCGCGAAAGGTCGGTGAGGTCCTCGAGGCCGTACTCGTCCATGAAGGCCAGCAGCTCGCGCCCGCCGACCTCGTTGCAGGCGACGTTGGCCATCACGTCGCCGATCACCTGCTCCGGGACCCGCACGTTGGTGCGGATGATCTCGAGCAGCAACTCGTTGAGGCGGCCCTCCTCGTAGAGCTTGCAGATGGGGATGCGGATGCCTTCGTGATAGACCTCCACGGCCGAGGAGCCGAAGCCCGATCCGCCGATATCGGGCAGGTGCGTGATGCTGAGCGTATAGGCGACGATGCGGCCGTTGCGGAACACCGGCCGCACCATGGTGATGTCGTAGAGATGGCCCGTGCCCTGCCACGGGTCGTTGGTCATGATGACGTCGCCGGGCTTCAGCGTCTCGGGCGGGTAGCGCTTCAGCATGTGCCGCAGCGTGATGGGTGCGCTGCCGATGAACACCGGCACGCTGAAGGTGCCCTGCGCGATCGAGTTTGCCTCCGTGTCGAGGACCACGCAGGTGAGGTCGTAGCTCTCGTTGACGATGGTGGAAAACGACGTGCGCACCAGCGTCGACACGATCTCGTCGACGATGGAGATGAGGCGGTCCCACATGATGCCGAGGCTGACCGCGTCGAAGGTTCTTTCGCTCATGGCGTGGCTCTCGCGATCAAGCTTCGAGGTCTATGACAAGATTGAAGTGGGCATCGATCCTGGCCACGTGCCCGCCGTCGATGACGCAGGTGCTCTCGCGCTCCTCGACGAGGGCCGGCCCCGTGATGGATGATCCGGGCGAGAGCGCGTAGCGGTCGTAAACCGGCCATTCCGACATCTGTGCGCGCTCGGGGTCGTAGGCGAGCCGCGCGCCCTTGAGTGCCTTGGCCGTCCCGGCCGGTCCCGAGAGCGCATAACCTGAGCCGAGGTCGGGCGCCGGTCCGGCCGCCTCGACCTTCCAGTTGACCACCTCGGCGGGCTCGTCGAGGCGCAGGGTGTAGGCGGCCTCGTAGGCGCGTCCGAAGAGCTCACCGAGGCTGCCGTAGAGTTCGCCGGGCTCGGGCGCGTCGGGCAGCGTCACCTCGATCTCGTGGCCCTGGCCCTGGTAGCGCATGTCGAGGCGCCGCTTGAGGCGGATGTCGCGCTCGGCGACGCCGGCGGCGAGCAGATGTGATTTGGCCTCGCCCTCGAGCGCGCGGAAGGTGGCGGCGAAATCGGCCGCATCGATGTCGTCGAGATGAATGCGGCGCGACCGCGCCATCTCGAAGGCGAGGGGACTGATCAGCAGGCCGAGTGCCGACATCACGCCGGCGCCGACAGGGAAGATGACCCGCGGGATCTTGAGCTTGCGGGCGATCGCCAGCGCATGCAGCGGTCCGCACCCGCCGAAGGCCACCATGCTCCCCGATCGATAGTCGAAGCCGCGCTCGGTGGCGTGGATACGGAAGGCGCGGGCCACGTCCTCGCTGACGATGTCATGGATGCCCCAGGCCGCGCGCATGAGATCGAGGTCGAGCGGCTTGGCGACGCCGTCGCGCACCGCCGTCTCGGCGGCGGCGCGGTCGAGCGCCATGGCGCCGCCGAGGAAGAAGCCGGCATCGAGGTAGCCGAGCACGAGGTTGGCGTCCGTCAAAGTCGGCTTGGTTCCGCCTTGGCCATAGCAGGCGGGCCCAGGATCGGCGCCGGCGCTGCGCGGGCCGACGCGCAGGAGGCCGCGGTCGTCGATCTCGGCGATGCTGCCGCCGCCGGCGCCGATCTCGATCATGTCTATGACCGGAATGCGGATGCTGAGGCCGCTGCCCTGGCGGAACTCGTGCATGCGCGCAACTTCCATGCTGTAGCGCTTGATCGGGGTGCTGCCGCGCACCAGCGCACCCTTGGCGGTCGTGCCGCCCATGTCGAAGGAGAGCAGGTTGGGAAGGTCGAGCCGGCGGCCGTGATAGGCGCTCATCAGGGCGCCGGCGGCGGGGCCGGACTCCAGCGCACGCACCGGGAAGCGCCGCGCCGTGTCGGTGGTGAGCGTACCTCCGCTCGAGGACATGATGTAGAGGCGGCCGCGGAAGCCCTGGTCGGCAAGTCCTCTCTCCAGCCTGTCGAGATAGCTGTCGAACATCGGCTGGGTGAAGGCGTTGACGGTAGTCGTGGTCCAGCGCTCGAACTCCCGCATGTTGGGGAAGACATCGGCCGAGGCGGACACGAAGAGGTTGGGTGCTGCCTCGCGCAGGATCTGGGTGGCACGCATCTCGTGCGCCGGATTGGCATAGGAATGGAGGAAGCAGACCGCAACCGCTGCCACATCGAGCTCGCCGAACCGACGCGCAGCCTGCCGCACCGCGCCCTCGTCGAGCGGCAGCTCGATGCTGCCGTCATGGCGCACCCGTTCGCTCACCTCGAGGCGCAGCCGGCGCGGCACCAGCGGCGGCGGATATTTTACGCGCAGGTCGAACAGGTCGTAGCGGCGCTCGAAGCCCATATCGAGGATGTCGCTGAAGCCGGCGGTTGCCAGCATGCCGGTTACCGCGCCGCGGCGCTCGATCACCGCATTGGTGACGAGCGTGGTGCCGTGCACGACATCGCTGACGTCGCCGATCGCCACGCGGTCGCGAGCCAGCAGCTCCCTGGTGCCCTCGATCACGGCCTCCGACGGATTGTGCGGCGTGGTGAGACGCTTGTGCACCGACATTTTGGCGCCGCGTCCGTCGAATAGCGCGAAATCCGTGAAGGTGCCGCCGATGTCAACGCCGATGCGATACATGCGCCCCGCTCGCCCCGCTCTTTCCAAGTGCTGCAAATCTTCCACACGGCCTTGCGCCAGGGAAGGATCGATCGCTGCGCTGATCGCCGCACCGATCTCGACGTGCAGGTTGAGTGCTCTTAGCATCGGCACCGCGAGTTCGCCGGTGCACGCGTTAGGAGCAGTCTGCAATGAATGACATGGGAACAACCGCCACGGGCAACGACGATCCCCTGTTCTGGGAGAAGGCGCGCGCGCATCTCGTGCGCTACGGCGGCGATTTCGCCCCCTTCATTGCCGAGCGCGCGCAGGGGAGCTTCATGTGGGACGCGAGCGGTCGGCGCATCCTCGACTTCTGTTCCGGGCAGATGAGCGCCATCATCGGCCACAGCCATCCCGAGATCGTCGAGGTCGTGCGCCGTATCGTGGGCGAGCTCGATCACCTCTACTCGACCATCCTGTCGCGACCGGTGGTCGACCTGGCCGCGCTGCTGGCGGAGCTGGCGCCGGGCAAGCTCGATCGCGTTCTGCTTGTCTCTACGGGCGGGGAGTCCAACGAGGCCGCCATCCGCATGGCGAAGCTGGCTTCCGGGCGGCACGAGATGGTGGGGCTGTCGCGCTCCTGGCATGGGGTCACGGGCGGTGCGGCGTCCTCCACCTACTCCTCGAGCCGGCGCGGCTATGGCCCGGCCCAGGTCGGCTCCTTCGTGCTGCCGGCGCCCGACGCCTACCGCTCACGCTTCGTCGGCGCCGATGGCGTCTACGACTGGCGCTCGGAGCTCGACTTCGGGTTCGAGCTGGTCGATCGGCAATCGACCGGCGAGCTGGCCGCGTGCATCGCCGAGCCGATCCTGAGCTCGGGCGGCGTCCTGGAGCCGCCCGTCGGCTACATGGCGGCGCTTGCCGAGAAATGCCGCGAGCGCGGCATGCTGCTGATCTTCGACGAGGCGCAGACCGGCCTCGGCCGCACCGGCCACATGTTCGCCTGCGAGCGCGACGGCGTCGTGCCGGAGTTCCTGACGCTGTCGAAGACGCTGGGCGCCGGCCTGCCGCTCGCGGCCGTCCTCACCACACCCGAGATCGAGGAGCGCTGCCACGAGCGCGGGTTCCTGTTCTACACCACGCACGCCTCCGATCCGCTGCCGGCGGCCGTCGGCCTCAAGGTACTGGAGATCGTGGTCCGCGACCGCCTGACCGAACGGGCGCGCGAGATGGGGGAGTACCTGCGCGCAGGCTTGCTGGCCCTGAAGCAGCGCCATGAGTGCATCGGCGACGTTCGCGGCCGCGGCTTGCTCGTGGGCCTCGACCTGGTCGAGGACCGGGCAACCAAGACGCCCGCCCCGCAGCTTGCGCAGCGGGTCGCGCGCACCTGCCTCGATCACGGCATGATGACGAGCGTGGTGCGCGGCGGCTACGGCATCTTCCGCATCGCGCCGCCGATCACGATCTCGAGAGAGGAGATCGACCTAGCCCTCGACATCTTCGACAACGCGATCCGCAAGAGCATCTAGCGGTGGACGGTCTGCAGCACGTCTCGAGCTAGTGCCCGATGCCCATGATGAGGCCGGGCCCGCTGCTCCCTCCGGACGACCCCGCATAACGCGGCGCCGACGGCTGGCGCGCGTACGAAGCCGGAGCCCTGGTCGGCACCTGTCGGGACACAATCGGACGCGCCTTCTCGACCTTGGGTGCCTCGCGCAAACATGGCTCCCATCGGGCCTTCTCGACATCCGAGAGCCACGATTCGAAATCGCCGACGCTGGCCTTCGCGAGCTTGATGCGCGGCGCCTGTGCCCGGCCGGACCGCTTCGCGTTCTCGACGAAACGGTCGACGCTCTCCTGCGCCTCGTCGGCGCGCCCGGTCACGTTGCCGTCGTGGCACTGGTTGCGCTTTAGCGCCTCCTGCACGCGCCTGACGAAGGCCGTCTGCTCCTCGCCGGAGGGGATCGTGGCGAGCCGCACGCGCTCATCCTCCTTGCGCCGCTCATCCCGCCGTTGGGCTTCGTCGAGGGCGGCCGTGCGCAGCTCGTCCTCGCGCTTGCGCTCGGCGGTGGCGTCGGCCTCCGCTTGGCGCAGCGCATCCGTCTCCGCAGCATCGGCGATGTCCTTGCGGCGCTGCGCTTCGCGCCGGTCCTCGGTCTTCTCGGCGACGTTCATCTCCGGGCTCTGGCGTGCCACGGCGATAGTCGACTTGTAGGCGAGACCGCCACCCAGCCCGGCAACCAACACCGCAACGGCTGCGGCGGCCGCCCACCGGCGCCGCTCCTGAGGCATTGCAGCCTCGAGGATCCTGGGCAGGGACGGCGCGCGCGAGCGAGGCAGCTCCACGACAATGGGCTGCGACCTGCGTCCGAGCAGCATCGGCCGCAGCTGCGCCACCGACCTCGGCCGCTCGGAGTGCTTCACCTTCAGGCAGGCGTCGACGGCTTCAAGGAACTCCGGACGGTATCTGCCTCTGCCCAGCTCCGCCGCCGAGGCCATGAGATCCTCGTCGAAGCGCAGTGTCGCCTCCTCCGGCGCCTTGCCGGCGACGGCGCGGTAGAGCGTGCCGCCGAGCGCGTAGAGGTCCGACCACGGCCCTTGCATGCGGCCGTCGGAGGAATATTGCTCGTGCGGCGAGTAGCCGGCTTTGACGACGCCGGTGAGAGGGCGACTTGCTGCCTTCGGCGCCAGCTCCGTCTCCGAAGACGAGCGGCGGGCGGCGCCGAAGTCGAGCAGCACGGGAGTGCCGTCGGGTCGGATGATGATGTTGTCGGGGGCGATGTCGCGATGCAGGAAGTTGGCCCCGTGCATGAGCTCCAGCGCATGGAGCAGCGGGTGCAGGATGGCGTCGAGCTCTCCCTGCGTCGGTCGCCGGCCGAGGTCCCTGAGCCATTCCTCCAGGCTCAACCCCTTCTCGAAGCGCATCACCATGTAGGCGGTGGCGTGGGCCTCGAACACGCGGGTGACGCGCACGATCGAAGGATGCTCGAAGCGCGCCAGGGTGCGCGCTTCCTGCAGGAAGTTGGACCGGCCCCACTCGAAGGTGTGCTTGTGGCGCGCCGACTTCGGCCGCACGCTCATGGTGGAGTCGCGGTCGCCGAAATCGAAGGGATAGTATTCCTTGAGGGCGACCATGAGCCCCAGGTTCAGGTCCTCGGCCTCGTAGGTGATGCCGAACCCACCCGAGCCCACCACGCGCAGGATGCGGTAGCCATCGACGATGGCGTTTACCGGTAGGACCAAGCGGCTATCCAAGACACTCCTCCTCCCGACGGAAGCTCGATCCGGTCGACTCTCGGTGCGCTGCACAACAGGCGCTAGCATGCACTATTCGTTAAGCATCGCTGTTCCCCTGGGAACACGGGCGGACATGGGGCGATCGCCCGGCCATCCGATCGGGCAAGATCTGGCATCCGCTGGCGTCATCAATTGGGCGGTCGGAGGGCCATGGAGTGATCGCGCGAATTCGATTATCTATTTGATATATCGACAAAATATTGGCGCCGACGAGTGGCGATCCCGCTTCAGCGCAGGCGCACCGGCAGCGACTTGAGGCCGCGCAGAATGAGCGAGTCGTGCCACTCCGGCTCGAAGGGGTCCGCCAGCCCGATGTCGGGAAACCGCTCGACCGTGTTGCGAAGGGCGATCTGGCCCTCCAGCCGCGCCAGCGGAGCGCCGAGACAGAAGTGGATGCCATGGCCGAACGTGAGGTGCGGATTTGGAGTGCGCCCGAGATCGAGGTCACCGGCATTTGCAAACTGGCGCGGGTCGCGGTTGGCCGCGTTGGTGAAGGCGAAGACGCGCTGACCCTTCGTCAGCGGCCGGCCGCCGAATTCGATGTCGTCCCTGACGACGCGCGCCAGTGCCGTCGTCGGCCCGTCATAGCGGAGCCACTCCTCGATGGCGGTTTCCAAGAGCGACGGATCGCCCTTCAGCCGCTCCCATTGCTCGCGAAAGCGCATGGTGTGGTAGAGGCCGGTGCCGATCAGGTTGGTGGTCGTCTCGTGCCCGGCGAACAGGAGCAGGATGCAGGTGGCGATCACCTCGTCCTCGCTCAAGACCTCGCGCTCCTCGCGGACTGTCACGAGCGTGCTGATGATGTCGTCGCGCGGCTCCACCCTGCGCTCGCGCACGATGCTGCGGAAGAAATCGGCGATGGCCCTGGCGCCGGTCTCGGCGCGCTCGTACTTGCCTGCGGATGCCTGCGCGCTGCCGATGAAGAGCGCGATGTCGTCCGACCACACCTTGACGCGGCGCAGCTCCGCGCGGGGCACTCCCAGCAAGTCCATGATCACCATGGCCGGCAGCGGGTAGGCGAAATCCGCAATCCAATCGACGGCTCCATGCGCGCGGCTCGACTTCTCCATGTCCGCGAACAGCATGTCGATGATCTGCTGGATGTTGGGCCGCAGCACCTCGACCGAGCGCGACGTGAAGGCTTTGTTGAACAGCCGCCGCAGGCGCGTGTGATCGGGCGGGTCGCGAAACACCATCCAGTCGCCGAGATAGGTCAGCAGGTGCGGGAACGTGTTGCGCCGCTCGGGAGGCGCCGCCGCGAAGAACGGCGCCACGCGGTTGGCCGATACTTCCTCGTTGTTGAGCGCAATGCTTTTGACGTGGTCGTAGCGCGTGATGATCCATGCCTTCAGCGACGCCGACCAGTGGACAGGGTCCTCCTCCTGCAGGCGTGCGAACGCGGGAAAGGGGTCGGCATTCGTTCCAGGATCGGAAAAGTCGATCTGCACCACCTGCCATGCTCCAGTCGTTGCGTGTTGGTTGCGGACGGCTCGGCCATGGCCCCTCAGTCGCGAAAGGCCTGGAGGCGGCGCGAGGCCTCCTCGGCGAGGGATTCCACGAGTGCCGCCGCGTTGGTGTCCTTGGCGAGCGCCGCCGACTGTCCCGCAAACAGCGCCGTGACCTCCCGATCTCCAGTTGCTCCGAGCGGTGCGGTCAAGCTCAACTGCGCGGGAAATGCCACGGGCTCGAGCCCCGAGGCGATCAGTTCGTCCGTGAGCTTGTTGCGCATGTAGCGGGCCGGCCGGCCGGTGATCGTGTCGGTGACGACCGTGCAGCTGTCGCTCGCCTCGCGCAAGGCCGCACGGTGGGCGTCCAGCACGTTGGCTTCCTCGCAGCGCAGGAATGCGGTGCCGAGTTGCACGCCGCTCGCGCCCAGCATGATGGCGGCAGCCACCTGGCGTCCGTCGGACACGCCGCCGGCGGCGATCACGGGCACGCGCACGGCATCGACGATCTGCGGCAGCAGCGCGAAAAGGCCGGCCTGCTGGCCCATGTCCACGCCGGTGAAGGTGCCGCGATGGCCTCCGGCCTCGGTGCCCTGGGCGATGATCGCGTCGACGCCGCGCCGTTCCAGTTCCCTCGCCTCGGCCACCGTGGTGGCGCTGCAGATCGTGAAGATCCCGGCCGTCTTGATGGCCTCCATCACCTCGGTCCCGGGCAGGTCGAAATGGAAGCTCACCATCTGCGGCTTGGCGCGCAGGACCATAGCGAGGTGCTCGCGGCTGACCTCGCTTGCCGCGCCGACGGGCTGCGGGACCGCGCCCAGGCCCTTGGCGTTGTAGTGGGGCTGCAGGTGCCTCCGCATCGCCTCGCTCGCCTTGGCCGTGATCTTGGGCTCCGGCCAGAGGGGATAGTTGACGTTCAGGCTGCCGCTGCTCTGCTGCCGAAAACCGGCGATGCGCCGCTCTGCATCCTCGGCCGAGAACCCCCACATGCCCAGACCGCCAAGGCCGCCGGCGTTACTGACGGCAGCGGCCAGAGCGGGGGTGCTGAGCCAGCCCATCGGCGCCTGCAGGATGGGCCACTCGAGATTGAGCCTCTCGGTGAACGCGTTCCTGGACCACATCGCTGTTCCTCCCCGCGGGGCGCCTATCGCCTGGCCGTCACTTACCCGATGGTCGCAGATACCGGGCCGCCAACCAAGGCACCAGGCCCATGGCCACAAGAGCCGCAACCCCGCCCGCGACGCCGGCGCTGAACTCGCTGTCCGCCATCCATGCCGAGAGCAGGGCGAACGTGCCGGCGAACACCGTGCCGTCGAGCAGCGCAAAGCCAATCCGTGCTCAGGCGAACGCCGGGATCACGGTCTCGCCGAAGCGGCGCATGGAGGCCTTGATGCGCTCGTGGTCGAGGTAGCCGAAGCTCATCTGACAGAGGAGATGGCCGACGCCGGCCTGGCGCAGCTCCGCCACCTGCTCGGCCACGTCGCGCGCGGTTCCGATCAAGGTGCCGGAGCGCAAGGCGAACCGTATGCCGTCCTCGTCGGAGTGGCTGGGGTCGGTCCAGGGATTGAGCAGGGCAGGGTCCACGCGGAAGTCTGCGGGGTTCAGGTCGTGACGCGCGTGGTTCATGTGCTGGCGCGTCTTCACGAGCGCGGCCACAAGCTCGTCCTCGGCGGCGGCACGGCTCTCGCCCACGTAGACCCAACGCCAGATCGCCGCGTCCCGCAGCAGGCGCTTCTGCGCCGCGTCGTCCAATCCGCTGGCGCCGAGGCCCTGGGCGTACTCGCCCAGCCGCACGCCGATCTGCGCCAGCGGCAGGCGCACGGTGAGGATGGGTACGCCCTTCTCTCCGCACAGACGGAAGGAGGCGGCCGACGCCACGCTGTGCCAGATCGGCGGGTGCGGCCGCTGCACGGGAACTGGCCGCAGCTCCGGCAGGCTTGCCGTGAAGTATTTGCCCTTGTGGTCGAGCGGCGTCGCCGTCCAGGCCTTGGTCATCACGTCGAGGGCCTCGGCCATCCGCTCGCGGGAGTCGTCGCTGCGGAGGCCGTAGCCGATGAACTCGTACTCGTTGAAGATCGAGCCGCGGCCGACGCCGATGTCGAGGCGCCCGCGGGTGAGATTGTCGAGAAGGGACAGCTGCGTTGCGAGCCGCACGGGCTGCCGCAGCGCCATCTGGATGACGGCAAAACCGATGCGGATGCGCTCGGTGCGCATGGCGAGCGCGGCGGCGAACGGAATGGGGTCCGCGTAGACGCTCTCGCCCGTGAAGTTGTGCTCGGTGAGCCAGACCCCGTGAAAGCCCGTCGCCTCGGCAAACGTGGCCTGCTCGAGCTGCTCGAAGATCGCGCGTGTATCGTCCTGCGGCGAGGGCGAGTGTGCGAGCGTCAGCCAGCCGAATCTCATGAGACAGCTCCGCCGGCTTCGGGCGAGAAGAACCGGTTCGCCGGCCGCGGCAGGCCGAGGTTCTCGCGCAGCGTCTTGCCTTCGTACTCCCTGCGGAAGATGCCGCGCCTCTGCAACTCCGGCACGACCCGGTCGACGAAGTCGTCGAGGCCTTCAGGGAGATAGGGAAACATCACGTTGAAGCCGTCGCTGGCTTCGCTCGCCAGCCACTCCTCCATCTGGTCGGCGATGGTGGCGGGCGTGCCGACGAAGGCGAGGCCGCCGTAGCCGCCGAGGCGAAGGGCGAGCTGGCGCACGGTCAGGTTCTCCCGCCGCGCCAGATCGATCACCCGTTCGCGCCCGCTCTTGCTGGCGTTGGTCTCAGGAATCTCGGGCAGCGGCCCGTCGGGATCGAATTTGGAGGCGTCATGGCCGAGCGCGATGGAGAGCGAGGCGATGGCGTTGGCGTAGTGCACGCGGGCGTCGACACGGGCCCGCTTCTCACGTGCCTCCTCCACGGTATCGCCCACCACGACGAGGGCGCCGGGCAGGATCTTCATGTGCTCGGGATCGCGCCCGACCTTCTTCATCCGGCCCTTGACGTCGGCATAGAAGCGCTGGGCGTTCGCAATATGCGAGCCGGCGGCGAATACCATCTCGGCCGTCTCTGCCGCGAGCTGGCGGCCGGCATCGGAAGCGCCGGCCTGGACGATGACCGGCCAACCCTGCGGGGGCCGCGCGATGTTGAGCGGACCGCGCACCGAGAAGTATTTCCCCTTGTGGTCCAGCACGTGCATCCGGTCGGGGTCGAAGTAGATCCCGCTGTCGACATCGCGCACGAAGGCGTCGTCGGCGAAGCTGTCCCACAGCCCGGTCACCACGTCGTAGAACTCGCGGGCTCGGGCGTAGCGCTCGCCATGCTCCATGTGCTCTTCCAGCCCGAAGTTCAGGGCGGCGTCCGGATTGGAGGTGGTGACGATGTTCCAGCCCGCGCGTCCGCCGCTGATGTGATCGAGCGAGGCGAACCTGCGGGCGATGTGATAGGGCGTATCGAACGTGGTGGAGCCGGTGGCGATGAGACCGATGTGGTCGGTCGCTGTCGCCAACGCGGACAGGAGGGTAAACGGCTCGAACGACGTTACCGTGTGGCTGCGCTTCAGCGCCTCGATCGGCATGTTGAGAACGGCCAGGTGATCGGCCATGAAGAACGCGTCGAACATTCCGCGCTCCAGCGTCTGGGCAAAGCGCTTGAGGTGCTGGAAGTTGAAATTTGCGTCCGGGTATGCCCCGGGGTAGCGCCACGCGCCCGTATGGATGCTGACGGGCCGCATGAAGGCCCCCAGGCGAAGTTGTCGTGATGTGCTCATCGCCAGCTCTCCGGGCGCGGCAGATCAGGTGGGGCCGACGCGGATGTCGAGCCAGCCGAAGTCGGTGGTTCGCGAGCGGTCGCCGGGGCGCAGCAGCACCGAGGTGGTCGCAGACTCGATCACTGCCGGTCCCTCGATCGCCTGACCGGATGCAAGCGCATCGAACTCATAGATCGGCACCTCATGCCATCCTCCGAGGTAGATTCGGCGCCGGCGCGCAGGTGTTGCCGGCGACCGGACCGGCAACGCGGGCTCCTGCGGCAGGGCCGGCAGCTCACCGATCACCGTCACACGAGCATTGACGAGAACGGCTTCCTGGTCCCTGAGGCTGTAAGTATAGAGGTCCTCGTGCCGGGCGTGGAAAGCGTCTGCCATTCGTTGCAGCAAATCCGGCGCCGCGAAATCAATGCCGTCGAGCGGGACACCAACCTCGAACACCTGCTCGCCGTAGCGCATGTCGGCGGACGGGCGCACGCGCACGGGACCCGAGAACGACGCAGACTCGAGCCGCTGCCGGCCGTCGGCTTCCATCTCGCGGTAGGCTTCGCGTATCGCCGCCGCGTCGAGCCGGCTGGCGTCGCCGATATGCGTGCGCGCAACCTCGCAGCGCAGGTTCGAGGCGAGCATGCCCCATGCCGACAGAACCGCGGACAGCCGGGGGACGATGACGCGCTCCAGATCGAGCTGGCGCGCGACGTCCGTGACGTGCAGCGCGGCGGCGCCGCCGAACGAGAGGATGGCGAAGCGCCGCGGATCGACGCCGCGGCGCACCGATACCAGCCGGATGCCTTCGGCCATATGCGTATTGATCACGCGGTAGATGCCCTCGGCCGCGGCCATGCGGTCGACGCCGAGCTTCTTGGCGATCCGATCCACGGCGCCCTCTGCGGCTTTGCGGTCGAGGCGCGCCCGGCCGCCGAGGAAGTTGTCGGGATCGAGGAAGCCGAGCACGAGGTTGGCGTCGGTTACGGTGGCTTCAGTGCCGCCTCGACCATAGCAGGCGGGCCCTGGCTGTGCGCCCGCGCTCTCGGGCCCCACATGCAGCAGGCCGCTGTGGTCGACGCTGGCAACCGAGCCGCCGCCCGCGCCGATGCTGGCAATATCCAGGCTTTGCAGGGCCACGCGCTGGCCGCCGATGCGCCGGTCAGAAGCGATCGCCGCCTCGCCGCCGACCACGAGGGAGATGTCCGTGGAGGTGCCGCCCATGTCGAACGGGATGAGGTCGCCGTGGCCCAGCAGCCGCGCCGCGTACTGGCTGCCGGCGACGCCGCCGGCGGGGCCCGAGAGCACGCCGCCCGCTGCCAGCCGGACGGCCTCGCCGATGGTTGCGACGCCCCCATGCGACTGGATGATGAGGACCGGGGCGGTGAGCCCCGCCTCGCGCAGCCGTCCCTCGAGGCGGGTGAGGTAACGCTCGACCGCCGGGCCGACGTAGGCGTTGACCACGGTGGTGCAGAGGCGGTCGTACTCCTTGATCTGCGGCAGCACGACGGCCGAGAGCGCGACGTAGACGCCGGGCATGGCGGCGCGCACGACCTCCGCCGTTGCACGCTCGTGGCTGCCGTCGCGCCAGCTGTGCAGGTAGCAGATGGCGACGGCCTCCACGCCCTGCTGCTTCAGGGTGGCGATGGCCGTCTCGAGCGAGCCGCGGTCGAGCGCGATTTCGACCCTGCCGTCCGGCCGGATGCGCTCGCGTACGCCGAGCCGGCGCTCGCGCGGGACCAACTGTACGGGCGGCGGCTGGCGCAGATTGTAGCGGTCGTCCTTGAGCCCCTCGCGCATCTCGATGATGTCGCGGTGTCCCTCGGTTGTCAGGAGACCAACCCTCGCGCCCTTGTGCTCGAGCAGCGCGTTGGTCGCGACCGTCGTGCCGTGCACGATGCGCTCCGTGCGCGCGAGCATGGCTTTGCGATCGAGCCCGAGCGTCTCGGCCAGCCGGCCGAGGCCGTCCATGACGCCCAGCGACTGGTCGCCCGGCGTGGAGGGCACTTTGGCGATCGTCACTCCGCCCTGCGCGTCGACGCAGACGAGGTCCGTGAACGTGCCCCCGACATCGATACCGATCCGCAGCACGTCAGCGCCCCTCGTCCGAGACGAAACCGAGCGTCCTGTCCCCGGCGCGCTCCTCCGTCGTCCTCTGCTTCGGCTCACCCCAGCCGCCGCCCCCGCCCGAATGCGCGTGCAGCACGTCGCCGGGTCTCAGCACGATGCCGGTCTCCTTGGTCTTCACCTCTCGGTCCGGGCGGCCTGCCGATTGCAGCCAGTAGTGATGCGGCTTGCCGTCCTCGCCACCGACGAGGCCGCAAGCGCCGTATTTGACGCCGTCGCCGGCGGTATTGCCGACGGCGGGCTCGCCGGTCTCGATCACGAGCTCGAGCTCGCCGCCGGGGCCGCCGCGGTAGCGGCCATCGCCGCCGCTGTCGGGGCGAAACTCGTGGCGGCGGAAATGCAGCGGAAAGCGTACCTC
>Ga0247830_10000086_pt1 | contig 25936 bp, 31 predicted proteins | sample 12C_Control_Day5_FD_207766 | JGI IMG/M metagenome (GOLD analysis project Ga0247830, IMG submission 207766) | Soil microbial communities from agricultural site in Penn Yan, New York, United States - 12C_Control_Day5 | ecosystem: Environmental > Terrestrial > Soil > Agricultural land | place...
GGTCAAAGGCCGGCCGCGAAATCCTCGATGTGCTTACCGAAGTCGGCATCGCCCATCTCGTCCGGCCGGCCTTTGACCGTCGCATCTCGGGCGCGGGCAACGGCATTGTCGGCGGGAGCGGTCGTCCGGGCTGCGACGTGCGACATCGTCATTTGCTCGCTATGGCGATGAGCTCGTCGGCGCGGGCAATCGCGCTGCGGGCCATGTCGGCGATTTTGAAGGCTGCGGCCATGTCCTCGGCCGGCTTGGGGCCAGCCGCCTCGGCCGACGGCGTCGGACGGGCAACCTCGGCGCCGACCGCACGAGCGGCTTCGAGCAGGGCCAGATCCTCCTCGGCGAGCCGGGCCTCATCGAGCGCCTGCAGCGTCGCCATTGCTGCCTCGAAGTCCGCCGTGGCCACGAGGGCAGCCGCCTCGTACAGCTTCGCCCGCCGCCTGTCCGCCTCCTCACCCTCGGCCAGGCGTGCTGCGCCGACGGCGGCAAACCGCGCAAGCTCCACCTTGCCCCTCGCCAGCGCCTCGCGGGCAATCGACAGGTAGGCGTCGCGGCGTTCGGCAGGCCCCATCGCTTCCAGCACCGCCGCCATCCTCTCCAGCCGGCTCGGCTCGGCGGCATCATCGCGGCCGGCCATGTCGGCGGCGAACTGGCGGCGGAAGGCGGCTGCGTAGATCGACCTCGGGAAGCGGCGCATGTAGTTGGCCGCCAGCATCTCGAAGCGGTCGAACTCCCCGATTGCCGCAACGATACCGACCTGACGGCGCAAGGCCGCTTCCTCGATCAGCGTGCCGGGTGCCAGCAGGCGAGCGTCGTCGAGGAACGCTACCGCCTTCTTGGGATCCTTCTTGGCCACCAGCTCGGCCTGCACAAGCGCCACATGGCCGGCAATGCTGGGATCGAGCGAGCGGGCGTTGATGGGCAGGAGCAGCTCCGCGGCATCGCCGGGGCGGCCCTCGCCCCGGGCCAGCACGCCCTGCAGGAGCTTGTCGCTCACGCCCGGCAGGGGGCCGAGCGCGACTACCCGCCTCAGGAGGCGCCCATCCCCGCCACTCAACACGAAGGCAACGGCTGCGCGGGCGTTGCCGGGCTCCTTCCATACTTCGGGCTTGGTCGCGAGCAGCTGCCGGCCGACATCGACGAGCAGCGCTCTCAGCGCAATGTGGGCATCGACGTCCCCGAGCGCGACCTTGTCCTGGGCAGCGCGCAGGGAACGGACGAGCTCGCTCGGGGTCGCTCCCTCCTGGCCCTGGGCGGGCGGGCACGCGCTTGCGAGCGCCAGCAGCGAGAAGACCACGCGCAGCATCGACATCAGGGCTTCGCCTTGCGCAGCAGGATCTCGATGCGCCGGTTCTGCGCGGCTTCCGGATCGTCGGCGACGCGCAGATCGCGGTCGGCGTGGCCCTCGATGCGCTCGAAGCGCTTCTCGTCGATGCCCCCGCGCAGCAGCATGTAGTAGGCCATCTGCGCGCGCGCGGTGGAAAGCCGCCAGTTGTCGTAGGTGCCGGACTTGTAGGGACGCCCATCGGTGTGGCCGCGCACGACGAGCCGCTCGGACCTGTGGGCGAGCACCTTGCCGAGCTTCTCCATCACCACCACCAGCGCCGGGCGCGGCTCGGCCGAGGCAATCGCGAACATGCCGAAATCGTAGTCGTCCGTGAGGCTGATCAGCACGCCCTCGGCGGTGGACTTCACCTCGATGTTCGGCACCGTGCCGGAGCGGGCCTGGGCAATTGCACCCCTGATCGCGGCATCGATCCGCTCCGCGGTCGCACGGTCGGCAGCCTGCTCCGCCTTGCGGGCGGCGTCCGCTGTCTTGCGCGCCTCCGCCGCCTTGCCGGCCTCGACCTCCATGGCCGCCGCTTCCCTGGCCGCGGCCTCCTTGACCGCGGCCTCCCGTGCGGCCTCTCTGGCGGCGGCTTCCTTGGCGGCTGCCGCCTCGGCGGCGCCGGCCACCGGCGGCAACGGCTGCTGACCGGTACCGACGGCGGCCGCAGGTGGTCCCGGCTCCGCTGGGGATTTGGGCCTCTCCGACGGCTGCGGCTTCTCGGGCTGCTGCGAACGCCGGAAGGCCGGCTCGAAGGGGTCCCTGTAGGCCTCGCTGCCGGGACGACGGCCGGGCTGCTCGGGCTTCTGGTCCTCCTCGGCCTGCGTCGCGAGCCGTGCGAGCATGCCCTGGGGATCGCGGAACAGCGCCTCATCGGCGAAGGTGGGCTTCGATCCCTCGCCCTTGCCCTGGGTCGTGGTCTCCGACTTGGCGATGCCCGGCTGCTGCTTGGGCGCGCCGCTCAGTTGATCCTGAGCCTGCACGCCGGCCTCGGCTTGCTGCAGGCCCCTGGCCGAGGGGGCCTTGTCGGTCAGGCGCAGCGGGTTGAAGTAGGTTGCTACCTGCGTCAGCGTCTTCTTGTCGGTGGAGTTGATCAGCCACATGACGAGGAAGAAGGCCATCATCGCCGTCATGAAGTCGGCATAGGCGATCTTCCACACGCCGCCGTGGTGGCCTCCTTCTCCCTCGCCGGAGCTGCGGCGGATGATGATGAGCTCCTGGGCCTTGGTTTCCTCGCCCTTCATGCCAGCGCCTCCCCGATCTTGGCCGCCCAGACCCCGAGCCGGGTCTCCAGCACGGTCTGTCCCACGACGATGCGCACGTCGGGCTCCTCGCTCTGCCGATAGTCGACGGAGACGGTCTTGCCGGCGAGCTGGTCGGCAAGCCGGCCGCGCAGAGCTTCGAGCAGGTCCTCGGGCCCGGAAATGCTGAGGCTGACATCTGCGGCGTTGCCCAGCAGCCGCGCCAGCTCCGAATTGAGATCGGCAATCGCCTGCCTGGCGACCTCCGCCTGCAGTAGCGGCGCCAGCACGCGTGCCGTGGCGTCGGCCAAGCGCGTCTCGAGGTCTTTGAGACCGGCCGCCAGCTGGTGGGCGAGCTTGTCGGCCTCTCCGCTCGCCCAGGCCTCGCGCGCGGCGGCAAGCTCGCGGGCATGCTCCTCACCTAGCCCGGCAACCGTAGCCGCCAAGACCGCCTTGGCCGCAGCCTCGCCGCTCGCAAATCCGCTGGCGCGAGCGGCCTCGATCCGGTCCGCCTCGGTCTCCGCAGGGATCCCAGGGCTCGCAGCTCCGCCCTCGCGCCCGAACGGCAGGAACGGAGCATCGCGGCGAGGGGTGGCGACAATGCCGAACTCGCTCAGGAAGGGGGCAACGGGCATGGCGCTCATGCGTTGCTCATGCGCTTCTGGCCCCGTGCATCCACTGCTTGAGGATGGCGGCCGCCTGCTCCTCGTCGAAGTCGGTCATCTGCTCGAGCCGCTTCAGGGGGGTGCGCTCGAGCTTGCTGGTGAGGTCGGCGATCAGGTTGGGCTGCGAGTCGCCGGCGATGCCGCCGCCCGCTATCGCGCCGGCGCCATCCGGTGTCGCGTTGGTGCCCAGCGCGCCGCCCGCCGCGGCGGTTGCCGGCTGCGGCTCGAGGATCGCGCGCATGGCGGGCCGCACGCCGAACCAGATCAGCAGCGCGACCACGGCCACCGCGGCGATGGCGTTGACGATGCTGCTGGTGTTGCGCAACAGGTGCTCGACGACGCCCATTCCCGCGACGGGCTCCAGGCTCTGCGCGCCCTGCACGAAATCGAGCGCCGAGACGGTGATGCGATCGCCGCGCTTGGCGTCGATGCCGGCGGCGGAGGAGACGAGCCGCTCGATCTCCTTGAGTTGCCTGTCCACGGCATCGGGGGGAGCCTTGTCGCCGCCGAGCGCAGCCGTGAGCTGCTTGCGATTGACGAGCACGGCGACGGTGAGCGCCTCGATCCTGTAGCCGTCGCTGACGGTGGAGGTGGTCTTGGTCCCGACCTCGTAGTTGGTGAGCTCCTCGCGGCGCTCGTTGTTCTTTTTGGACTGGTCGCCGGAGGTCGAGGCCGCCTGCTCGGCCGGCACGTTCTGCTCGCCGCCCACGGCTGCCTTGCTGTTGGAGTTCTGCGAGCTGCCCGTCTCCTTGATGACGCGCACCGAGCGCTCGACGCGCTGCTCGGGGTTGTAGTTGGTTTCGTTGATCTGGCGCTTATCGGTGTTGAGGCGGGCGGCGACGCTGATCTCGAAGTTGCCGAGGCCGAGATAGGGGGCGAGCGTCTTGGCGATGTTGTCCTGCAGCTCCTTGCGGATGGCGCTCTCGAGGCTGACGGTGCGCGTCGGTGCGGTGCTCGTCCCGTCGCCACCGGAGGCGAGGATGGTGCCGTCGGTGTTGAGCACGGTGACCTGGTCGACCGTGAGCCCGGGCACGGCGGCGGCAACGAGGTGACGGATGGCCGGCGCCAGGGCGCTATCCCCGGCGGTCTCCGTGCGTACGATGACGGACGCCGAGGGGGTCTGGCGTCCGCGCCGGAAGGAGCCGGTGTCGGCCAGCACGATGTGAACGCGGGCGGCCTTGACGCCCTTCATGGCCTGCACGGTGCGCGCAATCTCGCCCTCCAGGGCGCGCACGCGGGTCACCTCCTGCATGAAGGAGGTGAGCCCCATGGAGCCCATTTTGTCGAACAGCTCGTAGCCGGCCGTAGCGCTCGAGGGCAGGCCCTTCTCGGCGAGCAGCATGCGCGCCTGGGCGGTCTGCCCGTAGCGCACCAGCACGGCCGTGCCCTGGGCATTGACGTCGAAATGGATGCCGGCCTCGCGCAGGGCAGCGCCGATGCGGCTCACGTCCTGGGGGGTGAGGCCCGTATAGATCGCCTCGAGCTGCGGGCGGGAGAGGTAGTAGCTGCCCAGGCCCACGGCGGCGAACACGGCGAGGCCGACCAGCCCCATCGCGGCAAGGCGCCGGCCGCCGAGCGCGAGCAGGCTCGACCAAAGCCGTTCCAGCTGCTCCCGCCCGATCATCCGCGCCCCAGGGAAGTATCATGAGATGAGACCACCAGTCTCATCTATCAACCTTGCGCGAGCGTTGTGGTGCGTCCCCCTCTCGCTATTCTCAGAGGAATTGGGAGAGGGGATTCTCCTCAAACAAACGATCGGATCAGGCCGCCGATCAGGAGGTTCCAGCCGTCGATCAGGACGAAGAAGAGGACCTTGAAGGGGAGCGAGATGACGGTCGGGGGCAGCATCATCATGCCCATCGACATGGTGAGGGTCGCCACGATCATGTCGATGACGAGGAAGGGCAGCGCAATCAGGAAGCCGATTTCGAAGGCGCGCCTCAGCTCCGAGATCATGAAAGCCGGGATCAGCACGCGCAGGTCGATCTCGGCGTCGTCCTGCTTCGGCTTCAGGCTCTCGCTGGCAAGCTCGAAGAAGAGCTTCAGGTCCTTGTCGCGCACGTTGGCGCGCATGAACGAGCGGAACGGCGAGGTGATGCGGCCGTAGGCCTCGGCCTCCGTGATCTTCTTCTCCATCAGCGGCTGCACGCCGGTCTGCCAGGCTTTGTCGAAGGTCGGCCCCATGACGTAGAAGGTCATGAACAAGGCGAGGCTGATCAGGATCAGGTTGGCCGGCGTGGTCTGCAGCCCGAGGCCCGCGCGCAGGAACGAGAGCGCGATGACGAAGCGGGTGAAGCACGTCACCATGATGAGCAGGCCCGGCGCCACCGAGAGGATGGTGATGACGGCGATGAGCTGGACGATGCGTCCGGCCGCGGTCGGGTCGTTGGAGGGCACGAGCTGATCGAGGCTCGGCATCTGCGCCGCGGCCCCGGCGCTGCCCGCGAGCAGGATGGCCAGCGATATGAGGAGTTTTGTCATTCGATGATCATCGATTGCACGACCAGGTCGCGAACCTTGCCTCCGCTCCGCACGCGCACGCGATCGTTGAGATCCTCACGCAGGTGCTGGAAGCCGCTGGCGCCCTGAATCTGGCTGAGCGAGACGGTCCTGAGGAACGCGACGATGTCCTCGACGATCTGCGCCGACAGCGTGCCCGCGTCCGGGGTCTGCTCGTCCATGACGAGAAGCGCCTCGATGCGGATCCAGGTCTTGTCGGGGTGGGCAAGGTTGGTGACGATGGGCGCCAGTGTCCTCAGGCTTACGTTGCCGGCATAGCGGTCCTTGCTCGCGGTCCCGGCGCTCGGAGCGGCAGCCTGCTGCGGCGGTTTCTCGCCGTCGGCGGCCTTCTCCATGCGGCCCACGAGCTGAAGGCCCAACAGGCCGCCGAAGCCGACGGCGATGCCGGTCAGCACCACCATCACCGCGATGAAAGCCATCGGCGAGGAGGATTTCGGCGCGACGGACCTCGGGTCGGCGGCCAGCTCGGGCTTGTCGGCCTTGGCCTCGGGCTTTGCCATCTCAGAACGGCGAGATCAGATCGAACAGCTGGTGGCCCCAGCCCGGCTGCTGAACCTCGGTGATGCGGCCGCGGCCGCCGTAGGAGATGCGCGCTTCCGCGATCTTGTCGTAGGAGATGGTGTTGTCGGTGGCGATGTCGCGAGGGCGCACGACGCCGGCGACGCTGAGCACGCGCAGCTCGTAATTGACCCGCACCTCCTGCGTGCCGCTGATGACGAGGTTGCCGTTGGGCAGCACGTCGGACACCACAGCCGCCACCAGCAGCTCGATGCTCTCGGACCGGGTGATGGCGCCCTGGCCCTTGGTGGAGGTGCCGGAGTTGACGTTGGCGTCGAGCTTGCCGTCGCCCGTGCCCTTTATGAAGGGCAGGTTGAGATCGTATTTCGTGTCGAAGTCGAGATTGCGCTTGGAGTCGCGCTTCCTCTCCGAGGTGTTGTCGAGGTTGGCCTTGTCGCGGATCGAGATCTTGACCGTCACCACGTCGCCGACGCGCATGGCGCGCGGGTCGCGGAAGAGGTCGACGCTGGTGTCCTGCCAGAGCGATCTGCTCGTCCGCTGCGGCGGAGGCAGCGGCGGTTCGTTCAGGATGGCGACGCGGTCGGGACGTAGGCCAGCGCCAACGGGAGTCAAAGCCGGCTCGCGCGCGAGGTCGCGGACCTGATCCACGCAGCCTGCGAGAGAGAGCAGGGCGGCAATGGCGAGTGCACGCTTGGTCACGATCTCTTCTCCGGCTCGGCTGTCTGCGGCCTAGGCGATCCGGAGCGCGCGGCACCGCCGATGATGGTGGTGAGGCGCGCGGCCTGGGTCGGCTCCATCTCGTTGAGGATCAGGCTCGCTGTGCGCGGCTCGAGCTTGAGAAGGACGGCGGAGGCGGTCTCCTCATCCATGGCCGACAGCTGCGAGGCAGCCGCGTCGGGGCGCATGCGCGTATAGATCTGCACCAGGTTCTGGCGCGCCTTGTCGATGAACTCGTCGCGGCGCGTCACCCACTTCTGCAGCTCGGCCATCTTGGCATCGAGCAGCGCGATGCGCTCGCTGAGCTGGCGCTCGATGTCGACAAGAGCCTGCTTCTGCCAGGCGAAGCGCGCCTCGGCCGCAGGATTGGCGATGTTGGCGCAGTATTGCTGCACGGCGGTCGGCTGCGCGGATGAGGCATCGACTGATTGGCGCGGGCGCGGAGGAGCAGGCGTGGGCACAGTCGAGGGCGCGGCGGCAGCGGGCTGGCGCTGGGCCACGTGCGTGTGCCTCATGAAGACTTCGACGGCCGGGCTGGTCGGCGGTCTCGGGCTCTGCCCCGGCGCGCTCCGGGAGATCGAGGATGTGGCGCGAACGAGCCTCGCCGGCTCGGCCGTTGCCACCACCGGCTCCCATCCCTGCTGCGCGAAGGCGGCTGTCGGCGCGAGCACGACCAGGAAGGCGCCGGCAGTCAGCGCGCACAGCGCGGCGTTTGGCCCGCGCCCTGTTGCTACCTCCGCGGCAATTATACGTTGCCGGATCATTGCACCACCAGGTCGGCTTGCAGTGCGCCGGCCGATTTGATCGCCTGCAGGATGGCAATGATGCCCTGCGGCTTGAGGCCGATCCGGTTGAGGCCGCTGACCAGCGTCTGCAGGTTGGGCCCGCGGACGATGGCGAGGTTGCCGCCCTTCTCGCCGACGGCGACAACGGTGTCAGGAGTGACGACCGTCTCGCCGCGCGAGAAGGGGAGCGGCTGGGAGACCTTGGGCATCTCGGTGACGCGCACCGTCAGGTTGCCGTGCGCAACCGCCACGGTCGAGACCTGGACATCCCGGCCGATGACGATGGTGCCGGTGCGCTCGTCGATGACGACGCGGGCGGGTACGTCGGCCTGCACAGGGAGCTCGCCGATCTCGGCCATGAAGCGGGCGGCACCGACGTAGAAGGGGCGCTGCACGGTGACGGTGCGCAGGTCGTCCTCGCGCGCGACTTTGATGCCGAAGCGCTGATGGGTGTAGGCATTGATGGCATCGGCCACGCTGACCGCGGTGTTGAAGTCGGGGTTGCGCAGCTCGAGGACGAGCACCTTCTCGTCGGCGAAGCGGCCCGGCCCCTCGCGCTCGACGAGCGCGCCGTTGGGGATGCGGCCGGTGGTGGGCACGCCCTGGGTCAGGCTCTCGGCCTTGCCCTGGGAGGCAAAGCCCGTCACCGCAAGGGGACCTTGCCCGACGGCATAGATCTGGTTGTCGGCCCCCATCAGGGGCGTGAGCACGAGCGAGCCGCCCGCGAGCGAGGTGGCATCGCCGAGCGAGGACACCGTGATATCGATGCGGGAGCCCTTGCCGACGAAGGCCGGCAGCTCGGCCGTGACAATGACGGCTGCGATGTTGCGGGTGCGCGCCCTGGTGTTGCGCACGTTGATGCCCATGCGGTCGAGCATCGATTGCAGCGACTGCTCGGTGAAGGGCGAGTTGCGCAGCGTGTCGCCGGTGCCGTTGAGGCCGATCACCAGGCCGTAGCCGACGATCTGGTTGGCGCGCACGCCTTGCACAGACACGATGTCCTTGATACGCGCGCTGGCCCACGCCGGGGCCGCCAGCAGGGCCAGGAGAAGCGCAATCGTGATGCTGCGGGCGGCTGCGCTCATGGACCTGCCACACGGACCGTCCCATCCGGCGCGACCGTCCCCTTGATGACATTGCCGCTGTCGAGATTCCGCAGACTGACGAGGTCGCCGATGCCGCCATTCTGGAGGGCGAGTGCGCTGGTGGAGATGCTGAGGCCGTCGGCCTCGAAGACGACGACGGCGGTCTTGCCCTGGTTCACCACGTAGGGGTCGCGCACGCCTCCGACGGGGACCGGCTGTCCCGGCAGCAGCGTGCGGCGCGCCACCTTGCCGATGAGGGCCTCGCGCGAGTCGACGACGCTGGCGCGCGTGACCGTGTGGGCAATGAAAGCGCGGGCTACGAGCTGCTCGTCACCGATGACATCGCCGGGATAGAGCGTCACCCGCGGCACCGGGAGCTCTAGCTCGGCGGCGCGCAGCGGGTCACCGGCCAGCAGCGTCCAGAGCATGGCAATGGCAACGCCGGTGACGAGGCCGGAGATCACACGCAGTGCCTGGCGGATGGCTGTCATGGCGCTAGCGCATGCCCTTCGAGACGGTGGCAAACATCTCGTCGGACGCCTGGATGACCTTGGAGTTCATCTCGTAAGCGCGCTGCGCGGAGATGAGCTCGGTGATCTCCTTGACGGCATCGACGTTGGAGGTCTCGAGGTAGCCCTGGTGCACGCTGCCGAAGCCCGGATCGCCCGGCACGCCGGTCACCGGCGTGCCGGAGGCGGTGGTCTCGCGATAGAGGTTGGAGCCGAGCGGATCGAGGCCCGCCTCGTTGGTGAAGTTGGCGAGGGTCAGCTGGCCGAGCAGCTGCAAGGTGTTGTCGGTGCCGGTGCGCACATAGACCTGGCCGGTCTCGTTGACGATGACCTCGGTGGCGTCCTGCGGGATGGTCATCGCCGGCTGCACGACGTAGCCGTCGGCGGTGACGATCTGGCCGGTGGCGTTCTTGTTGAAGGCGCCGGCGCGCGTATAGAACTGCTCATTGTTGGCGCCGGCCACCTGAAACCAGCCGCGGCCGTTGAGCGCAAGATCAAGCTTGTTGCCGGTTTTGGCGAGCGCGCCCTGCTGATGCAGGTTGCGGATGGCGGTGGTGCGCACGCCAAGACCGATCTGGGCGCCTTCGGGAATGGCCTCCTGGCCGCCGCGGTTGGGCGTGCCGGCGGCGCGCTCGGTCTGATAGAGCAGGTCCGTGAACTCGGCCCGCGAGCGCTTGAAGCCCGTGGTGTTGATGTTGGCGATGTTGTTGGCGATCACCTCCACGTTGGTCTGCTGGGCGTTCATTCCCGTAGCGGCGATGGCGAGTGATCTCACGATACGTTCCTCAGATCGACATGCGACTGATTTCGAGATAGGCGGAGACGACCTTGTCGCGGACGGCGATTGCCGTCTGCAGTGACTGCTCGGCCGACATCACCGCCTCCACCACCTGCTGCACCGAGGCCTGGCCGCGCACGCCGGCGATCGACAGCGTCTCGGCATTCCTGACGTCGCCCGCGGTCTTGGCGGCGAGGTCGCCCAGCATGGAGGCGAAGTCGACGCCAGCAGCCTCCTGCACGCCGGCACCGGCAACCGGGCGCGTGGCATCCACCCCGAGGGTTGAAGGCGCAGCAGGGGTCGACAGGGAGGGAGAGATGCGCTCGATCATCAGCCGTTCCTCAGCAGATCGATCGTCATCGAGATCATCTCGCGCGCCTGGCGCATGACCTGCAGGTTGGCCTCGAAGGAACGGTTGGCCTCGCGCATGTCGGCGACCTCGACGAGAATGTCGACGTTGGGCAGCTTGACGAAGCCCTTCCCGTCGGCGGCGGGATGGCCGGGGTTGTGCTCGATGCGGAACGGCGCCTGGTGCCGGTCGATGCCGGAGACCTTGACAAAATTCGTCCCCGTCGCCTCGTCGAGCTGGCTCTCGAAGCTGATGACCTTGCGCGCATAGGGATCGGAGCCGGGGGTCTTGCCGGTCGCTTGCGCGTTGGCGAGGTTCTCCGACAGCACGCGCATGCGCCGCGACTGCGCCTCCAGACCCGATGCGCCGACCTTCAGTGATGTCTGCAGAGGATCGATCACGGGCTTACACCTTCGCGCTGGCCAGCATCATGCGGTGGAAGGCTTTGGCGACGCTGGTGTTGAGGCGGAAGGCGCGGTTGACCTCGCCGGCCTTGATCAGCTCCTGCTCCATGCTGACGCTGTTGCCGGAGTGGGTGATGTCCCAGGTGTCGCTGTCCTGCACGCGGGTTGCCGGGCCATCTGCGGCCGCGGGCACCATGTGCGCCGAGTTGGTCGCCTTCACAGCCACGCGGGCTTCCGCCATCGCCATCTCGAAAGGTTCGACGTCGACGGCCTTGTAGCCGATGGTGTTTACGTTGGCGACGTTGCCGGCAATCGTCGCCTGCCGCGCCGAAAGCCAGCGGTTGTGCTGCGAGACGACATTGAAAAGCTGAATAGGGCTCATGACGGCTGCCGCCTTGCGTGCCAGTCGCAAGGTCTAGCTGCCTAGTCTTGTGCCAAGCTTGCGCGTGCGTTCCCGGAAGCCGCGCCTGGCGCGGCTATCCGGCAACTTGCGGCGCCACCGTCAATACTCGGAAACGTGCTTCAACCAAATATCCGGGCTGGACTCCGGCTCTGCGCAGCGCGGACGTTGTCCGCGGCGCCCAGGCCGGGGATGCAACTACAGCAGGTCCTTGAGCTTGTCGTGGTGCTTGAGGACGAGGTCGATGTTGGAGGCGTGCGCGACGGGCTGCAGGCTCTTGAGCGCGTCGTCGAGCTCCTGCAGCATCTGCTTCCTCTCGTCCTCGGCGATCGACTTGTCGGCGTTGATCTCCTCGATCTCCTTCTTGATCTCCGCCTCGGGATTGACCAGCGCCTTGGTCTGCGGGTCGATGTGATTCATGGCCACGCCGATGGTGTTGAACACGTCGACATACTCCGCGTAGTCCTTGAAGCCGTGCTTGGCCGCGGCGCCGTCGAGTTCGCCCATCACCTTGGCCTCGGCCGTCTGCTTCGGGCCGAGCAGCTTCTGAATGAGGGCTGCGAAGTCCTTGTCGGCATGGGCCGCGACGAAGGACTCGACCTGCTTTTCCGTGAGCTTGACCTGCTTCACCGGGACCTCCGCGAGGACGGTTGTACCGGCCAGGAGGCCGATCGCGCCCAGGGCGAGAAAGAATGCGCGAAGCAAGGGGTGCATGCATGGCCTCCAAAGCGTGCTGAATCGAGCGAGCGCTAGCACCGCAAAATGGCCATTGCGGGGCTCGGGCGATTGGGACCGCGACTGTGGCCTTCAGGCCTCGGCGGACGCCGACTCGGCCTCTGCGTGCCGGCCGCGGATCGGAGTGAGGCGCGCGGCGGCAATGGCGGCGACTAGCGCTCGCGTGTTCGCGTCGGGATCGGGCGAGGCAGCCGCAAAGTCGATGTAGTCGATCTCGATGCCGGCCTGCAGCGCCTCCAGCAGGAGGCGGAAATAGACGCTCACCTGGTCGTGATGGAACTCGAGGTCGAGCGAGATGGTCGGGACGCCGCCCCACTCGAGGCGGATGTCGCCAGAGCGGCCGAAGCGCAAGGTGCCGGGCCGGTAGTAGAGCTCGGTGGAGGAGTTGACGAGGTTGGCGACGTTGGCGAACTGCTCGGTGCGGATGAAGGCGACGAGATCGGCGGCATCGATGAGGCGCAGCTCGGCGGCGACGTCCCTGAGGCCGTCGGCCAGGGCCATCTCGCGCTCGAGCGTATAGGAATTGCCTTGTCTCAGCATGGGGAGAGCCCTATCCCACCGGCCTTGTCTGAGCCTGACGCGACATGACGTAGAACACGATCTCGGCGACCGCCTTGTAGAACTCGGGCGGGATCATCTTGTCGACCTCGACGCTCTTGTAGAGCGATTGCGCCAGGGACTTGTTCTCGATGACGGGAATGCCGTGCGCGGTCGCGACCTCGCGGATGCGGAGCGCCACGAGGTCCAGGCCCTTGGCCACGACGACGGGCGCGCCGCCCTCCTCGCGCACGTAGCGCAGCGCCACCGCGTAGTGCGTCGGGTTGGCGATCACCAGCGTCGCCTTGGGCACGGCGGCGATCATGCGCTTGCGCAGGCGATCGCGCGCGAGCGAACGCATGCGCGCCTTGAGGATCGGGTCGCCGTCCGCCTGCTTGAGCTCGTCCTTGACCTCCTGGCGCGTCATCTTGAGCTCGCCGTGCCAGAACAGCCGCGCCCAGACGATGTCGGCGGCGACGAGCACCACGGCTGCGACCGCCACGGCCGAGACGAGGCGCGTGGCGAGCGACAAGATGAGGGCCGGGAGCGCGCCGGGCTCCATGACCATGGCGTTGGTGACCTCGTGCTGGGCCGAGCGCAGCAGAATGAATCCCAGCACCACGATCGCCACCAGCTTGAACACCGCCTTGAAGAACTCGACCTGGCCCTGCTTGCCGAAGAGGCGCTGCCAACCCTTGGAGATCGAGAGCCGGGAGAGCTGCGGGCGGATGCGCTCGAACACGAGGCGCGGCGCGTTCTGCAGGATGGACGAGGCGATGCCGGCCGTCGCCAGCACCACCACCACGGGGATGAGCAGGCGTGCAGCCTCCATGCCGATGACGTGGAAGAGGCCGACGGCATCGGCGCTGTTCTCGAGCGACCAGCCGCCGGGATTGTCGATCAGCCGCGCGAGCGAGGAGTTGAGGTGGGCCGTGCCGTCGACGAGGAAGAAGCTCGTGATCACGAGGATGCCGAGCAAGGAGGCGAGCGTGGCGGCCTCGCGCGAGGCGGGGAAGAAGCCGCGCTCGTAGGCATCGCGGACCTTCTTCTCGGTCGGCTCCTCGGTCTTGCTGTCCTTGTCGGGTTCCTCGGCCATGGCGAGTTGGCTCTACCTCGCTAAGCCGTCACGTCGTCGAGGTCGTCGGTTGCCTTGAGCTGGATATCGCCCTTGGCGATCATCTTGAGCACGGTGGCGACGATCGCCCGGCGCGCCTCGGCAATATCGCGGGCGGGCGCGTTGCCGTTGCTCTGCAGCTCGGCCTCCACCATGCGCCGGGAGCGGGAGGCGAGCGCGGAGAGGATGGCGGCCTGGAACACGGCATCCGTGCCCTTGAGCGCGAGCACGAGCCGCTCGATCGGCACCTGGTCGAATATGGCCGTGCGCGCACTGGGCGGCAGGTCGGCCAGGTCCTCGAAGGCGAACAGCAGGCTCTTGAGCGCCTTGGCATCGTCGGGGCGCACCTCGGCGAGACTCTGCAGCACGGCCTCCGACTGCTTCTTGTCCAGCCGATTGAGGATGTCGGCAATGCCGGCGCGCGAGTTGGATCCCGACGAGGCAACGAGCTCCTTGGCGAGGCTCGCCTCGACGACGCCCACAACCTCGTCAGGCACCTTGCGGATGCCGAGCATGCGGCACAGGAGACCCGCGCGGTAGTCCGGCGGGAACGAGCTCACCGCCTTGGCCGCGGCCTCCGAATCGATCCTGGAGAGGATGAAGGCGACGGTCTGGGGATGCTCCTTGAGCAGGGAGGCGCGCAACACCTCGACCTTGGTGCGCGAGAGCTTCTCCCACACCGGCTCGTCGGATGGCGCCTCGGGCTCCGCCACGGGGGACGGAGGCTCCTCCTCGGGCAGAATGCCGGCGAGCAGATCCTTGAACTCGTTGGCGGTGCCGACGAAGGTGACGCCCGATGAGAACCTCTGCCCGAACTCCTCGACCAGCGCCTCGAGGTCGCGGGAGCTGACGGGACGCAGCTCGGTGACCGAGCGCGACAGCAGCTTGAGGTCCTCCACATCGAACCGCTGCAGCAGCTTTGCGGCCCGCGCCTTGCCGAGCGCAAGCAGCAGGATCGCCACCTTCTCGACGCCGCTGAGGGACGTCGTGGGGCCCGCCGCCCTGCTCTCGCTGCTGGTGCTCATCGCCGTCGGCGGATCATGCCTGCTTGGCGCTGTCCGCTGGGCCTGCGACCTCGGTCAGCTTGATGCCGAAGCGGGAGTTGCCCTCGTCGACCACGACCACCTCGCCACGCGCCACCACCCGCCCGTTGACCATCATCTCGACGGGCTCGCCGACGCGGCGATCGAGCGGAATGACGGCGCCGCGCCCGAGCCGCATGAGATTGGCAACCGGCATGGTCGCCGATCCGAGCACGATCTTGACGGTCACGGGGATGCGCATGACCATCTCCAGATTGCGGGTTGGCGCGGCCGGCTCCTCCTGCCCGCGGCGCGGCTCCGCGGCGGCGGCCGGACGGCGAGGCGCGGGACCCAGCGACGCCGCCAGTTCGCCGGGCAAGGGCGTGAGCTCGGCGGCATACTCCTCCAGCAAGGACTTCGAGGCGGCTGCTGCGGCGGGTTGGTAGCTCATTTGTTTTTCATCCAGTTCGTGGAGCGCCGGAGGCGGCGCGATGCCATGTCCTTCAAGCCGCCAGGATGTCGTCCATGAATTCCTGCTCGCGGTCGACGAAGCTGTCGACGCGCAGCGTGTAGACGCCGTTCGACTTGCCGAGGTCGCACCAGATCAGCGCCTCGCCGTTGCATTCGACGCGCACGCGCGACTGCGGCGTCGCCTCCAGGTCGATGACCTGTCCGACGGCGAGGCCGAGCACCTCGCCGAGCAGACCCGGACGCTCCTCGAGGATGGCGGTGAGCGTCACGTCGGCGCGCGTGAGCTGATTGCGGATCTGCTGGGCCCAGCCGGGGTCGGGGCGCGCCTCCGCCTTGGCAGGGGCCAGGGAGAGCGGCTGGCGCATGGCCTCGAGCGCGGCGTTGGGGATGGCGACGAGCAGCTCGCCGCCCAGATCGAGGCGATATCCGGCAATCGCGACAGGCATGTTGCCAACGAGGCCCTCGAGGTCCTTCTGGTCCATGGGCGGGTCGATGCTGAAGGTGGTGGCGGCGACCTCGGCGAACGCCGTGGCCAGTCCGCGCGAGAGCGCACCGAAGTAGAAGTCGGCGAGCGCCACCTCGAGCGCGGTCAGCGCACGATCCGGAACATGCGGCGGCTGCGAGCAGTCGCTGCCGAGCATCGTCTCGACGATGGCGAAGACGGCAGCCCGGTCTGCCCGCACGAGCAGCTTGCTCTCCCAGCCTGGAGCATCGAGCACGGCGAAGGCCCGGTCGCCCTTCCCCTGCAGCATATCGGCGCCCGTGCCGGAGCCAACGCGATCGAGGCCGAGCCGCAAGGGCATGCCGATGAGCGTGCGCACTTCCTCGGTGCAAGCCGAGGCAGCCTTTTCCATGACTTCCCGCAACAGCGGCAGCCGCTCGACGCCGCCGCCGCGCGCGGCAAAGAGCTCCTGCAAGCTCTCGCCCGTGAGCGGCCTTTCGGCGCTGGCCCCCGTCACCGCGCTCACGCCGCCTCCTTGCGCCCTGGCTCGGCATCCGACTGCGCACCGCCCGCCATGGTCTCGCGCTCCACCTCGTCGATGGAAGGACGCTCGTAGGCGGAGATGGCCTTGCGGCCGTACTCCAGCGCCACCTGCGGCATGGCGCCGTTCATGAAGGCGAGCAGGGTCTGCTTCACGATCACGTAGAGGCGCAGCTTCTTCTCGCGCACGATCTTGATCTTGGTGGCAATCGGCGTGACCACCGCGTAGGAGAAGAAGATGCCGGCGAAGGTGCCGACCAGGGCGGCTCCGATCAGATGGCCCAGCACCTCCGGCGCCTGGTCGAGCGCGCCCATGGCCTTGATGACGCCGAGCACCGCGGCGACGATGCCGAGGGCGGGAAACGCCTCCGAGATCGTCACCATCGAGTGATAGGCCTTCAGCTTGTCGTGCTTGATGGTCTGGATCTCCTCGTCCATCAGCGCCTCGATCTCGTGCGTGCGGGCATTGCCGATGATGATGAGGCGGCAGTAGTCGCAGATGAACGTCAGCAGCTCCTCGTTGTTGGTGACGCTCGGAAACCGCTGGAAGATCGGCGACTGGCCGGGATCGTCGAAGTGGCCCTCGACCTCGTTGCGGGGCTTGCTGCGCAGATCGCGCATGAGGGAGAAAAGCACGCCCAGCACGTCCAGGTAGTGGCGGGGCGTTGGGGCCGCGTTGGTGAGGGCCTCGACGATACCGACGCCGCTGTCCTTAATGGTTTTCATCGGGTTGGCGACCACGAACGTGCCGAGCGCCGAGCCGCAGATGATGACGTACTCCCAAGGCTGCCAGATCACGCCGACGTGGCCGCCCATGGCCATGAACCCGCCGAGCAGGCAGCCGAGCGTGATGATAAGGCCGATGAGGATCGTCACGTGATGGCTCCGGGTTGGGCGCGGCCATCCATGTGTAAGCGCTTCGTCCTTGCGCGAACCTGATTTGCCCGTGTTGGGAGAGGCGCACGTCAGGCTCGGGCAAGTCGCAGCCGCCAATCTCGTGCGTCCCCCCGGGCAAACCGCTGGGAAAACTTCGCGATCAGGACACCAGTTGTGCAGACCACCTTCGCCAGCTTCGCCGCCATCACCGCCAACCTGACCCGCTCGCTCGGCACGACCGCCGCCAAGCCGCAGGTGGCGCGAGAGAGCGAGTACTACCTGGCCAATATCGGCAACGTGAAGTCGATCGACGACTTTCTCGCCGACGACCGGCTGTTCAAGTACGCCATGAAGGCGTTCGGGCTCGGCGAGATGGACTACGCCAAGGCCTTCATGCGCAAGGTGTTGAGCGAGGGCATCGACAAGAGCGACAGCTTCGCCAACGGGCTCAGCGACTCCCGCTACAAGGAGTTCGTCGAGGCCTTCAATTTCGTGCGTTACGAAACGACCACGACGATCTTCGAGCGCACCCGCCAGGGGACCGTCGACCGCTACGTGCGCCAGACGCTCGAGGAAGATGCCGGCACGCAGAACGAGGGCGTGCGGCTGGCGCTCTACTTCGAGCGCAAGGCGGCGGGCATCGAGAGCGCCATGGGAATACTTGCCGATGCAGCCCTCCTTAAGGTGGTGCAGACGGCGCTCGGGATCGCGCCGGAGACATCGGCCATGGACATCGACCGGCAGGCGGAGATGATCGCGGCTCGGCTCGATATCGAGGACCTGAAGGACCCGGAGAAGCTCGACAAGTTCCTGGCGCGCTTCGCCAGCCTGTGGGAGCTGCAGAACGGGTCGACGACGGCCGGCACCGACCCCTCCTCCGTGCTGTTCAGCCAGCCCCTCGAGCTCGGCATCGGCGCTGACCTGCTGGCCAGCCTGCAGAACCTGCGCCTCGGGGGGAGCTGAGACATGCAATCGAACTTCTACGTCGGCCTGTCTGCGCAGATCTCCCTGCAGCGCCGGCTCGAGACCATCGCCAACAACGTCGCCAACGCATCGACCGCGGGCTTCCGCGCCGAGGAGGTCAAGTTCGAGCACCTGCTGTCGCGCGTCTCGGCAGACCCCGTCGCCTATGCGACCTCGGGGCAGACGTATCTCTCGCGCAAGTCGGGCGAGCTGGTGCGGACCGACAACATGCTCGACGTGGCCGTGCAGGGCGAAGCCTGGCTCGCCGTGCAGACGCCTGCGGGCACCGCCTACACGCGCGACGGGCGTATGAAAATGACCGATACGGGCGAGCTCGTCTCGGTCAACAACCAGCCGATACTCGACGTCGGCGGCGCGCCGCTGCGGCTCGACCCCAACGCCGGCCCGCCGACCATCGCACGCGACGGCACCATCAGTCAGCAGGGGCGCCAGATCGGCGCGCTCGGGCTCTTCACCATCGACCAGCGGGCCAATCTGACCCGCGTCGAGAACGGCGGCGTCGTGCCCGACCGGCCGGTCGACCCGGCGCTCGACTTCGGCAAGGTCGGGCTGCACCAGGGCTACATCGAGCGCTCCAACGTCAATCCGGTGCAGGAGATGACCAAGCTCGTCATGCTGCAGCATGCCTTCGAGGCGGTGACCTCCGCCCTCAAGGACTCCGATACCTCCCTGCAGGACGCCATCAAGACGCTCGGCGCCACCAGCTGATGTCCGGGGCCCTCAGCACGGGTAGCACATGAGCAACCGATCCAACCCCGCACGCGACGTGCCGCCGAACGCGCTGGCGCGCATCGAGGCGGCGCTCGCATCGCTGGTCGCGAGCCAGCCCAGGGTCGCCGTGGGCGGCAGCGTGGTCGAGGTGGCGCCGGCATTCTGCCGCGTGCGCGGCCTCGCCCCGTTCGTGCGGCTCGGCGAGTGCGTAGACCTGGAATCGGAGGGGCGATCGCAGCTGGGCGAGGTGGTGCGGATCGATGCCGGGGGCGTCACCGTCAAGCCGTTCGAGGCAACGTTGAGGGTGGGGCTCGGCACCACGGCGTGGCGGCGCGGCTTCGTCACGCTCAACCCGCATGTCTCCTGGAAGGGGCGCACGATCAATGCGCTGGGCGAGCCCATCGACGGCGGCGGACCCCTCGCGCAGGGCGCGCGCGCGGTCTCGACCGAGCGCGAGCCGCCGGCACCGATGCGGCGCCAGCGCGTGCGCACGCCCGTGAAAACGGGGGTCAAGGTCATCGACCTATTCTCGCCGCTGTGCGCCGGGCAGCGCATCGGCATCTTCGCGGGCTCCGGCATCGGCAAATCGACGTTGCTCGGCATGCTCGCCCGCTCGCAGGGCTTCGACATGACCGTCATTGCGCTGGTCGGCGAGCGCGGCCGGGAGGTGCGCGAGTTCATGGAGGACGTGCTGGGCCGCGACCGGGCACGCGCGGTCACCGTCGTGGCCACGGGCGACGAGAGCCCGATGATGCGGCGGCTGGCGCCGAAGACGGCCATGTCGATCGCCGAGCATTTCCGCGACCGCGGCGCCAACGTGCTGCTGATTCTCGACTCCATGACGCGCTTTGCTCACGCTGCCCGCGACGTCGGCCTCGCAGCAGGCGAGCCGCCGGTGGCACGCGGCTATACGCCCGGCGTGTTCTCCGACTTGCCCAAGCTGCTGGAGCGCGCCGGGCCGGGCGAGGAAGGGTCGGGGTCGATCACAGGGATATTCTCCGTGCTGGTCGACGGCGACGATCACAACGACCCGGTCGCCGACAGCATTCGCGGCACGCTCGACGGCCACATCGTGCTCGATCGCGCCATCGCCGAGGAGGCGCGCTATCCCGCCGTCAACGTACTCGCCTCCATCTCGCGGCTGGCGCCACGGGCGTGGACGCCGGAGCAGGCGAATCTCGTCATGAAGCTGCGCGCGATGGTGGCGCGCTTCGAGGACACGCGCGACCTGCGCCTGATGGGCGGCTACCGCAAGGGCACCGACGCCGCACTGGACCGCGCCATCGAGCTGGTGCCGCGCCTCTACGAGTCGATGAAGCAGGGCCCGGCGGAGCCGGCCTGCGCCGACGTGTTCCAGGAGATCGCGCGGGCCCTGGCGGCGGAGCCCGCCGGCGACCCGGCCGGGGAGCAGCCGCGGCGATAGCCTATCTCTTGGGCTCGACCGCGGCGGGCGACCTGAACTTCAGGAACGTCGGCAGCGCGACGGCGCCGATCACGAGCGCGATGGCGGCGATGTCGAGAGCACTGATCTCAATGCCGAGGAACAGCGCCGACAACGCCGCACCGAGCGGGGCCGTCACGCAGCCGAGCAGGCTCATGCGCGCCACCGGGAGATGCCGCACGGCATAGTTGGAGAGGATGTAGACGCCGGCCGAGACGACGAGGCCGAGATAGAGGAGCACGCCCAGGGTCGTGCTGCCGACGCCGGACAGCGCCGGGCCCTGCGCCGGCAGGACCGCCAGCAGCAGGGCCGAGATGCAGCAGGCCGTAGTCAGCTGCCAGCTGGCAGTCACCAGCGGACTGGCGCCTGCCTGCGCATTGCGGCGGGCGATCAGGCCATTGAGGACCGAGGCCATGATGCCGCCTGCAACCAGGGCATCACCCATCAGGCTGCCACCGCCGTGGTGGGTCTGGCCCCACGCCAGCACGGCGATGCCGCCGAACGCGACCACCGCCGCCCCGAGCACGATGGGCTCGATGGGCTCGCCCAGGACGATCCGGCCGAGCAGCGGCATGATCAGCGGCGTCACGCCCCAGAACACCGAGGCGCTAACGGGCGAGGTCATCGTCAAGCCGAGCGAGACGAGGAAGGTGACGAGGCCGGGCTCGAGCAGCCCCATGACGAGCGGGCGCCAGCCCACCACGCGCAGCCGGGCGTCGGGCCGCATCGCCAGCACGACGAGCCACAGCGCGACGGCGGCGAGCGACAGGCGCAGCACGACGAACTCGGCCGCCGGCATCTCCTCCAGCACGTATTTGCTCGCGGGGGTGGCGGACGACCACAGGAAGACGGCCGCGAGCATGGCGAGCGTCGGTATCAGGGGCAAATGCGGACACCGTTGGTTGATTTGGGGGCTGCTGGCCGCCGAGGTATGTAGGATAGCACGCGGCGTCGCGGCAATGCGCGGTCGGCGCCGGGCTTCCGGCCCCGGGGCGCCGCAGCTCGAAGGAGGAGTGAGATGGGTCTGCTCGATGAGGTCATCCGCGGTGCGCTCGGCTCGCAATCCCGCGGCACCGGCAGCAACAGAGGCGCCGGCAGCGTGCTGTCGTCGCCCATCGCCATGGCACTGATGGCGCTGCTTGCCTCGCGCGTGTTGGGAGGTGGCTCGGGGGCGCGCCAGGCAGCACCGCAGAGCCCAGGCGATGCGGGTGGTCTCGGTGGCTTGGGCGGCCTAGGCGGGCTGATCGATCAGTTCCGGCAGAACGGGCTCGAGGACGCGATCAACTCCTGGATCGGCACCGGGCCGAACCAGTCGGTATCGCCTCGCCAGCTTCAACAGGCGCTCGGGCCCGGCACCGTAGAGGACCTGTCGGAGCAGACGGGGCTGTCGCACGACGATCTGCTCGCGCAGCTTTCGCATGTGCTGCCCGGCGTCGTCGACAAGCTGACGCCCAATGGGCAGTTGCCTGACGACTCGGACCTGCTGCCAGGGCCGCGCTAGGCCTCGACCTCGCGGTTCAGCCCAGCGATCGAGGCGACGTCTCGCCGAGACGGCAATCGCGTCGTTTGCCTACGATCCACGGCCGCCGCGGCCCTCACGGTCCATTTCCTGCCACCATTCCGACGAGCCGACCGGCGCCGATTGCGCGCTGACGGCAAAAGTGGAGACGACGGCCAACGCGGTCATGAAGGACAGGATGATGGCTTTCATTGCTCGGGATCCTCGTGTGCTGCACCGAACTCGCGCGCATGGCCGGAATGCTGGCCCAGCCGTGAGTTCACCCAACTCTGGAGTTCTGGCACTGCGGGGATCGGGATACTGCTGTCTCGAGGCGAAAGGCCCAACGGCTGGCTAGCGGGTGTTCCGAAGTGGGCCGTCCTGCACGGTCCTCTAGTCTATGACCATGAGCTTGCTGGTGTCCTTCAGAGCGCGAAATGCGCGCTGCAACCAGTCTCGCGATCAGGACACTAGATATCGTTCAGCGAGCGCCGCTTGGCGCGATGCCAGGGCTTGGTCATCGGTTTCGTCATCGGCATGGCGGCGGCTGCAGGCTTGGCTACGGGACGCGCCGGAGCTGGCGCCTTCTCGGAAATGCCGAGGCTCTTGCGCAATATCGCGTGGATCGCTTCGGAGCGGCTCGACAGCTGGTGCCTGCGCCGAAAGTCCTCGACGGCAACTTGCTCCTCCGCCGAGAGAAGAAGCAGAAGCCGTTCGCCGCGCTCGAGAGATTGTGCCATGGCCATTTCCATACGCGATTGCATTTTCGTCGGCTGTGCTTTGCAGCATCGTGCACGACAGTAAGCAGTTGCTATCCTGCCCGCAAGCGATCCTCGCACGAGGACTCGCAGTCGTCGGCCCGTTATCGGCGACACGGGAATGGTGTATCTTTGCGGTCGGGCTGCGGAAGACGAATCCAGTCTATCTGGCGCCACGGAGAGGCGCGGGCCTTCACACGACGGAGGGGGTGTGTGTCAGACCATGGTCTGCGCGGCCTGCGGACCTGTGCTCTCGCGGTGCCGCTCGCGGCACTGCTGGCGGCAATCGGTTTGGGTGCGCCCGATGGCGGAGCCCAGTCCGGCGGCACCTACTGCGACGCGGCCTACTGCTACGTGCTGACCTGCGAGCGGCGACCTGCTCCTACCCCCGCCTGCCGATACGTCTCCGAGCGCGTCTGTCGACCGGTCGTGAAACAGGAATGCACGACCCGCAACGTACAACGGTGTCACACCGTGACCGATCAGGCCTGTCAGTATCGCTCGGTCAACGAATGCAAGTCGGTCAACAGGTATGTCTGCAAGCCGGCATACAAGCGGGTCGCGGAGGCCCAAGAAAGTGCGGCAGAAGGCGCCCAGCCGGTCGGCGATGTGAGTCAGAAAAAGGCGCGTCCGCGCCTTCGTACCGTTCGCCGTCCCTACCACCCTTATCGGCCGGCAGCCCCACAGCAGCAGCGGAGACAGAACACGTGGGCCGGCAGGCCCAGCCGGCCCTACCCGCCCTATAACAAGCCCGATCGCGATCGTCGCGCCGACAGCAGATATCCAGGCAATCCCAAGCCCTCCGGGATCAAGCCTGGAGGAAGCTCACCCAACGCGCCGAACCGGCCCGCCCAGCAATGCTCCTGGCAGATGCAGTCGATCTGCGCACCTGTGGCCAAACAGGAATGCCGCCCCGTCACGAGGCAGGTCTGCAACGACTACCCGGAGCAGTCCTGCTACCCGCGGCAAGTCCAAGATTGCCACGAGGAACGCAGGCAGGTCTGCGACCCGGCGCAACCACCGCAAGAGGACTGCCGGCGTCGCCCGGTGCAGCGTCCCTGCATGCCTCCGCAGTATTGGACGCCTCAGGGATGCGTGACTTCGCCGGCTCCTACGTTGCCGTCGATCACAGACGGCGGCAAGAAGCCGATACCCAACGAGTATGTAAAACCGCCGACGGATTATGGAGGCCCGCCGCCTACGAGCACCATCAAGCCGGGCAACAACAATGGGCCGGACACGGCGAAACTGGAGCCCCTCCCAGCTCCCTACGAGCGGCCGAAGGCGCCGGATCGGCCCCCGCCCAGGGAGGAGCCGCCCGCGCCTCCCGATCCGCTCAGGCCGCCCGAAGCTCGCAGGGAGAGCAGCCCGCCTCCGAGCCCGGCCCCTTCTGGTCCGACGATCGACGTCAAGCTCAATGACAAGACGTGGCGCATCGTGTTGGACCCCGTTCCCATCGCCACCGGCGCCGGCCTCGCACTGCTTCTCGGCCTGCTGGCGCTGTGGCCCAAACGGAAGGACGTTCCGACAGATGCAGATCAGCTGGCCCGCCTCGGCATCGAGTGCCGTGTCGAGCCGGATTTGGGCGAGCAGGCCGTTACGCATCTGGAGCGGCCGCCCGTGGGCCCGCGCATCACGGTGCGCGCCACGCCAGGGTCACGCAGACATGGCATTGTGATGCGTTGAGGCAGTAGCATGCAGGCAGGTCTGGAAACGCTGGGCGATCTTTTCAACGCCGACCGCAGGAGCAGGCGGGTCGGCGGACCGCAGCTTGCCAGCACCGAGCGGGAGCAGCTCAAGGCGGCCCTCAAGTCCAAGGGGCGCATCGCGCTCGGCGACGTCGAGAAGGAGATGGGGAACGCCTATCGGCGCGCGCTCAACGTCAAGCTCATCGACATCTTCGCGGGCGCCTGGAGCGGAGTCACGCAGGTCGCGGAGCTCGGCGACACGACCAAGTATCCGCCCGGCGAGAAGCACTTCGTGCCATTGGCGAACCACCGCATCACCTCCGATCACCGGCCGAAGGTCGAAGTGCTCGTCGACGGGATGCCTCTCGTCTCGCTCACTCTCAATGTGAACCTGCAGGCCCAGTTCGAGGCGGCCGTGCTCGAGGTCGAGGGCGGTCATATCCACGCGGTCAAGCCGGGGAATTGCCTGGCGACGGCGTCCGTGAGCTGTCGCGGAGTACCGATCGCATCGACGAGCTCACGCCGCCTCGCGCTTCCCGCCGAGATGGAGTTGCAGCCGCCCTTCGCGATCCGGGCCTTCGGCGGCCAGGCCAGTCCTCTGCGGAGCGAGCCCATGCTCACCCTGTCGGGGCGGGACGAGAAGGGACGGGTGGTCGAGTTTCAGGTCGCGCCGGCGTTCGGCGACGCGGAGAGCACGTGGGTGATCGGCCGCAGGGAGGGCCGGGTCGACATTCTGCTGGCGCATCGGCTGGTGTCGAATGCGCACGCGCGCATTCGCTTCTCGCGGGCGAGGGGGCTCGAGATCTGCGACCTCGGCTCATCGAACGGGACTCTTCTCGACGGCAGGCCGATCAGCCAAGACTACGTATCCTTGGCGGGCGTCCGCAGTGTGTCCTTCGGCGGTTTCGAGATGGAGGTCGTTCGCGGCTGATCGGCCGGGCGTTGAAGCAGCCCTGGCGCGAGGAGGCTTGCTCGATCGCTTGTTTCATCAAGGTGGAGGTTGCTCGCCATGGCTGAGCGGATTCACTACTCGGATCTAGAGCACTTGCTCGCAGACGACAATACGCCGGACGAGGTCCTGGCCGAGTACATCAAACCGGCACCGCTGCGCGCGCTGCCGCTGGCGCCTGTCATGACGATCGACGACAGCAAGGTGGAGGTGCCTCCCAACCGCGGCATCATCGGCCTGTCGGTCAAGAGCCTGAACGAGAGGGCGAACCGGCGCCGTCTGGCGGCCTACCAGGCCAAGATAGACGGCGGCTGGAAGGGATTGAAGCTGCTGGCGGAAGGGGACTCGTGGTTCCTCTATCCGATCCTCCTCAAGGACATCCTGGACAACCTGTCTGCCGACTATGCGGTCTACTCGGTGGCCGCTGCCGGCGACACGCTCGAGAATATGATGCGCGGCCTCGCGCACTTCGAGGAGCTGATCGAGAAGCACAAGTTCGAGGGCTTCCTGCTGAGCGCCGGCGGCAACGACATCGCCGGCGACATGCTGCGCACCTACCTGACCACGCTGCCGCTGCCCGCCAAGCCGGCGGAAAGCTACCTGAGCGGGACCTTCGAGAAATTCCTCGGCACCACGCAGGAGCGACTCGACGGGCTGTTCACCCGTCTCTCGACGCGGTTCCCGAATCTCAAGATCTTCTGCCACGGCTACGACTGGCCCTTCCCGCGCACGGGTGGGCTGTGGTTGGCCCCCGCCCTGCTGGCACAGCAGATACCCGATGCGATGCAGCACGCCATCCTCAAGGTAATGATCGACCGCTACTACGGCATGCTGGGCAAGCTGGCGGAGAAGCATCGCGGCAATCGACGAGCATGAC
>Ga0247830_10000087_pt1 | contig 25798 bp, 25 predicted proteins | sample 12C_Control_Day5_FD_207766 | JGI IMG/M metagenome (GOLD analysis project Ga0247830, IMG submission 207766) | Soil microbial communities from agricultural site in Penn Yan, New York, United States - 12C_Control_Day5 | ecosystem: Environmental > Terrestrial > Soil > Agricultural land | place...
GGCGGCGGGGTCATCAACTCCGGGCCCAAGGCGAGCCAGCTTCTGCGCGAGCTGGTCAGGCTCACGGGCTTTCCCATCACCTCGACGCTGATGGGGCTCGGCGCCTTCCCGGCGTCCGGCAAGGAGTGGCTCGGCATGCTCGGCATGCACGGCACCTACGAGGCCAACCTCGCCATGCACGACTGCGATGTCATGGTGTGCATCGGCGCGCGCTTCGACGACCGCATCACCGGCCGTGTCGATCAGTTCTCGCCCAGGTCGAAAAAGATCCACATCGACATCGATCCCTCCTCCATAAACAAGAACGTCAAGGTGCACGTGCCGATCATCGGCGACGTCGCCTACGTGCTGGAGGAGCTGATCCGTACCTGGAAGGCCAAGGCTGCTACCGTCGACAAGACCGCGCTCAAGAGCTGGTGGAGCCAGATCGACAAGTGGCGGGCCAAGAAATGCCTGTCCTACAAGAAGCTCGACGACGTGATCATGCCGCAGTACGCGATCCAGCGGCTCTACGACCTCACCAAGGACCGCGACGTCTACATCACCACCGAGGTCGGCCAGCACCAGATGTGGGCCGCACAATTCTTTCGTTTCGAGGAGCCCAATCGCTGGATGACCTCGGGCGGTCTCGGCACCATGGGCTATGGCCTGCCGGCTGCGATCGGCGCGCAGGTCGCCCATCCCAAGTCGCTCGTCATCGACATTGCCGGCGACGCCTCGATACTCATGAACATCCAGGAGATGTCGACGGCCGTGCAGTTCCGGCTGCCGGTCAAGGTCTTCATCCTCAACAACCAGTACATGGGCATGGTGCGGCAGTGGCAGCAGCTGCTGCACGGCAACCGCATCTCGCACAGCTACACCGAGTCGCTGCCCGACTTCGTGAAGCTCGCCGACGCTTACGGCGGCATCGGCATCATGTGCGACAAGCCCGCCGACCTGGACGATGCGATCATGGCCATGCTGGATGCGCCTGCCGACAAGCCGGTGCTGTTCGATTGCCGTGTCGCGGCGCTCGCCAACTGTTTCCCGATGATCCCCTCGGGCAAGGCCCATCACGAGATGCTGCTCGGCGACGAGGTCACCGACGAGGACCTCGACAAGGCCATCGGCAAGGAAGGCAAGGTGCTGGTGTGATCCGGCGGCGATCAGGCCGACACATCCCAGGGGTTTACGATCTCGACCGAAAGGTCGTCAAAGTGACGAACGTTCCGCGTTGCAATTGCGGCGCCGCGACTCACGGCGATCCCGGCAATTTGGGTATCGGCGAAGCCAGCCGGTCGCCCGCGGCGCTTCCTGTCGATATCGATCTGCGCAGCATGGATCGCCGCGGGGAGATCGAAAGGAAGGACGCGATTGTCGAAATCGCCGATCACAAGCGCCTCGAAAGCAGAGAGCAAGGCTCGCTTTCGTCTTCCCGGATCGAGCTCGTCGATTCCGCGCTTGATTTCGAAGACTGTGATGGCATTCAACCACAGTCCCTCGGGCTCGAGGCTATCCAACCACGCGATCACGCGCGGCTCGGGCTGCTCGGCCATCATCTCCGAGGCGATATCCGAATCGACAACGATCATGGTTTAAACTTGACGAAACGCACGCGCTCTTTGCGCGCTTTGTCGATCATCCGATTGAACTTTGCCAGCTCCGATTTCGTGAGACCGATTCCCTTGAATCGTCCCGCGATGCGAGTGCCGAAGCCGGGCGTGGACCTTCTTCGCGTGCGTTCGTGCTCTGCCGCCGCCTTGAGAATCTCGCGCGCTTCCGCCTCCAGGCTGCGTCCATTGCGCTCCGCGCGCTCCTTGAGCCGCTCCTTGGCCTCGTCATCCAGCTGGCGGATGAGTATTTGTGCCATGACGTATCCCTGATATCACCTGTTGGCGAGAATGATATCACCGTCCATCGCTCCACCTCAAGGCACGCACCATATGCCCAATACACAGCCAGGCTCCGCCTACTATCTCGAGGAGCGCAAGGACGCACCCGAGACGCACACGCTCTCGATCCTGGTCGACAACGAGCCGGGCGTGCTGGCCCGCATCGCCGGGCTGTTCTCGGGGCGCGGCTACAATATCGACAGCCTGACAGTGTCGGAAACCGAGCACGCCAAGCACCTCTCGCGCTTCACGATCGTCACGACCGGTACGTCGATGGTGCTGGCGCAGATCAAGAGCCAGCTCGAGCGCCTGGTCAACGTGCACCGCGTCACCGACCTGACGGTGTTGGGCGAGCCGCTGGAGCGCGAGCTCGCCTTGATCAAGGTCGGAGGCAAGGGCGACAAGCGCATCGAGGCCCTGCGCATGGCCGAGATCTTCCGCGCCAACGTGATCGACGCGTCCACCGAGCACTTCGTGTTCGAGGTCACGGGACGCACGTCCAAGATCGAGCAGTTCATCTCGATCATGATGGAGCTTGGCCTTGTGGAGGTGTCCCGTACCGGCATTGCGGCTATCGCTCGCGGCGCCAAGGGAATGTGAGCAAGGCGTGGACGCCGCTCACACCGCCGGCGCGTCGAGCACCTTGCGCACCAGCTCGAGCAGTTGCTGCTTGCGGTAGGGCTTGGACAGCAGGGGCACGTTCTGGTCCGTCGCCTCCCTGCCCTCGAGGAACGACTCCGAATAGCCTGAGGTGAAGATGGCCTTTAGGTCGGACCGTCGCTCAGCGCGGCGCTGTCCGCGTGGCTGCGCTCGCTCATGTGAACCAATCCCGGCTTCTGCTGGAGCGATCGCTCAACTGCGACAGCAAGCTCGACTTCGGCATCGGCCGTGCGAACACGTAGCCCTGGCCGACGTCGCAGCCCATATCGCGCACCACGTAGGCGTCGGCGAGGTTCTCGAGCCCTTCGGCAACCGCCGCGACCCCGAAATGGTGCGCCAGCGCAATCACCGCCCTGCAGATGCCGCCATTTCTTGCGTCACCGGCACATCCATCGACGAAGCTCCGGTCGAGCTTGAGCTCGCTGAACGGCAGCTCGCGCAGCCGTGCGAAGGACGAGAAGCCCTCGCCGAAGTCGTCGATGGCGAGCGTGATGCCGTAGATGCGCAGCTGTGTGGCGATCTCGTGAAACAGCGCAACATCCTTTACGACCTCGCCCTCGGGAACCTCGAGGATCAGGCCGGGCCAGTCCGCGCGCTTCGGCCGATTCTCGCGGATCAGCGCCGCGAGCGTGGCGCTGGCGAGCGCGCCGGCGCTGGCATTCACGGCAATGCGCAGCGAAGTGCCGGCGTCGGCGAGTTCCTGCCAATCGCGCAGCGCAGCCAGCACGACGCGATGGGTGAGCGCCAGCAGGCTCTCCTCGCTCGCCCCGGGCAGAAACGTTCCAGGCGCGAGCACCCCGTGATCCGGGTGGCGGCACCTGATCAGGCCTTCGGCTCCTACGAGCGCGCGGCTGCGCAGATCGATCTTCGGCTGATACCAAAGCTCGAGCCAGCTCCTGTCGAGCGCTTCCTCGAGGCCGACTTTTATCGCGGGCGTCAACGTGAACGTCGACTCCCGCGGCGTCTCGAGCTGAGCCCTGGTCACCGCGCGGCGAACGGCTTCGCCTCGAAACGGCTTCTCGAGCCCGTCGCGCATCTGCAGGCCATGCCTGGCGCCGATCCGGCGTACGTCGTCGAGCAGCCCGGGGCTGCTGCCGCTCATCAGTTGGACGATGCCGCTGTAGCGCTTTTCTCCCAGCAGGCGGAGCATCTCGACGGCGTCGGAGCCTTCGAGGGCCAGGTCGAGGAAGATCATGTCGGGATGGCCGCGCTCGAGGGCGGCGATGGCTTCTTGAACATTGTGGTAGGTCTCGGCCTCGAGGCCGAGGCCTTCGATCGTCATGGCGACGAACCGGCAGATGCCTTCCTCGTCATCGATGACGAACACGTCGGCGGGGGATGGATTTTCGTTCGATGCTGACGAGGGTTGATCGCCGGCTCGAGGTCCGGGCGCTAGCGAGTTTTGTGGTTTTTGCACTGGACGAGCCGTTGTGTTCGGGTCGAGGCGGGGGGGCCTCGTGCCGGCCGGCTCTGCACAGTCCTATTTGGACCCGCGTAAAGGCTCGCTTAAATTTGACGCAACATTTGCTAGTGAGTGCCCGACAGCAAGCGGGGCGGCCTGACAGGCGGCCCCGCAAGAAACTGCATCGGTCAGAGGACTATCGCGGGTGTTGACCGCTCAGTACCGCACGCCCGAGCCTGCCGTTCCCGCGTCGAGCTGGCGCAGCAGTTTGCGGCCGACGCTCAACTGCGCCGGCGTAGTCGGAGCTGCCTGCACACCGAGCGCCTGGTACTTCTGTTGCAGATCGAGCATGCGCTGCGAGGGCACCATGCTGCCGAAGAGGTTGCCGATCTCGCTCGCATTCTGCAGCAGCAGCTCGCGGGCCTCCTTGGTCTTGCCCTGATCCTGCAGCTCGACCGCGCGCCGCGCACGCTCGCGCGTTACCTGCTCGACAACGGCCTCCGCAACCTTGGAGTCGTAGCCTGCTTTCACCTCGGCCTCCGAGTCAGAGAAGCGGCCGCGAACGGTAGCCTCGAGCGCCTGGCGGGCGCCGGTATCGGGCGCGGTATAGGCGACCTTGACGAGGCCCAGCTCCTGCTCGGTGGCGCCAGCCTGAGACTTGTCGAGCTCTACCTCGAGCAGAACGTAGTGCTCGGTTGCCGCATAGACCTGGTTCAGCGTGAAGCTCGCCCGCTGGCCCTCGATCGTGCCGTCACGGCTCAAGGCACGCACGGGTTTGATGCCGGCCTTCAGCTCGATGTCGATCGAGACGGTCTGCGCACACGAGCCCAGCACATCGTCGAACTCCTTGTTGAAGATCTGGACGAGGTCGGTCGGCTCGCGGGCAAACGCATGGTTGCCGTCGCTCGCGCGCGCAAGCTGCAGCATCAGGTCCTCGTTGTAGCCGAGGCCCAGGCCGATGGTCGACACCGAGATGCCCTGCGACAGAAGCAGGCGACCGAGCGCGGCAAACTCCTCCGGCCGCGATGGACCGACATTGGCCTGACCGTCGGACAGCAGGACGACACGGTTGAGCCGCCGCGCGTCACGGTTCTTGGCAACCTCGGCAGCCCCGGCGAGCACACCGCCGTGGATGGCGGTGGAGCCGCGCGCGCCTACCTGACGGATGAGGTCGGCGAAATGAACGGGATCTGCGACAGGCTGTGCGGGCGCCAGCACATCGATGCGGTTGTCGAAGATCACCACCGAGGCGATGTCGGTGGGCAGGAGGCGGTTCACCGCCATGACGGCGGCCTCGCGCGCCTGGGCGATCGGCATGCCCTGCATGGAGCCCGAGCGATCGATGACGAACGCGACATTGACCGGCATGCGGCTCTGCGACGGCTCGGGCTTGCAGCCCTGCAAGGCGACCTTGAGGTAGTTCTTGCCGGCCTCCCCGCCCTTCATGACGGTATTGGCGAGCCGCGCCTCCAATCCGATCTGTTGGCCGGCTTGTGCCGGCGCTGCGAGGCTGCAAAGCGCGACGATGAACGATGCAATAGCTCGGTATGACATGGTCCGCACCCACTTCCGAGAATCTCCTGCACACTGACGTGAGCCCGGGAGACGGCGGAAGTGGGGAGGAAACGTGTCGGACCGGCGCCTTGCTAATCTGTAATTTGAGACTAACCGGCTGGTGCCCCGCGGCCTCTCACTTCTCGGCCGTGCGGATGCCGGCGGGGCCACCGTTGACCTTGATGGCTCCGGTCATCTTCAGCTCCTTGCCGTCGAAGCTCAGGATTTGCAGCTCCTTCTCGATCATGGCCTGGAACAGCATGGTCTTGCCGTCGCGGCTCCAGGCTATCCCCTGGCCCCAGCGGCCAACCTTGGCCTGGGTGACGGGAGTGATCTTGGTGCCCTCGACGCGGTAGACCTTGATGAGTCCGTGGTCGTTGAAGGCCTGGTGCGCTTTCGGGCGCTGCGAGCCGTTCATGACGGTGACGGCCACGAACGCGCCGTCTGGCGACATGAAGACGCCCTCGGGCGTCTGGCCGACGGCGATCGAGTCGACGATGCGCGGCGGGTTCTGCTTGAGGTCGATGACGTTGATGATGTCGGTATCGCCCTGGCCGCCGCCCTGGTTGCCGAACACCGCGACATCGCCCTTGGAGCTGATCGACAGGCTGTAAGGCCGGATGCCGCCCACCATGAACTGCTTGCTGTCCGCGACCTTCGTGCCGTCGACATTCAGCACGGAGATGCGGTGATCGCCATCGCGCGTTACCAGTGCCCGCTTTCCGTCGGGCAGGAAGGCGACGCCACTGGGGCCGGACTTGGGATTGCCGAAATCGATTGTGCCGGCCGGCGCGACCGTCTTGCCTGAGACCGTGAGCACGGAGACCGTGCCGCCGCTGCGGTTGGCGACCAGCGCCAGCTTTCCGTCAGGGCTGAACGACACGCCGGATGGCCCGGCTCCCACCTCGACGGTGGCGATCACGGCCGGCGGCGACGCCTTGAGGTCGATCACGGCGACCTTGTTGTCGTCGGCGGTCTTCTTGGGGTCGGCGGGGTCAAGCTTGGTGGCGGCCGTCACGAGCGCAATGCTCTCATCGGGCGCAATGGCGACGCTCTGCGGCACGCCGACGACCGACGCGCCGAGGTTCACCTGGCCGAGAACCTTGGGCGGCGAGACGCCGATGTCCAGTATCATGGCGTTGTCGGGCGGCGGGCTCTCGACCACCTTGTTGGTGCCGTCGACATTGACGACTTTGTTCTCATGCGCGGAGACGGCGATCTGCGCCGCGGCCGGCGCGGCAATCACGAAGGCAGAGGCGAGGGTTAGAACGAAGGGCAATCGAAAGCAATCGCTGGGCGAGTAATTTGTCATGGTCGTTTGCTCCCTGGGTCGCCGAACTGATGTCAGCGTCGCTTTCGATGATAGCTGAACATCAGTGACGTGACGACGGCAGGTTCGACAGTGCGGGCTCACTTTCCCTTGAGCGTTCCGCATGGAGCTTGTACGCCTCTCCCCCTTCCGCCTCCCCGCTTCATACGAGCCATCCATCGTGCTTTCATCCGAGCTGTTCTGGGCGCTCCTGGTGTTCGTGGTCGTGACGCTGTTCACGCCGGGGCCCAACAACACCATGCTGCTGGCATCGGGGCTCAACTTCGGCTTCCGGCGCGGGCTGCCGCATCTTTTCGGCGTGGCGCTGGGATTTGGCGCCATGGTGCTTGCGGTCGGCGTCGGGCTCGGCGCCGTCTTCCAGGCCTATCCGGCCGCCTACACGGTGCTCAAGTACGCGGGCGCGGCCTACCTGCTCTGGCTCGCTTGGCAGATCGCCACGGCAGGCGCCGTCGACGAGGGCGGTAAGGGCCGCGGCCATCCCATCACCTTCCTGGAGGGAGCCGCCTTCCAGTGGCTCAACCCGAAGGGCTGGGTGATGGCGGTCGGTGCCGTCACCACCTACGCAGCGGTGGCCGCATTCCCTCTCAACGTACTGTTGATGGCCTGCCTGTTCGGCTCGCTCGGGGTTCTCTCGAGCGCGACCTGGCTGGGGTTCGGCTCGGGCCTGAAGCGCCTGCTCACGAGCCCGCGCGCGGTGCGCGCCATCAATGTGATCATGGCGCTGCTGCTCGTCGGCTCGCTCTGGCCGATCCTGACGGATGCGTGGCGATAGGTGAGCGACCCCGGTCCCTTCCCCAACCCGAGCCGTCGAGCCCAAAACCCCATAGCGCCTGCGGCACCGTGGGTGCACACCTCTCGCGGGTTCCTTCCCTGCAGGCTTTCGGACACCGGCCCCGGTGTGTGCCGCACCCTTCGTCACGGGCCGGAATCCGAAACCCGTCACATTTGCGGTCATGCAGCGAGATGGTCTATTTCAAAGCCTCTTTCAGGGAGAGAATGAACGGACGGAGACAGGTCTGGTCTGTGCCAAAGGCAAACTGCACGCGCTGCTGCCATTCGCTGTGCTCAATCAAGTCGCCGCTCACCTTGACCCGTCCCGACCCGACGCCATCAAACTCCAAGAACTGTTCCTCCCACATCGGCTTCAGCCGAGCCTGACCCGCCAATGTTCGGTCAAGTTGCTCAAGACCGGCGATGAAGGTCCTAAGTGCTGGCTCCTCGAAATGGAACTTGTAGTTCACGGCAATCCAGTCGGAGCGGACGACTATCTGGCTCGAGTATCCAGACCCATCTTGGAAGCGCTCAACTGCGCGAAGCGCAAGGAAGGGGTTCTCTGTATTGGTCTGCAGGATGATGTCCATATTGGCTGTCGCAAAATGCGGAGGGCGGTTTCGGGCTGGACGGTCGATCGGCCTTGCCGATGACGTCGAACTCGTCGGCGAGCTTCACACCCTGGATGATCTTTGCCCTGATAGCTGCCGACTTCAGCTCACTCGCGGCGCTCGGCCTGCTGGTCGAAGAAGAGGACCTGGCTGACGATGGCCTTGACGGCCTCCTCGCGGAACGGCTTGGCGATCAGGAAGGTGGGCTCGGGGCGCTCGCCGGTCATGAGCTTCTCGGGGTAGGCCGTGATGAAGACGACCGGCACGGTGAAGCCGCCGAGGATCTCGTTCACCGCATCGAGGCCCGAGCTGCCGTCCGCCAGCCGGATGTCGGCCAGCACCAGCCCCGGCTTCTGCACGGCGGCCGCCTTCATGGCATCCTTGTGCGTGCGCGCGATCGAGGTGACGCGGTGGCCGAGCTCGCCCAGGATGCGCTTGAGCTCGGCCGCGATCAGGGGCTCGTCCTCGATGATCAGCACGTCGGTGGCGATCTGGCGCCCGATCTCGCTGTTGGCCTGCCTGAGGAGGTCGTCGATACGGGCATCGGCGACCTCGAGGATCTGGGCCGCCTCGGTGCGGTCGAACCCCTCCACGGACACCAGGAGGAAGGCCTGGCGGGCCTTGGGGGGCAATGCCGCGAGCGAGCGGGCCGCGGTCATGCCGAGCTCGCCGGCCTGCGTGGCGGGGTCCACCAGACGCGTGGTAAACGCGTTCAGGAAGCACTGGTAGAGGCCCATGCGGGGCGGCAGGTCGGGGAAGATCGAGGGATCGGCTACGATCGCCTCGAGCACGCGGGCCACGGCCGCGTCACCGCTCCTCTGGCTGCCCGCCAGCAGGCGGGCGAAGCGGCGCAGGTTCGGTAAATGCGGGGCAATCTTACTGGCGAGTGGCATGGCGCAAGACAGCTCTCTCGTTGCCGATACGGTTCTGCTCTTGGGCCGCGATCGCGTTCGCTCGCTCGACTGACTTGAGGACCAGCCAATCTGGGCTAATATGTAGGTATTCGCGCATGTTGCAAAGGCCAGGATGACCAAGCGGGGAGACGGGGAACCTCCGGGGCACGACAAGCCGGCGGGGGACGCGGCCAAACAGAAGCCGCAAGCGGAGGCGTTCCCGATGCACGAGCACATCGGGCGCCAGCTGCGGGGCATGTTCGAGGACGTCGTGGCGCAGCCGGTGCCCGAGAGGCTGCAGAAGCTGCTCGACAAGCTCGAGCGCAAGCGGTCCAAGGATTGAGACCTCGAGATCGAAGGCGCATGAGGCTGACGGCAACGCCTGCGCTCGCCGTTGATCCCAGCTATTAGATGTTGCGATTCAATGGGTTCGAGATTTCGCTTGGCCCGCGCAATTTTTTTCGGCCATGCAGGAACCACCGTGCGAGGAAGCGGGTTTTACTGTCAGACTAGGCGCGCAGAACCCCCCTTCTGCTTCCCTCACGCGCCGGTCGCGCTTTGACCCGCGGTTCCCCCAAGCCGCGGGTCATTTCTTTTTGCCGCGAGCCTCGCCCCAAATTCTTTCGAGCCGGAACGTTACCAAGGCCGCATGCGTTGCGCGGACGGCAGGGCGCTGCAATCACCGGTTAAGGGTTAACGGTTAAGACGACGATGCCGGCGCGCGAGCCATCCCGCGACGCTCGCCGGCCGTTGCGCTATGATCAACGCGCGGGTGCGTAGCTGCGTATCGGAGCCCACATGGCGCCTAGGCCCAACTGGAAAGGCTATCTGAAGCTGTCGCTGGTGTCGTGCCCGGTGGCGCTCTACCCGGCGACGACGACCTCGGAGCGGGTGTCGTTCCGCACGCTCAACCGCGACACCGGCAACCGGCTGCGCCGCCAGATGGTGGACGAGCAGACCGGCGATGTGGTCGAGAGCGACAACCAGGCCAAGGGCTACGAGGTCGGCAAGGGCGAGTACATCGTGCTCGACGACGACGAGCTCAAGGCGGTGCAGATCGAGAGCAACCACACCATCGACATCGAGCGCTTCGTGCCGCGCGCCGAGATCGACGGGCTCTATCTCGATACGCCCTATTACCTGGCGCCCACCGATCGCGTCGGCGAGGAGGCGTTCGCCGTCATCCGCGAGGCCATGCGCGCGGAGAAGATGGTGGGGCTGGCGCGCGTCGTGCTGTTCCGGCGCGAGCGCATCATGATGCTCGAGCCGCGCGACAAAGGCATCGTGTCGACCACGCTGCACTATGCCAACGAGGTGCATGCGGCCAACGCCTACTTCGAGGAGATCCCCGACCTCGAGCTGCCCAAGGAGATGCTGGAGCTCGCCAAGCACATCATCGAGAAGATGGCCGGCAAGTTCCAGCCGGACGCGTTCGAGGACCGCTACGAGCAGGCCGTGATCGAGCTGATCCGCTCCAAGCAGAAGGGCACGCCGGTGAAGCCGCAGCCGACGCACCGCCAGGCCAACGTCATCAACCTGATGGACGCGCTGCGCCGCAGCGTCGAGGGCGACAAGGCCAAGCCCGCGGCAGGCGAGGGCGCCAAGAAGGAGAAGGGCGCCGAGAAGGCCGGCAAGGAGCCGGCGGCACCGGCCCGCGGCGCGCGCAAGGGCAAGGCGCGCATGAAGAAGGCCGGGTGACGGGCCGAGTCGTTCAAGGGTCATCGAGGGCGCATGCCTTCCTCGCCACTGCGTGACTACAACCGCAAGCGCAACTTCACGCGGACGGCCGAGCCGCGCGGCAAGCTCGCCGGCAGCAAGGCCAGGAAGCTCGCCGGCCACCTGTTCGTCGTCCACAAGCACGCCGCCCGCCGCCTGCACTACGACCTGCGCCTCGAGCTCGACGGCGTTCTGAAGAGCTGGGCGGTTACCCGCGGGCCGAGCCTGTCGCCGAAGGACAAGCGGCTGGCGGTCCGCGTCGAGGACCACCCGCTCGACTATGCCGAGTTCGAGGGCCGTATCCCCGAGGGCGAGTACGGCGCGGGGAGCGTCATTCTCTGGGACCGCGGGCGGTGGACCACCGAGGGCGACCCGCACAAGCAGCTCGCCAAGGGCCACCTCGAGATCGATCTGGAGGGCACCAAGCTCAGGGGACGATGGCACCTGGTGCACATGAAGGGTCGCGACAAGAAGGCAAATGGGGGAGGCAAGGAGAACTGGCTGCTGATCAAGGCGGAGGACCAATATGCGCGCGAGGAGGGGGGCAAGGACCTGCTCGAGGACGAGCCGCGCTCGGTCAAGACGGGGCGCACGATCGAGGCGGTGGGCGCGAGCGAGGTCAAGATCAGGCGCAAGGGCGGCAATGAGGGCGCAAGTGGTGCCGCCAGGCCGTCGAGCAATGGGGTCGGGCCCCCCGCCGCGCCGCCAGCAAGGAGCGAGGAGGAAGCCACAAGGTCCGCCCCGATCGTGCCCGCCAGGATAGGCGGCGCCAGGCGCGGCAGCCTGCCCGCCTTCATCCCCCCGCAACTCGCCTCGCTCGCGGACAAGCCCCCGACCGGCGAGCGGTGGGTGCACGAGATCAAGTTCGACGGCTATCGGCTGCTCGCGCGCATCGACGGGGGCAAGGTGCGGCTCAAGACCCGCAGCGGCCTCGACTGGACGGCGAAGTTTGCATCGGTGCAGAAGGCGCTCGAGAAGCTGCCGGTGGTGACGGCTTTCCTCGACGGCGAGGTGATCGTCGAGACCGAGCAGGGCACGCCGGACTTCGGCATCCTGCAGCAGGATCTGAGTGCGGGCCGCAGCGACCGCTTCTGCTACTACGTGTTCGACCTCCTCTATCTCGACGGCATCGACCTTACGCGCGCCGCGCTGCTCGACCGCAAGCGAGCGCTGTCGCAGTTGCTCGCCGGCCTCGACGACGGCGTCCTCAAGCTGAGCGAGCACTTCACCGAGAAGGGCGACATCGTGCTCCGGCACGCCTGCCGCCTGAGCCTCGAGGGCATCGTCTCCAAGCTCGCGACCGCGCCCTACCACTCGGGCCGCAGCAAGGCGTGGCTCAAGTCCAAGTGTACCGACAGCGACGAGTTCGTCGTCATCGGCTACGTGCCCTCCACGACCCAGCGCCGCACGGTCGGATCGCTCGCGCTCGGATATTTCGACAAGGGCAGGCTCGTCTACGCCGGCCGGGTCGGCTCGGGCTTCTCGACCGCGGTTGCCGACGATCTCTGGCGCAGGCTCGAAGCTATTCGCATCGCGGCCCCGGCGCTCGACCCGCTGCCGCCGGTGGAGGCGCGGCGCAACGTGCGCTGGGTCAAGCCGCAGCTCGTCGCCGAGGTCGAGATGCGCGGTTGGACGGCCGACGGCATCCTGCGCCACGCCGTGTTCAAGGGGCTGAGACAGGACAAGGAGGCCGCCGACGTGGCGCCGGAGAAGCCGATGGTGAAGTCGAAGTCGACGAAGGCATCGAAAGCCCAGACCAAGAGCGCGCCGGCGCCCGCCGTCCCGCTCACCCACCCCGACCGCGTGCTGTGGCCCGACGTCGGCGTGACGAAGCAGGGGCTCGCTGAGTTCTACACCGAGATCTGGCCACAGATTGCACCACACGTGGTCGATCGGCCGCTCGCGCTCGTGCGCTGCCCGGGCGGCGTAGAGGAGGGCTGCTTCTTCCAGAAGCATGCGTGGGCCGGCATCACCGAGCACGTCTCGCGGAGCCGCGATCCGGACGATGACGAGGAGCTGCTTTCGATCGACAGTCTCGAGGGGCTCATTTCGCTGGTGCAGGCCTCGGTGCTCGAGATCCACGTCTGGGGCGCCAGGCTCGCCGACATCGAGCGTCCCGACGGCATCACCTTCGATCTCGATCCCGCGCCCGAGGTGGTATGGGCCGATGTGATCGCCGCTGCCTTCGAGGTGAGGGAGCGGCTCGAGAAGCTCGGCCTGCAATCGTTCGTGAAGACCACGGGCGGCAAGGGCCTGCATGTCTATGCGCCCCTGGTGCCCAACGCCGACTGGGCCGCCGTGAAGGACTTCTCGCACAGGCTCGCCGTTGCAATGGCAAAGGACAGCCCGCAACGCTACTTGGCTACCGCCTCCAAGGCCGCCCGCCGGGGTCGCATCTTCGTCGACTACCTGCGCAACGGCCGCGGCGCCACGGCCGTAGCGGCATACTCGGCCCGTGCGCGGGTGGGCGCCGCCGTCTCCACGCCGCTCGGTTGGGATGAGCTCGGGCCGGAGATGCGCCCGGATCGGTTCACAATCACCAACCTCCTGAACCGGCTCGCCAATATCGACGATCCCTGGCGCAACATGCGCAAGAGTGCGCGCCGCCTGCCGTCCTGACGGCTCAGCTCAAGCTTGCCTTGTACTGCATATTCTGGCCCGCCCGTGCGGAACCGGGGAACCCAACCCTGTCTCATCCGTTGACTTGGACTGTAGCGCCCAAGCGTGAGCAGACAGGAGGTCAGGGGCATGGCTCGAGAACGTACTGGCCAAGGCGGCACCCTGCGCGGCTTTGCCAGCATGGAGCAGGAGAAGCAGCGCGAGATCGCACGCAAGGGCGGCGCCAATGTTCCCCACGAGAAGCGCAGCTTCGCGCAGGATCGCACCTTGGCCTCCGAGGCCGGACGAAAGGGCGGGCGCGCGGTAGCGCCGGAGCAGCGGAGCTTCGCGCAGAACCGCTCGCTGGCGGCCGAGGCTGGCCGCAAGGGCGGGCAGACCTCGCAAAGCCGCCGTCACGCCAAGACAGACCAGTCCAGCGATACCTCGGTCAAAGCCCCGGGGACGAACGGTCATGGCAATGATCACCTGAAGCTCGGTTCCGAGCGTCAGAGTTAGGTTTCATTTCCGCTCCGCCAGGCGTGCATTTCGAAAGCAAGGATAGGGAGGCGCGCGATGATCAGTGCTGTCGGATTTGCGGCCGAGGCCAAGGCCAATCCCACCCGTTTCTACCGGCGCCCGATTGAGGTGCTGCGCGATCGCCGGCTCAATCGAGGCGAGAAGCTCGCGATCCTGGAGGCCTGGGAGCTGGAGGCGCGTGAGCTCGCGGTGGCGTCCGAGGAAAACATGACCGGCGGCGAGCCGAGCCTGCTCGAGGAGGTCGTCCAGGCCCGAATCGAGCTCGGCGATGTCACCGACCCCGGCGGGGACGATGGTGCCCCCACCAAGCACGGCGTGCGCAAGGCCAACCCCGCCGGTTGAGCCTGCTCGATCCCTTCTCAATCCTTTGCGAATGGATTGGCTCCCTTGCGCAGCCGGAAGCGGATGGGAACGCCCGGCAGGTCGAAGGCGTGTCGCAGGCTGTTGGTGAGATAGCGTAGATACGCTTTTGGCAGCGCGCCCGGCTGTGAGGTGAACGCAACGAATGTGGGCGGGCGCGCGGATGGCTGCGTCATGTAGCGGATCTTGACGCGCCGGCCCTTCGAGGCCGGCGGCGCATGGCGCTCCAGCGCTTCGCCCAGCCAGCGGTTGAGCTGGGGCGTAGGTATCCTCCGATTCCAAATTTCGTAGCTGGCGAGCACCTGCGCCATCAGCCGGTCGAGGCCCTGGCCTGCGAGCGCCGACACTGCGACCAGCGGCACGCCGGAGACCTGCGCCAGGCGCTCCTCGGCCGTCTCTCTCAGATCCTTGAGCTTCCTCTGCCGGTCGGCAACCAGATCCCACTTGTTGACGGCGATGACGAGTGCGCGGCCTTCCTCGGCTGCCATGTCGGCGATCGTGAGGTCCTGATGCTCGAAGGCGTGCTCGGCGTCGATCAGCACGACCACCACCTCGGCGAAGCGGATAGCGCGTATGGCGTCGCTGGCGGAAAGTTTCTCCGCCGTCTCGGTGATGCGCGCCTTGCGCCGCAGCCCCGCCGTATCGAAGAGACGCACCGCCCGGCCCTTCCAGTCGAAGTCGGTGGCGACCGCATCGCGCGTGAGCCCAGGCTCCGGCCCCGTGATCATGCGCTCCTCGCCGAGGATCGCATTGACGAGGGTGGACTTGCCGACATTGGGCCGGCCGACGATGGCGATGCGTACAGGCAGGCTGCGCGCCGGCGCCGCTTCGCTTTCTTCAGTGGCGTCGGCAGCGTCGCCCTTTCTGCCCTTTCTCTTCGGCTTCAGGCCGAGCGCTGCCAGTATCGCTTCGGCGAGGTCGGCTATGCCCTCACCGTGCTCGGCCGAGATGGCGATCGGCTCTCCGAGTCCCAGCTGGAAGGCTTCGTAGAAGCCGTCCGTGCCGGCGCGGCCCTCGCACTTGTTGGCGACGAGGATTACCGGGCGGCCCGACTGGCGCACGGCGCGCGCGAAAGCCGCATCGGCGGGCATCACACCGTCGCGCGCATCGAGCAGGAACAGCACGAGGTCGGCATGCGCGATGGCGGCCTCACTCTGGGCGCGCATGCGCGCAGCGATGCTGCCCGGCGCCGCCTCCTCGAGCCCCGCGGTGTCGACGAGGCGCACCGCGTGGCCGGACAGCTCGGCCTCGCCCTCGCGCCGATCGCGCGTCAGCCCCGGCATGTCCGATACCAGCGCGGCCCGCGTCGCGGTCAGCCGGTTGAACAGCGTCGATTTGCCGACATTGGGCCGTCCGACAATGGCGATGGTGGGAGGCATGATGGCTCGGTCAGCGGCGCGCAGTCGCCGCTGACCGCTAAGCAGAGTTTCCGGGCGGGGTCAACGGTGGCAAGAGCCAACACCAGCGGGGACCGGGCGCCGCCCCGGTGATCGCCGGCAGCGACAGGCGGAAAATCGCGCGGAATCGCCGAAGGCGAACAGACCTGGCTATTTGCTCTTGGTCGATCCCCAGTCGTCGTCCTCGAGCGACTTGGAGTTCCTGCGCTGCTGGTCGATGATCTTCTGGTGCTCCTCGGGGATCTTCTGGGCACGCGAGGCAGCCTGCAGCGTCTCCGGGAACCACAGGGCGATCTGCGGGAAGGCGACGATCAGGCCGATGCAAATCACCTGCAGGATCATGAACTGGAACATGCCGCCGTAGATCGTAGACAGGCTCCATTCTTTCACCACCTGTTTCAAGTAGTAGGCCGACATCGCCACCGGTGGCGAGAGGAAGGCGGTCTGCAGCGTCACCGCCGTCAGGGCGCCGAACCACACGAGGTCGATTTCGAGCGCTTTGACCACCGGATAGAAGATCGGCAGGAACACGAGGATGATCGCCGGCCACTCGAACGGCCATCCGAGCAGGAAGATCAGCACCAGCACCATGAGCAGCATGATCATGGGCGGCAGCTGGAACGACAGCAGCGTGTTGGTGATCCAGTTGGCCGTGCCGAGCCGCGCGAACACGGCGCCGAAGATGTTGGAGGTCACTGCCAGCAGCAGCACCATGCTCGAGGTGGCCATGGTGGAGTTGAGGGCCCGCTGCAGGCCGGCGAGGCTGAGCTTGCGGTAGGCCAGCGCCAAAAGCAGCGCTCCGACGGTGCCGATGCCTGCAGCTTCCGTGGGCGTCGCCAGGCCAGCCAGGATCGAGCCGAGCGTCGCGCCGATGAGGCCGATCAGCGGCACGACGCCGATCAGAACCTCCTTCAGCATCGCGCCGAGGGAGTGCACCCGCTCCTCCATCGGCACGGGAGGCCCGAGCTTGGGGTTCCAGATGGAGCGGCCCATCAGGTAGACGATGTAGATGCCGGCGAGCAGGAAGCCCGGCCCGAACGCCGCGGCGTAGAGGTCCGCCACCGACACGCCGAGCACCGGGCCCATCACGATCAGCATGACCGACGGTGGGATGAGGATGCCGAGCGTGCCGCCGGCGGTAATGGTGCCGGCAGACAGCTTGGCGTCGTAGCCCGACTTGATCATGATCGGCGACGCCATGATGCCGAGCACCGTGACGGCCGCGCCAACGATGCCGGTCGCCATGGCGAACACGGTCGCCGTGAGCACGACGACGAGGAAGAGCGCGCCGCGGATCGGCGCCAGCAGCAGCCGGAAGGCCGTGAACAGCCTCTCCATGAGCCCCGCCTGCTCGGTGATGAAGCCCATGAAGATGAAGAGCGGCACTGCCGCCAGCAGCTCCTCCTTCATCATGCCGATGGTCTGGAAGTAGGCGAGGTCGAAGACCGTGGCGCCCATGCCGACGTAGCCGAAGGCGAAAGCGAGGAACAGCAGCGTAAAGGAGATCGGCACCCCGATGAAGATTGCTCCCAGCAGCACCAGGAGCATCACGAGCCCGATGAATGCATCCAGAGTCATACTTCGACTTTCTCTTTGTGCTCGAGCTCGATGCCGGTGCGCGCCATGTAGAAGCTCTTCAGAAACTCGGAGAACCCCTGGATTATCAGCAGGATGCAGGCAGCGGGCACCACTGCCTTGAAGGGCCACAGGATCGGCCGCCAGGGCGTCTGGTCCGACGTCTCGTGAATGCGGAAGGCGTAGTCGGCCTCGTGCCAGCCGATGACCGCGAGCACCAGGAAGCTCGGAAAGAAGAAGACGACGTAGGAGATCGCATCGATCAGCCCCTTGGAACGGGGCGTGAAGTTCTCCCAGAAGAAGTCCGTGCGGATATGGGCGCCCTTGTGCAGGGCATAGGCCGCGCCCAACATGAAGAGCGCGCCGTAGAGCATGTAGGTGACGTCGTAGGCCCAGATTGTCGGCGCATTGAAGAGGTAGCGCGCAAACACCTCGTACGCCACCGCTCCTACTAGCGGGAGTGCCAACCAGGCGATTGCCATGCCGGTGTAGTCGGTGAACGTGTCGATGACGCGTATGGTCGTGAGCAGTGCGCGCGAGGGCCGCTGGTCTGCCATGCGAAGTTCCCCAAAAGAGCTTTGCGCCTCGGTGCCGGCGGATTGGTCGTCTCGAGGACCGCCGCGAGTCGGGGGAGCGGCCGAGGCCCGGCCGCTCCCCCGTTGTTCATCACTTCTTCTCGGGGAAGTAGTGGTTCGCCATGAACGAGTATGGCGGGAAGTAGAAGCGCTTGTAGGGCACCACCAGCTCGGCATAGGCACGCTGGCTGTCGTGCACCTTCTTGAAGAACGGGTTCTTGGCTCCTTCTGCAGCCGCGATCTCGTCCCACTTCTTGATGAAGACCTGCAGGATTTCGACCGGGGTGCGCAGGATCTGCACGCCGTGCTTCTCCTGCATCTCCTTGAGCGCGTCTGCGTTCTGGCGCTGCCACTTTGCGTGCCAGATCACGAACGTCTCGTTGGCGGCCGACCGGATGATCTCCTGCTGCTGCGGCGTGAGCGACTTCCACACATCGCCGTTGATCAGGATGTCACCCACCGTCGTGTTCTCGTGCACGCCGGGCGAGTAGTGATACTTCCACACGTTCTGGAAGCCGAGCCGAAGATCCTCGACGCCGCCGACCCACTCGGCGCAGTCGATCACGCCGCGCTGAGCGGAGGGAATGATCTCGCCGCCCGGCATGTTGACAACCGTGAAGCCCAGGGCCTGCCACACCTCGCCGGCCATGCCGGTCTGGCGGCACTTCATGCCCTTCATGTCCTCAACGGTCTGGATCGGCTTTTTGAACCAGCCGAACGCCTGCGGACCCGACGGCAGGATCGGGAACGACACGACGTTGAGCTTGAGCTGCTTCTGGTAGAAGTCCTGCAGGAGGTCCCAGCCGCCGCCGTAGTACATCCAGCCCATGTAGTCGGTGTAGTCCATGCCGAACGTGCCGCCCGGGCCGCCGGTGAAGAGGATCGCGGTCTTGTCCTTGCCGGTCCAGTAGCCGCCCCAGGCATGAGCGCCGTCTAGCACCTTCTTGTGCGTCGCATCGAGCACCTCGAAGGCCGGCACCACCTGGCCTGCGGGCATCGTCTCGATCTTCAGCGAGCCGCCCGAGAGCTTTTCGACGCGCTCGGCCCACATCGTGAAATTCTCGTAGAGCGTGAGCGATGCCGGCCACGTGGCCTGCATCTTCAACACCCTCTGCTGGGCCTGGGCGCCCAGCGTGCCGGCCACAGCCAAGCCGAGGCCCAGCGCTGCCGCGCACGTATACTGCATTAATTTTCGCATGCGTTTTCCTCCGTAGTCTCTTGAGACATCAGACTATTGGATGTCGGCCTAGCTTTAGCAGATCGTATTGTCGTCTGCCGCACTAATGTTTTGCAACACTCTCGATTGCTTCGACTATGGTTGCAAGCCGCCAAACGGTCGCGTACCGGCTTCGCAGCAGCGTGCGAGCGGCGTTGCACCCGGGCGAGGGGTATGCTCATGTCCGCCAACAATAAGGGAGAGCCTCTGGATGCCAACGGTTGGACCGACCCTCATGCTCGATCGGCTCGGACCCAAGAGGAGCGATTCGGAGTTCATAAAGTCGAAGCTGGAAGCGCCCGGCGCACGTTTCCTGGTGCTCGCCGACTTGAAGCCCGTGATCCGCTCCAACGCGCAGCGCACCGAGGCCAGGCTTGCCTGGTTTTCCAACAAGGACCTCCAAGATTTCGGTTTGCCGGCCGCCGAGGCCTTGTTTCTGGGCGTGGACGGCTCGTCGAATGGGCATTTCGCACTGGCCGTCACCGAACACCGCACCCGCCACGTCCCTGGCGCCATCGAGAAGCTGCGCCCTATCGTCGACCTGCGCTCCTTGGCCATGCAGGGCATCATGACGCCCGATGAGCTTTCCTTGTGCGGCCAGGCGCGTGCGCTCGCCCAATGGCATGAGAACGCCCGCTGCTGCGGGCACTGCGGCGGCACGACCTTGGTTAAGGATGGCGGCTGGCGGCGCAAGTGCTGGGCCTGCGGGCTCGAGTGGTTCCCGCGCACCGACCCCGTTGCGATCATGCTCATCACGGACGGCGAGCGCTGCCTGCTGGCACACGAGCACCGCTACGCCGACAAGATGTTCTCGACGCTCGCCGGCTTCATCGAGCCCGGCGAGGACATCGCCCACGCCGTGCGGCGCGAGGTGATGGAGGAGACCAACATCAGGGTGGGCGAGGTCACCTATCACTCGAGCCAGCCCTGGCCGTTCCCGCATTCGCTGATGCTGGGCTGTATCGGCCGGGCCGAGACCACCGAGATCACCATCGACAGCGGCGAACTCGCCGAGGCGCGCTGGTTCACGCGGGACGAGGCGCGGCAGATGCTCGAGCGGCGGCATCCCGAAGGCCTGACCGCGCCCGGCAAGCACGCCATCGCCAACGCCCTGATCATGAGCTTCATCGAGTCCACCTAGCTGCGCTGCAGCGCAGTACGAATTCCGCGGCTCGCACGATTACGTGCGTCGCGGCGGTGCTGCCGCACGCATGCTGCTGCTGCAGGCGGCAGCCGAGCAGCTCAAGGTGCCTGTCGCCGAGCTCACCGTCAGCAATGGCGTCATCACGCACGCCAAGTCGGGGCGCACGACGACCTACGGCAAGGTCGCCGCCGCCGCGGCCGAGCTGCCGACGCCCGACATGAAGGACATCAAGCTCAAGGACCCGAAGGACTGGAAGGTCGCCGGCAAGCCCGCCAAGCGCCTCGACACCATGGACAAGCTGACGGGCAAGCAGCTCTACGCCGTCGACGTCACGCTGCCCGGCATGCTCAGCGCCTCGATCATGGATGCCCCGGTGTATGGCGCCAAGGTCAGGAGCTACGACGAGGCCAAGGTCAAGGCGATGCCCGGCGTGCGCCATGTCGTCAAGGCGGGCGACACCGCAGTCGTGGTCGTTGCCGACACCTGGTGGCAGGCCAATCAGGGCCTGAAGGCGCTCGACATCAAGTGGGAGGAAGGTCCCAACGACAAGGTCTCGAGCGAATCGGTCATGGCCTTCTTGAAAGAGGGTCTCGACGCCAAGGACGGCGTGTTCGTCGGCAACCAGGTCGGCGACGCCAACAGCGCGATCTCGGGCGCCGCCAAGAAGCTCGAGGCCGTGTACTACTCGCCCTACCAGAACCACGCCTGCATGGAGCCGATGAATTGCGTGGCGAAGGTAACGGCCGACAAGTGCGAGGTATGGGTCGCCACTCAGAACGGCGATGGCTCCCTCGCCGCCGCTGCCGGCGCCTCCGGCCTGCCGCCTGCCAAGTGCGAGGTCTACAAGTACCATCTCGGCGGCGGCTTTGGCCGGCGCGGCATGCAGGACTACGTCACCAGGGCCGTGCAGGTCGCCAAGCAGATCCCCGGCGTGCCGGTGAAGCTGATCTGGAGCCGCGAGGAGGACATGCGCCAGGGCCGCTTCCGGCCTGTGGGCTTGTGCAAGATGTCGGCTGGGCTCGACGACAAGGGCGACCTCGTCGGCCTCTCCATGCGCATCGCCGCTCCCTCGATCCTAGCCTACGCGGCTCCGTCGCGGCTCGAGAACGGCAAGGACTTCATCGCCTTCCAGGGTCTCAACCCGCAGGGTGCAGAGGGGCAGTTCGGCTACACCGTGCCGAACCTGCTGATCGAGCACGCCATGCGCAACACGCACGTGCCTCCCGGCTTCTGGCGTGGTGTCAACACCAACCAGAACGCCATCTGGCTCGAGTGCTTCATGGACGAGTTGGCGAAGGCGGCCGGCAAGGACCCGCTGGAATTCCGCCGCAAGATGATGGCCAAGCATCCCAAGCACCTGGCCGTCCTCAATGCGGTGGCCGACAAGATCGGCTGGGGCACGCCCCCGCCGGCAGGCGTCACGCGCGGTATCGCCCAGTTCATGGGCTACGGCAGCTACGTCGCCTGCGCGGCCGAGGTGCGCGTCAGCGATCGAGGCAGGCTCAAGATCGACCGTCTCGTGCTCTCGACCGACTGCGGCCATGTCGTCAACCCCGACCAGGTCGTGGCCCAGATCGAGGGCTCCGTCGCCTACGGCCTCGGCGCCGCGCTCTACCAGGAGTGCACGCTGAAGGATGGCCGCGTCGTCGAGGAGAACTTCGACACCTACCCGATGATGCTGATGGAGGCGTTCCCCAAGATCGAGACCGTGGTCATGCCCTCGGGCGGCTTCTGGGGCGGCGTCGGCGAGCCGACCATCTGCGTGGCCGCGCCTGCCGTGCTCAACGCCATCTACGCGGCGACCGGCAAGCCGATCCACACGCTGCCCCTGAAGAACGTGAGCCTGCGGACCTGAGGTGTGGCGGTCTGGACCTGTCTGTCTTGCGACGCTGCTTCTCGCAGGCGCTCCACTCGGAGTGCCTGCGAGTAGGGCTGAGGCGCCGAACGCCGTGGCGGTCGAAGGCGACACGATCCCGCGCCCGCTGACCGCCCAGTCGGGAGAGGCCGCCCAGGGCCGCGAGATTGCGTTCAACCGCGAGCGGGGCAACTGCATCGTCTGTCACGTCATCCCGGCGCCGGACGATCGGGCGCACGGCGACGTGGGCCCGAACCTCAGGGGCGTGGCCGGCCGCCTGAGCGAAGGGCAGATGCGATTGCGGCTGGTCGACGGGCGCCGGCTGAACCCCGCGAGCCTGATGCCGTCCTACTATCGCGTCGACGGTCTCACCCGCGTGGCCAGGCAATATGCCGGCAAGCCGGCGCTGACGGCGCAGGAGATCGAGGACGTGCTGGCCTACCTGATGACGCTGCGCTGAACGAGAGACGAGAAGAGGTGAAGGAGACGATGCGAGGCCCGGTGGAGATTTCGCGCCGCGCGATGCTCGAGGGAGCGGTCGGCATCCTGGTGCTGCCGCTGTCGGCGAGCGCGGCACTTGCTACCCCCGAGAGCATGGCCGCAGCCATGGAGGAGGCGCTCGGCAAGGGTACGCCGATGAAGGCTGGCCGCGTGAGGATCGAGCTGCCGGAGCTCGCCGAGAACGGCAACTCGGTGCCGCTCAAGCTCACCGTCGACAGTCCGATGACACCCGCCGATCACGTCAAGATGCTCTACGTGTTCTCGGAGAAGAACCCCGTCTCCAACGTCGTGCGCTTCCACCTGGGTCCCCGCTCGGGCGTGGCGCGCGTGCAGACCAGCATCCGCCTCGCCGCCACCCAGCGCATCACGGCGGTCGCCCGCATGAGCGACGGCTCGCTGTGGTCCGGCGCCGCCGACGTGATCGTCACCCAGGCCGCGTGCCTCGACGAGACGTGAGGAGAGCCCCAATGCCCGCCACCCGCATCGTCGTCCCCGCCAAGGCCAAGAAGGGCGAGATCGTCGAGATCAAGACGATCATCAACCACCCGCAGGAGACCGGCTTCCGCCACGACAACGTCGGCCGACCGATCCCGCGCGACATCATCACCCGCTTCACCTGTACCTACGCCGGCGAGGAGGTGTTCCGCATGGACCTGTTCACCGGCGTCGCCGCCAACCCGTTCGTCGGCTTCACCACGATTGCGACCGAGACCGGCGACCTCGTGTTCGAGTGGACCGACCAGCACGGCGCCGTCACCCGCGAGCAGACCCGCCTCACCGTCACATGACATGCTGCTCCCTTGTCATCCCCGCGAAAGCGGGGACCCAGCCACGCGCCTGCCTTTGCCCCCGATGCGCATAGCATGGGCACTGCTGGCGGCCGTGCTGAGCACTTTCGCGCTGCGCGCGCTCGCCCAAGAGCCCCCGCGCACCATCGCCCCGTCCGACCTGCGCTCCGGCAAGGAGTTCGTCTCCCCCGAGACCCGCGGCCAGCAGGACGACCTCACCATCAACCCCGGCATGCTGTGGGTCGAGCAGGGCGACAAGCTCTGGCGCACTCCCGCCGGGCCCGAGGCCAAGTCCTGCGCCTCCTGCCACGGCGCGCCTTCCGCGCTCAAAGGCGCCGCCGCCCGCTATCCCCTCTACGACGCTAGGCTCGGCCGCCTCCTCAACCTCGAGGCGCGCATCCAGCAGTGCCGCGCCGAGCGCCAGCAGGCCACGCCGCTCGCCTACGAATCCCAGGAGCTGCTCGCCCTCACCGCGCTCGTCGCGCACCAGTCGCGCGGCCTGCCCATGAGCGTCGCCATCGACGGCCCCGCGCGGCCGTTCTTCGACGCGGGCCGCGCCCTCTACCACCAGCGCCAGGGACAGCTGGACCTCGCCTGCGCGCAGTGCCACGACCAGAGCTGGGGCAAGCGGCTGCGCGTCGAGCGCATCAGCCAGGGCCACGCCACCGGCTTTCCCATCTACCGCCTCGAGTGGCAGACGCTGGGCTCGCTGCACCGCCGCCTGCGCGCCTGCTTCCAGGGCGTGCGCGCCGAGCCCTACCCCTCCGGCGCACCCGAGCTCGTTGCGTTGGAGCTCTACCTCGGCTGGCGCGCCCAGGGCCTCCCCATCGAGACGCCCGCCGTGCGGCGGTAGGGCGCAATAAGCGGAGCGCATTGCGCCGTGGCCGCCGCGTCGGCGCAACGCGGCTTCGCCTTGTTCGCCCTACGTCTCCACCACCACGTACTCGTCCTCGACGGTGACCGGAAAAGTCTCGGCCACGTAGGGCCCCTCGACCAGCCGGGCGCCGGGCTCCACCGTGACGGCATAGTTCATCAGCCGCATGCGCTTGGGGTCGCACCAGGAGCGGCCCGTGCGCACGTCGAACTCCCAGCCGTGCCAGGGACAGCGCAGGATCTCGCCCGGCCGCGCGTAGGCGTAGTCGCCGGGCCCCGAGGACGTGACCGCGCCGGTCAGCTTGCCCAGCGAGAGGCTGCCGCCCTTGTGCGGGCACTTGTCGGAGAGCGCGAACAGCTCGCCCTTGACGTTGAGGATGACGATCTGGCGCTCGCCGATGGCGACGAGCTTGCGCGACCCCGGCGGGATCTCAGCGGCCTTGGCGACGACGTGACGGGGCATCCATGTCATGCCGGGGCTTGTCCCCGGCATCCAGCTATCAACGAGGCTCGAGTGTGCGGCCCGATGGATCCCGGGCACAAGGCCCGGGATGACAACCTCAACCCAGCCGATACACCGCCCGGCCGTTGCCCGCCAGGATCTGCCGCTTGCCCTCGGCCGGCACGCCGGCGGGGAAGGCGCGGAACGGATCGTCGAAGTCCCAGTGCGGGTAGTCGGAGGCAAACAGCAGCCGATCCCAGCCGATCCACTCCATGGTGTCGATGAGATGCCGGCGATCGTCGGGCTCCTCCATCGGCTGCGTCGTCACCCAGATGTGCTGGCGGATGTACTCGGACGGCCGCTTCTTGAGGTGGGGCACCTCGTCCCGCATGCGCTCGAACACCTTGTCGAGGCGCCAGGTCAACGCCGGCAGCCAGCCGAAGCCGCCCTCGATCATCACCACCTTGAGGCGCGGGAAGCGCTCGAACACGCCTTCCATGACCAGGCTCGACACGGCGGCCTGGCACGACGTCGAATGCCCCGCCCCTTCCTCCACGTAATAGGAGGGCCAGCCGGTGCCGGTGTAGGGATGCCCGCCGGAGCCGAACACGTGCATGCCGACAGGCAGCCCGTGCCGCTCGGCCGCGGCATAGATCGGCCAGTAGCGGCGATTGCCGAGTGGCTCGCTCGTGCGTGTCAGCATGAATACCTGGGCGAAGGCCGGATCATCGGCGCAGCGCTCGATCTCGGCGACGGAGGCCTCCGCGTGCTCGCTCGGCACGACGATTCCGGACCTGAGCCGCGGCTCGGGCTTCGTGAAATACTCGCGCTGCCAGTCGTTGGTGGCCGAGGCGAGCGCGGCTGAGAACTCCTGGTTGAGCTCGCTCTGGCCGCTGACGCCGAGCGGGCCCAGGATGCCGTACTCGATGCCGTAGGCGTCGAGGTACTGCTTGCGGATGAGGTCGAGGTCGGAGCCCGGGTTGCCGCCGCCCTCGGGCCAGGCGTCGCGCCGGCACGCGCGCGGCGCCGACTTCGGATACGGCTCGTAGCCCATGCCGAGCTTGCGGCGCGAGCCGTAGACCTCGAGGTGCTCGCGCCAGCGCGGCGCCAGGAACTGCTTGACGTC
>Ga0247830_10000089_pt1 | contig 25637 bp, 40 predicted proteins | sample 12C_Control_Day5_FD_207766 | JGI IMG/M metagenome (GOLD analysis project Ga0247830, IMG submission 207766) | Soil microbial communities from agricultural site in Penn Yan, New York, United States - 12C_Control_Day5 | ecosystem: Environmental > Terrestrial > Soil > Agricultural land | place...
CTCGCGGCTCGCAGCGCCTCGATAACCTGGGCCGGCGTCTCGCCGCTGATCGTGATTCCGTCGCGTGTCTTGTAGGTGGCCATCGCTTGGTCCTCCGTGGCGGGTGGCAGTCCCCGCCGTGCGTCCTCGTGTTTTGTTAGGCTGCGGCGGCGGCGGCTTCGCGGGCCAGCTCGCGAGCCCGCTTGGCGTAGAACCGCCGGCCGCTCGCTTCCAGATTGACCGCGCTGAACAGGTTGCTGAGCTTGCTGGTCCGCTTGTGGTTGACCTTGCTGCGAGCGGCGGCTTGATCGACCAGCCCCAGGCAGAACTTGATCCACTGGCAAGCCTTCTCGGCATTGACCGTCCCCTGATGGCAGCGAACTTCAATCGTGCTGTGGCGGAAATAGGACACGAGGTTGAGCTTGTGATAGCGGGTTTCGCCGCCGTACTGGCCACCGAACAAATCGCACAGCTGGTCAATCGTGCGGCAGCGGTCAATGCGAGCGAACACCTGCGTCCAGTCGGCCTGATGAACGCCACCCGTCAGCGTGTACAGGTTGTCGCGGCAGAAGTAGGACGGCTGGTAACCGGTCGCATCGTAACCGCGGCGGCTGGGGCTGATCAGCTGATTGACCCGATCTTCGTGCTTGACCCACAGCTTGACGGCGGTGGCAATCTGCTTCACGGTCAGGTCGCCAGCACCCACATGCACGTGCATCCCGCACGTCTTGTTGACCCGCGCGCCGGCCGCTTCCAGAGCCTTGCAAACCTTCTCGACCTGGGCCAGCCCTTCGCTGCCGGCCAGCACCGGGCTCACCACTTCGCAGCCACTAACCGTAACGCCGTTGCGGACTTCCTTGACCGAGGCGTCAGTCGTCACCTTCCACCACGTGCGGCGAGCGTGATTGTAAGACTCCACGCGAGCGACCAGCCCCGTGGCGTTGATGGCGGCGGCGGCGGCTTCCTGGGTGATGCCTACGATTTCCAGTTCGATTCCAAACGTCCGGCTGCTGTTCGTGGTGGTCGTCATCTGGGTGCCCTTTGTGTTTCGTGTTTCCCGGTGGCTCGCATGTCCTTGCTGGCCATGCGTGTATTATGACAGCTGCTCCACTGCTGTCAATATTCACCATCGGCATTTCGGCCGGAATTCTGGAAATAATTTAAGGCCGCCAGAACATGCTGTCGGATAGGCACTTACGACGACGCCGGCGCGCAGAATCGCCAGAAAACAGGGCGTTTTAAGAGGCCGGCGGGCTGGACAAGACCTATTGCAAGGCCGCGTGGCCGGTCCGGATGGCGGCGATCTCGTTGGCTCGTTGGCCGCCCACTAATGTTCTGTTCACCATCGGATGGTCGTCGTCCTCCGGGCCGCAGTCGCTGTCTGGGTGGAACGCGATAACGTCCATCGTCTGGCCGTCCGTGTAGAAGCAGTGCTCGCCTTCCGGACGCAAGAGCCAGACACTGCCCGGCACCAGCGGCTGCTCTAAGTCTCCCGGCATGATCGCGCGACCCTGACCGCGAGCCACGATGCCGCACCGCACCGAAGGATGCGTGTGCATCGTTTGCCGAATGCCGGTGGGGAAGTGCAGGTGGTTGAGACAGGCATCGCCCTTGCGCGGCGGCGACACCAGCAACGTATCCGTGCAGCCATCGATATATCGCAGCCGGCCGCGGGACTCGATGGGACCGCCGACCTGGAACATGCCGCGCCAGCCATGCACCTGGATGACCACGCCCGGTCCGCTGACCTTGAACTCGTCGGGAGTGCAGAACCACATGCCGGGCTTGAGATAGAAAACACCCGAACACGTAATCAGCCGGCCGCCTTCCGGCAAGAACCCATAGGCGGTGGAGCCGGGCTTGCTCCAGCCCATGTCGATCCCCGGCTGCAAGCTCACCACGTCCACGGCCTCGCGCCCCGTGCCGGTGGTGATGACATCCGCTCCCCGCAGCGATACCGCGCTGCCGGGCTGGACCAGGACAACCGTCTGCTTGCTCATGGCTTACTTATCCCCAGGCACCCATGCCTTGCTGAATTCCTTTTTCGCCTTGCCGATGTATTCCGGCATGCCGGCCCGGCGGGCCAGCCGCTCGACTTCCTCGGCTTCCATCTGCAGCAGCAGCTGCACGTCCTCTTGCGACTGGCCGGCTTCCAGCAGCTTGCGCACGATCTCGGCCATAGGCAAGACCGCGTGCTCGCCCCGTGCCCGGTTGTGCCGGATGGTGCTCATCATGCGATGCGACAGGTCGCCCTTGATCCGCACTATGGGAACCATTCCTTCGGTCATGGCCGCGATCTCCGGGTCGGCCGCGGTCCGCCAGCGGTGCTCGCCATCCACGATGATCGGCCGGCTGCCGTCGCCCAGGTCGAACACCACGATGGGCTGGGTCCAGCCATCCTGCATTAGCGACACCTTGAGCAGCCGGAACTCCGGCGGCGGCTGCGCATTGGGGTTGTAATCGTTGGGGCCAATCGAATCCCGCGGCACCCACTCGACGCGACTGATCGGCTGCTGATCCCGCTTGCTCATGACAGAATGCCTTGCTGTTTCCTGACCGCCAGCGCCAGATTCGCCACCTTCTGGGTCTGCCGGCCGAACTTGTTGCCGCCGGCCATGGCCAGTCGGCAGATGAACCGCCAACAGAAACCAGACACCGGGTGCGGCTCGTCATCCGGAATCACGTCCGTGGTGCGGTGCTTGTGCTGCGTCAGCAGCTGCTGCAATCCCTGGCTGACCTCGATCTTGGCCTTGCTGTCCAGCTGCTCGACCAGGAACATCGTGTACCCGCGCCACGTCATGTCCGCCGGCTTGGCCTCGTCGGGCGAGCCACTGCCGTACAACTCCGTGTTCGCATAGCGGGCCGCGGTGGCAGCGCCCGGCACCCGGTCGCACATTTTAGCCCACAACTCCGGCCAGCACTCTTTGAACGTGTACAGTCCGCGGATCGGCTGCTCGCCAAACGGCGGCGCACATCGCTGCCGGGACACGGGCATCCCGCATTTGTCCATCGTGTCATAGGCGCGATTGTAGTCCCAGCCCATGATCTGCGGCGCGAGCCACACGTCCTCCACGTCCCAGTCATAGATGGGATAGCAGTTCGTGACGTGGCTGGCGTGCTTGCACGCAAAGCAGGTGGCGGTGTCCTCGCCATCAGTGGTCAGCACGTGCCCGCACTCCAGCAGCACCTTGCGCCGCACTCCCGGCTCCAGCGCCCGGACGATCTTGCGCACCGGCCGGCTCTGCCGCACCATGAACGCCGACCAGCCCCGCTTGCTGGCAATCGTGCGATAGCGGCTCATCGACTCCTGCGACCGCACGCCCATGATGTTGGCGCAGGTGCCCAGGCTGGGTGGCATCAGGATCGGAATCTGATCCGGGATGCCGCCGCCCTCGTGGAACCCGGCCAGCTGCGTGATGGCCTGCGGCGGCAACGGTCGGCACCACTTGTCCCGCTTGGCCATGTCCCAGCAGTACCAATACGGCTCATGCTCGCTGCAGGCGTTGCGGTGCTGGATCGGCAAGCAGTACCATTCGAACGCCACGTCGGGTCGCTCGGCCACGCGGGCCATGTACTCTACTGTTTCGGGCGGGATGGCTTCCTCGTCAAACGAGAACACCCGCAGCGGCAAGCGATTGGTTTCCTTGGCCACTTCCAGCGCCAAGTGCAGGCAGCAGGTCGAGTCCTTCCCACCGGAGAAGCTCACCGCCACGTGGTCGTGGCGCTCGAAGATTTCACGCATGCGAGCGAGGCCGGCATCATAGCACGACTGCTCGATATGCTTCTTGACTCCGAACTTGGCCATCGCTTAGCTCGCCTGCGGATTGTCCTGCAGCCACTGCTCACATAATCGGGCCAGCGCTTCGCCGGTTTTCTCCAGGCCATACTTGCCACGCGCCAGCCGCAGCGCCTGCCGGACTGTCTGCTCTTGGCCCAGCGTGAGCGGGGCCGTGAACGTGGTGTAGCCCGACTCCTCATCGGCCATCGTGCTCGTACCGCCGGCCTGCACTTCACCGTCCGCGTTCTCTGGCTCGCTGGCCTGGGCCGCGGCCTCCACCAGTTCATCGGCCGCCTCCTGCCCCATGCGGTCCAGCATGCCCTGCAGGATAGCGCTATCGGGCTGTGCTTGCTCCAGCAACTCGATCAGCTTGGTGTTGTCCGTGGATGCCAGCGCCGACAACGGATCATAGGTGGCCAGCAGCACCACAGCCTCGGCCTCAGTCACGTCCAGGATCAGCACCGGGATCGGCTGGTCCGTGATAAGCTCCTGCCGCAAGTGCCCATCGATCAGCGTGACGCGGCCTTCCTCGTCAATGTACGCCAGCAGCGCACCCGCGATGCCGATCTCATTCAGCACCGCGGTCATGGCCGCCGATTGTTCGGCCGGGTGCGTCCGCCAGTTTTTGGGGTTGGCTCGCAGCTCGCTGGCCGTCATGCGGCGCAGCTCTTTGATCCGGTCCTTGAACTGCGCGACCGGGGCCGGCGTCTCCATCGTTCCCCCTTTGGGCTTCTGGCGGTCCCACTTCCTGTGACAGGACGTGCAGAGCCACTTCACGTCCAGCTGCTGGGAATAGTCCTCGTGCGCCGCTTCCACCTTGCCGACCTTGCCGCAGTCGGGATTCTGGCAGCGGTCGGGTCGCGTGAGCGTGCCGATCCTTAGCGCGTATTGCACCGCGGAGCGGGCGGCGTGGGCTTCTGGGGTTCGCGTCATGCTGCCCGGTATTCTGCCAGCCCGGTGCCAAAACGGCAAGGCCCGCGGCAAGTTGTCGCGGGCCTTGAATATTAGCGTGCTGTGATATGCGATCGCAGCTGCGTTATTTCAGCCGGCTATTTCTTGGCGGCCTTGCTGAACGCCGACCGGTACTTGGCCTTGAGCTCTTTCAGGTGCTCGGCCGTGACCTCGGCCGGCTCCCAATCCTTGTTGTGCTCCTTCGTCAGCTTGGAGTGGACATAGGTGTCCGGCAAGTCGAGCCCTTCGCCTTTCAGGACTTCCTGCACCTGCTCAAACTCCATCCCCTGCCGGTACAGGAACCGGATGAACGGGGCTCCGGCATACGCGCCCAGAATGAGCTTGCTGCCCGGCTTGCGCCCGCGGCTTCCGCCCGCGGTCTTGGCGGTCGCCCGCTTGGCCGCTGCCTTCTTCGCGCTCTTGCCACCACGAATGCGTTCTGCTGTCCTCGTCATGAAATCACCCTCTGCCGCGGGTTGGTTGGTATTTGGCTGGTCAGCGCCCGCGGCGGGTGTGCTGGCTTGCTCTGCCGGTTCGGTGCCGGCGGTGGTTTCCACGCTAGTTACTTCCTCGGCTGTCTTCGCCGGGGCTGGTTGCTGGGTTTTCGTTTTTGCCGGCTTGCTGGCCGGCTTGCTGCTTGCCTGCTGACTGCCAGCCTGCTGTCGGTCGGCCGGCTGCCGCTCTGATTGGTTGGCGGCCATTAGTTGCACCGCCAGCTGGCTAATCCGTTCATCGGCTGCGTCACCCTTCAAACTTTCCTCGATCTCCATGGCCTGCCGGAACAACTGCCGGACGCCGAACACTGTAACGTCGTCCTCGGTCGTGGGCTCGCGTCCCAGGATGGCCTGGACGATCCGCACTCGCGCCACGTCCTTGGTGTGGCCAGCCAACTGAATCAAGTCGCACCGTCCGCCCGTGGCATTGTGCAACAGCTGGACCGCTGCCATCAAGGCGTCTCGCTGCGCCAACGGCGTCACCGGTTCCACGTTGGCATCGCTCGCGCCGGCCAGCACCTTGGCCGCGCCGGCGCTCAGCTGTACCACCACGTCACCGATCCGCGCCGTCTGCATGCGTGGCTCGGCTGCTGACTCGGCCGGCGGCTCCGCCTGCGACTCGCCGCTTACCGGGACAACCGCCACGGCATCCGCGTTCGGCATTCCCAGCAGCACGCCGCGAGCCTTGGTGCCCAGCTCCGTCAGCCGGGCGTAGTCCGACTCCACGGTAATCAGCCCCTTCTCTTTCAGCGACCGGGCCACCCGCGAATCAGTCCCCGGCAAAACCGCCACGTGATCGGCGGTGCGGAACCGCTGCACGAACGCTTCCTGCTGGCGAGTGAGGTTGGGCACCCCGGCCTGGGCGAACGTGCCCGGAACGTACTGCCCGCCGGCTGGCTCGGCTGCTGCTTGCTGGCTGGGTTGCTCGGCGGCCGGCTGCTCGGCTGGCTGCTGATCGGCCGGCTGATCGTGCGGTTCCTCGCGGCAGGCGTCGCGCGTGCCCGGCTCATCCAGCTCATCCAGGCTGGCCCATAGTTCGCCGTCCGGGTTCCTGATCTTGTCCGGGTCGCCGTTCACCACGCACTGCACGTCCAGCAGCGCCATCTGCTGCTGGACCTTGCTGGGCTCCTGGGGTTCGATCTTTAGGATGGTGGCGTCACCTTGCGGGCGGGGCTGGCCGTCACGCAGGTGGAACTCGACCTCGTCACCGACTACGAACTTGCGGCGGCGGGCCGCCTGGGACTTCTCGCGATTGGCTGTCCTGCTGGCCGTCTCGCTTTTGGGCGGCAGCACCTTGCGCTCGCGTTTGGGCTTGGCTGTCTTGGTGGCTGTGGTGGTCATGCTTTCGATCTCCGTTTGGGTTCAGGGTGTCCGCGGGGATTAAGCCGCCCGCGGTTCGGCTGTGTGAATCACTCCGTGTGAATCACTCCATGTATTCGGCGTAGCTGTGTCCGGCGGACAGCGCCGCCTGGGCCTGCCTGAGCGCCATGGCGTCATGCTCGGCCAAGTAGTCGCGGATATGTTCGGTGAGCGCCAGCACCGCCAGCGCCCGACCTTGCTTGTTGCCGACCATGATCCGCTGCTCGTCGGTGCTGAAATGCAGCTCCTGCCACTTGCGGGAGGCGTCGATCCGCTTGGCCGTGTCCAGGCGGCGGCGGTCAATGTACTGCCGGACCGTGCCTTCGGTCTTTGGCACCGCGTGCCCGTACTGGGACTCGTATTGCTCAAGCTCCTGCTCCAGCTGGCGGAGCCGGTTATAGTCGGCCTGATAAATCGCCGATCCGCCGCTGCCGAACATCGGGGCGAAGTAACAGCCATCGGCGTCCGGAACCGGCCGGAGCCCGCATGCCTGGGCAAGGTCGGCTGGGCATGCAAACGTCTTGGCGTTGCCGTTGTCGTCCTGCGGTGCAATGCCGGGGTCGCCGTGCTTGGCGATGTAGCCGGTCAGCGTGCCGCCACAGGACTGCATGAACTGCTTCTGCTCGGTGACTTGGTCCCGGAGCCGCGTGATTCTGTCGGTGGCCTTCATGGCAGGTTGCCTTTCGTGAATGGTGGTGGTTGAACTACAGGTACTCGCCGCCGGAGAAGTAATGCTTGCCGGCTCGCAGTTCCGTCGTGTGCCTGACATACTCGGCCAGCGTCAGCTTGCGCCAGCCTACGTCCTCGCACACGTACCGCTGCGGCTTGCCGTCGCTGAAAATGAACGCCACGTCGCCCACGGAAACCGACCGCATCTGCTGCGGCTGGTTGTCGTTTTGACCGTACAGGAAAATCAACTCCAGCTTGGCCTCGTCGGTGGCGTTCGCGATCTCGTCAGAATCAATCAGCACGTTGCGCTCCTGCCCGTTGGATCGGAACGCCCACAGCTCAACCGTGAACGTGCTGGGGAGGGTGGTGACCATGGCGGTTGCCTTTCGGGTGGGGGTGATTAAAACTCGACAATCACTTCGCCGGGGCTGAGCGTGGCCGGCAGCTTGCGCTTCCACGCCTTGGCCACCAGCTCTTGGCCCTCGCCCCGGATGCAGAGCAGATACTTGCAGCCGGTGCCGTGCGACAGGGCGTTCAGGTTCCGGACTACCGGGTGCGTCTGTTGGTACTTGATCGTGGTCATGTCGGTGGCTTTCATGGCGGTGGGTTGCGGGTGGTGGCGGCGGAGTCTAACGAACGTAAACCATCCAGTCGTCCTTGCGCGGCGCGATCGGCTGCGGCTGCGACTTGCGGTCGATCCTCGCCAAGTCGCTGGCCACGTAGCCGAACTTGCCCTGCAGTCGGTTGCGGGCCGGCATCCACGCGAACTTGACCCGCTCGCGGTACAGAATCTCCAGTGCCGCTGGCGAGGCCGCGTCCAGGATGGCCAGCAGCTTCTCGCCGGCTTCCAGGCTGATGGTGTCGCGGCCGGCCAGCGTGGCCTTGATGAACTCGACTTGGCGTTGGATGGTCGTCATGGCTGGGTGCCTTTCGTGAATGGTGGTGGTGGGGTTACAGGCTCTCGTAGTCGCCGTCCATGTCGGCAATGGCCAGCCGGCCCACCTTGATAACCTTCTGCGTGGGACGCGGGGCTCGCACCGGCAACATCGTGGGCAGGTACGTCACCAGCTCCACCCGCTCGCCGCTGATCGTCACTGGGGCCAGCACCACGTAGCAGCCCAGGTGGTTCGTGATTTGGAACACGTCGCCAACTTCCAGGTCTTGGTATTCGTGGCGGGCGTTCAGGTCGCTGTAATCGCGGGGGGTCGTGGCCATCGTTCGTCTCCCAGGTTTGTGTTCGTGTTTCCCTTGTGGCCTGCGTCCTGCCGGCCATGCGTGTATTATGCCACGCGAACAGCGAACGTCAAGTTCTATCGGCTGCCGGAATGCAAAATAACCAGAAATAATTCCGGTGCCGCAAGCCGTTACAGGGCAAGAGTTTACGGCTGGCAGATGCGGCGATTTGCCTGAGAAAACGCGGGCTGCTACCTGATTACCTCGGCTGGCCCCACGTCGTCCGGGTCAAAGAACTTGAACTCCCGGACCTTGGCGTGCTCCACCCTGCCCTTGGGAACACTGTCTCCTCGCCAGCCGGCGGCGTACGCCAGCGCCAGCGCCGCGCGAATGGCCCGCTCCATCGGCGGGTGGTCGATCTTGGTGATGCTGCAATAGCGCGACGCAATCGTGTGTGCCCACTCGTCCAGGAACGGCGGACCGGCGAGCGGCTTGTGGTTGTACTCGGCCTGCCATGCCGCGTGTTCAAACACGCCGCGGTCGCCGCGGTCGCGCGCGATCTCCGCTTCGCACTGCCGCAAGAACCCGTGGCCGCAGTTTGTCCCCAGCCACTGAATGACGGTGGCCGCGACCTTGGCGTCGTGGGGATTGACCGGACCGGGACGCGACTGATTGGTGGGACACAGTATCCACTCCAGCGTGGTGAACCCGCTGTTCAGCCAGCTGTGCCGCTGGTTCTCTTTACACCATCGCTCGTAGTAGATGCGCTCCGGCGGATTGGTGAGCCGATCCGCATGCAGGGTTTCCGGGTGGCCGCCCAAGACTTGATCGATCAGCGCCATCGCGCGACGGGCACTGCACGTGTCGCACTTGGGGCTTTCCAGCGTGCAAGGGTTCTGCTTGTCGTCGTTCCAGCATTCGCGCTCGGCCAGTTCGGCCATGGCGTTGCTGGCCTGGGCCAGTGCTTGCACCTGGGCGTCGTTCATGTTTTGACCTTGAACGTGCGGGCCTGCTTGCCGGTGACCTTGCACTTGCGGGTGCCGACGACTTCGATCTTGCCGGCGCGCTCCAGCTCACCGGCCCGCTTGCGGTAGCTCTCCACCGATATGACGTTGCTGCCGTCCGCCTCGCGGGCGTGGCGGGCGGCCTCGCTGGCCGTGGCCTCGCCTAAAGACGTCACCGCCTGGAGCATGCCGGCCGCGTAGTACCCGAGCTTGCCGGCGATCTGGGCCGCGGCTTGGTGGCTGGTCGGCGGGTCGCTGCTGCGAGCCAGCGGCGCGATCTCATCTTGATCATCGAATAATGTGCGAGCCATCATCGATCCCATTCACTGCGGCGTGGCCAATATTCCAGCCGCCCGGTGTCCACCCACGTGAGCGTGCCACAGCACGACTCTTTCACCAGCACCTGCACGCAGCCAGCTGGTTGATTGGTTGCTTGGCTCGCAGAGAATATGCGAGCCCCTTGGACCAGGACGATGTGACCGGTGTGCCAGCCGCCATCGTCGTCTTGCCACTTGACCGGGTACATGGCTACTTCTCTGTAGGTGCGGCGGCCATGATCTTGACGTAGTGTTCCACGATGTCCGCCGGGCAAATGTGGACTCGCTGCCCGTTGTGGACCACCGAGACGCTCATGCCATAGTGAAACGCCGCAACGATGGCATCAGCTATCGCCCTATGCGGCGTTGTTCCGCAAGCCGCCTCAAAGCGGATAACTGGGTTGATCAGGTTTTTCAGTTCAGGTTCTGGCATGGCTTAGCTCACTCCTGGCAGCGTGCCGCCGGCCGATGCCGCCGGCTTCTGCTTGCCCTTGGGTGCCTTCAACTCTGCTCGCTTGGCGGCGATGACCTGGAGGACTTCCTTCCGCACCTGGGGATGGCTGCTCTCCAGCTCTTTGCAAATCTGATCCAGCCGGCCCATGGTGCCCGCCGCCGCAATGTCCACCTTGAAGTTCTCGATCTCGTGCTGCAAGCCTACCGGGTCCGCCGGCTCCTCGTCCGCCTCACCCGTCTGTTCGCCAGACTGCTGCTCGCCAGCCGGTGGCTCGCCGGTCTGGTTGCCGTCGTCCTGGGGGCCGGTGTCCTGATTAAACCCGTCCTGATTAAACCCGCCGCCCGGATTGACGCCCGGATCGTCGCCCGTAGGCTCCCCGGCGGCCGTCTGCGGGCCTGGGCTGCTTTGGCTGTCTGTGGCTGTGTCGGTTTTCTGGCCCTGTGGGGCCGCGCCAGATGGGCTGTACGGGGCCACTGCGCCGCCTTTGGGGCTGGTCAGCGTCTCCAGGTCAATGGTGGGGCGTTCCAGCTTGGTTTTATCGGCCGCCGCGGCCTCCGCGAACGCCTCAATCTCGCTGGCAAGGAACATGCCGCCCAAGTCGCTGGGGAACGCCTGCCGGAGCGCCGCGGCCTCGGCGTCCTTGCATATCATGCCGGCCGGGTCCTGCTTCCAGATTTGCGTGGGCTTGACGTACGTCTGCAGCTTGAGCCGCTGATAGAACGGCTTGCCGCGGTCGGTGCGATTGACCTTGGCCCAGCCGCCCAGCAGCGTCTGGCCGTCGAACACTATGTCGCCGGGCTGCTCGCTGATCTGCTGGTGCTGCTGGCCGTCCTCACCGGTCCACTTTTCCAGCACGATGACGCCCGACTCCAAACTGTCGAACGCCGCCTTGCCTTCCAGGGTCCGCGCCAGCTCGGCCCGTTTGAGTAAAGCCTGGATGGCCACGACCAGGGAGAAGGTGGGGCCGCGCTGCTCGCTGTCGTAGCCCAGCAGGTAGCAGTCGCCGGTCCACGGATTAAGACCGCGGGCCTTGCACATCATAATGAACTTGACGCACTCGGACTGACCGGGCCGGTGGCCCATCTTGGTGGGGACGCACAGGTGCTGCTGGACCAGCGCCACGGTGAGAAAAATGTCCTGCCCTTCGGCGGTGGGCGTGTACGATACCGACCGGCCTTCCAGCAGCTCGTTCAAGAGCGTCTTGCCGGAGATTTCTTTCGGCGTGGCTGCTGGTGCTTGCTGGTTCGGCTGCTGATTGGGCTGCTGGGCCTGACCGGCGTTCTGCATCTGGCTGGGCGGGCGATGTGAATTGGCTGCGTGCGACATGAGCGGCTCCTGGATAAAAAACACCCGCGGCGGCCGGCGTCTCCGCATCCGGCCGCCGCGGAACCCAAAACACTTCCGTGCGACGATCCTATCGTCGTCCTGCCCTGCCCGGCCGGTGCGTGAACTTATATAACGCCCGGCCAGCCCCGGCATGGATCGGGGGTCTGCCTTCCTCGTGAACCCGCGTCCGTGTCGCCGTAACGACTGGTAATCGCCAGCCCAGCCTCAATGCGGGGCCGTCTCCTGCACTTCTTCCGTGAACCACTCGATCTCCTGGGCGATGGCGTTGTCCAGGCCACTGCCATGATGCCGTAGCCGGGCTGCCGCCAGCTGCATGATGTGCCGCAGATTGTTGAGCACTGTCCGCCGCGACTGCTGCCGCATTTCTTGAATCACCGCTTCGGCTTCCGCATTGCGCGGCGCGTTGTTTCGCCATTCGGTGTAATCGAACGGGATGCTGCCGGCTGGCGCGCCTGCTGCTTGGCCACCTGCTGCTTTATCGCCAGATGCTTGCTCAAACGCACGGGCCTTTTCCGCGTTGACCTTGCGGCAGTGAATAGCCTCCTTCACGGCCGCCCGTGCCGATCCACTCTTGGCCTTGGCGAGGGTGTTGGCTCCGCACCACCGGAACTTATTGGTGCCGGGCCACACGTCCACCAGCTGGCAGCCGTCAGCGGGGTCCACAATCTGATAGTGATGCTCGCTGCACTGGTGCAATACCAAGCCGGCACCGCGGCACTCGATTTCTAAGTCACGGACGACCATCGCTAGTTGCTCCTGTAGGCGGTGTGCTTCTGGTAGAGTTTTTTGGATCGCTCGTTGGCCTCGATCAGCTGCTGCCGGCTGCATGAGTATTTCTGGCCGGTGCCGCAGTCCTGGGCCTTGAACCACCCGCACCGCTTGCACACGGTGATGGCCAAGTCGGCCACGTGATGGGGCTTGGCCCAATCATGCCAGCCCAGCAAGCACAGCAGGTGCCCGATGGCTCTCATTCTGCGTCCTCGCCCTGCTTGTCCCCGATCTGCTGGAGCTTGTCGGCGTTCACGTACGGACAGCCGCGCGTATAGAACTCGCACCACTTGGCCGCGCATTTCCAGGTGCCGCGGCCGTTGGGCAGGAACGTGCCGGTCTTGATCGCGTGGTCCATGACGTTGAGCACGTTGGCCAGCACGCGAAAGTCCTCCGCATCCCGCGAGCCCACCAGCTCCTGCCGCTGCGCTCCTTTGGATTTCGGCCCCTGGATCAGCACGTCCAGCCCCACGTCCTCCGGGGCGAACCCGAAGATCGACCGATGGCCGGCGTCGTAGCATGTGAGCTGGAGCGAATCCGCCTCATCCACGGTGGACTTCTTGCGGCCGGCGGTTTTGAAATCCCGCACGCGCTGGCCCGGCCCCAGCCGCTTTAAGATGGCCACCAAGTCAATCACGCCCACAATGTCGTGGGTGCCGCGCGGCACTTCAATGCGGAACTTCTGTTCGGTCGCCACCGGCTGGTAGTCCGGGGCCTGCATGGTGGCAAAGGCCGCCGCGAAGTTTTGCACCTTGACCTTGCCGGCGGCGATGACCAGTTCGCGGTTCTCGCCCTTATCAATGGCCACGTCATCCTTTTCCAGCCGCTCCTCGAAGCCGGCCACGGCGGCGTCCACAATGTCCTTCACCGGCAAGTCCTCGTGGGTTACCAGCTTCTGTTTGAAGTTGATCTCGGCTCCCTTGTGCATGCCGCTGCCGATCAGCGCCGACACGCCCCACGGGTACTTCTCTTTCTCCACATAGCGGCGGCGATAGGCTTCCCCGCAGCCCAGCAGGCTGGTGACCTGCGAGATTGAGCGGTGCGGCTTGATGGGCTTGTCGGTAGCTCCAGGAACAGTGCCGCCACCGAGTGGAATCGTCTCAGACATGCTGCTTGTGCTTTCTCGTGATTACAGTGCTTGCTTGCTGTCGCTTAATCGCCCAGGCCGGCCACCCACAGGAACACGCGACACGCCACGCCCAGCATGGCGGCGCACGGTATCGACCAGCCGCTGACGACCATCATGAAGTAGATGGTATTGGTAGCGGCGTCCGTCGTTAGCCGGCCGGCCTGGGGAGCCGCCGGCCGAATGATCTTGCGTTCCAGGTTGTGCCCACGCTCTTGGTTATGGTGCATGGCTCGCCTCCGGGTCGCTTGCAACAGGGTGCTCGTGTCACTGCTTGCCGCGTATTATACCAGACCGCCCATGCTGCGTCAACGTAACCTGAAAGCCGGTCATCTTGATCCGGCCGCCCGTCTCCAGGTTCTGCATGATGCGGCCGGCGGTGTCGCGACTGACGCCCAGCAGCCGCGCCACGTCAGCGGTGAGCAGCACGAACGATTCTCCATCGCCGGCCTGCTTGCCGAGTTTCCTGCACAGCAGCAGCACTTTTTCATGCAGGCTGCGGGCTTCGGTGATTTCCTCCCAGACCTTGCGGAGCTCCAGCGGCGCATCGGTGTATTTCATGCCGGGACGCTTGCGCTGCTTGGCCACCGGATAAGAGCCCTCTGGGTGGGCCGCTGCCCATTCGCGCTGGAGCAGGCGGCACTTGCGGTCCCGCCTCGCAGCCTGCCGGCGCATGGCCACGGCGCAGCGCTGGCCGGCGGCTCCGGTCAGCTGGGGATACTGCCGCAAGAACTCCACGGACTGGGGCCTTAGCATCCAGCGCCCGTCGTGGCGCTGGCGGGCGTACGGCACCCGCCCCTGATTGCACAGCCCGCGCAGGGACCGGTTGTTCATGCCCAAGGCGTCCGCCACTTCGTCGCTGTCCAGGTATCCGTCCCACAGGGCCGCGTTGATCATGCGGGCCACCACGGTTAAGACGGCGGCCTTGGCGCGGACAATCCACGTCTGCTCGTGCTGGCCGCGCTTACTGACCTGGAATTCGGCCGTGAACGCGCCGCTGGCCACGGCCACGGCGCGGCGCATGGCCGGCCACTTGTCGCGGTCCACTACGAACTCAAACTGGGTGGCCTTCTTGTTTTTCTGCACTGCTGTCTTCACTGCTGTCTTCATTGGGTCCTGGCCTGTGGTGCTTCCTGCGGTTCTCGCAATACGCCATGTATCGCGCTGGTGGCATGATAGCACTGTGGCTGGCTGGTGAGCAAGTGCCGTGGCGTTCCTGCTGTGTGGTTCGGTCTGGTGACTTGGCTGCGCTCCGCGGCTATGGTTCGGTCGGCGGCTTGCGGCTGCGATCTTTCGGTTTGGCTCTATCAACCTCGTTGGCTGCGCTCTTCCAGTTTGGTTCCGTCTAGTGACGTGGCTGCGATCCGCGGCGTTGCTTCGGTCAATTTTCTTGGCTGCGATCCGCTGTTATGGTTCTAGCATTCCTCATGGCTGCGCTAATTCAGGTCTGGTTCTGGCAAACGGTCTGGCTGCGATCTGTCGTCTTGGTTCCCGCTGATGTTATGGCTGCGATCTTGCATTGTGGTTCAGTCTCTTTCCCTGGCTGCGATCAGAGACGATGCTTCTATCCATGACCCTGGCTGCGTTCCGCCAGTTTGGTTCAATCCCAACTCATGGCTGCGATCTGGAACTGCGATTCTGTCCATGATCCTGGCTGCGCACTGGGATTATGGTTCGCTCCCGTGCTATGGCTGCGTTCTGGTGTTGCGATTCAGTCCTAGTCCTGGGCTGTTTGTTCCCCATCTGCCGGCTGCCCATCTGCAGGCTGCCCCACTGCATCCAGCGGCTTGCCCTCCGGCTCGTCCACCAGCAGCTCCGTCAGCGACCGGCCGCCGGTAATCGGCCAGCTGGGCGGCGCAATGTAATGCCGATGGTCGCCGGGGCACTTCTCAAACACGTACGGCACCGGCGGCGTGTGGCCGAAGTAGTCCTCGTACATGACGTGATGCAGATGGGACAGGAACATCTTGACGGCGAACCGGCGAGCGCGGGCGTGAATATGCGCCGGCGGCAACATGGGCTGGCCCGATCCGGGCTCGCCCTTGAGCTTCTTCGTGCGGGCCGTGCGCTGCGTAATGTCCAGCTGGTCCCAGTCATCCAGCACCGCGGCCGGCAAGCAGCCGGCATACCACATGTAAGCGTCCGTGGTCTTGCCGATGTTCTTGGCCTCCAGCGCCTGCCGGGCGTGGTCCGTGAACCGGCCCTCGCGGTTGAATGTGATCTCCTGCCGCTTGCGCTCCGCGAACAGCTTGCCGTACACGTCCTTGTCGTTGTTCTGCACCTTGACGAAGCTCTCGCCTAGCTTGAACGCCACCAGCGTCTTGAGCTTGGCGTTCCACGGCCGCTTGGATTTCTTCTCCCATTTCATCGTGGGGTCCAGGCCGGCAAATCGCCAGAAGTGGCCGGCGGTCTTGCACCCCCGCACGTCCAGGTGCGCCAGCAGCCCGGCCGAGATTACGGGGCCGATCCCGGTGGTGCCCTGCAGCCAGCGGCCCACGGTGTACTCCGCCGCGAACGTGCCGAGCGACTTCTTGATGTTGTCCTCCAGCATCTTCATGGAATCGAACAGCCAGCCGATGACGCGGTTGGGCTCGGCGTCCTCACCGGCTGCCCGGACTTGGCCGGCGGCCTGGATACGGAAATCCTGGATGGCGTAGTACATGTCCGTCAGGTAGCGGGCCTCGCGGCGGCCCAGCAGTTTGCTGGCGTCGCGCATGTCGCGGGTCAGCTTGCGGATGACTTCGAACATTTCGTCCCCGTTGGGGCCGGGGCTCACGGGGGCGGCTTCCAGTGTGGCGGTCATGGGGCTGGGTTCCTGGGGGTGGTTGCGGGGCTGGGAATTGGGTTGCTGCTGGCCGGCGTGCCTTGCTACAGCAAGCACGCCATCGGTGATTCTGTATGCGCTCATGGTACTTTGGTTCTTTCGCGGGGACTTGGCTGCGATCCAAGTGTCTGGTTCGGTCGCACTGATTGGCTGCGATCAGTCACCATGTTTCGGTCAAGAAGAGTGGCTGCGTTCCATGAACTTGTTTCGGTCAAGAAGAATGGCTGCGTTCACGGATTTTGGTTCGCTCTCGTTATATGACTGCACTCAACCTGTATGGTCCGATCCTACATGTTGGTTGCGATCCGAGCGCATGGTTCACTCTTGTTGTCTGGCTGCGTTCGGAGGGCGTGGTTCATTCTGCCAGTCTGGCTGCGATCATATAGCTTGGTACTGTCAGCGGAGTTGGCTGCGTTTCTACATCATGGCTCCCTTTCGTTCGTTGGCTTGCTTGCGCGGTTTGCACTTCCGCTTGGTGCCGGACTTGGGCTCCGCTGCTGCTTGGTCCCAGAACCGGCCGAACCGCTGCTCCCACTCCGGGCTGCCGATGTCCTGGCAGAATGCGTTGACCAACTGCTGGACCTTGGGGTCGTTCTCCAGCTTGGCGGACTCCATCAGGATGCTGTCGAACCCGGTGGCCTTGGCGGCGTCCATCGTGAACCCCTGACCAACCAGCCCTTCATGCTGCGCCACCGCCCGAATGGTGCGGTAGTGGGTGTCGTGGATCGGTAGCTCGCTGGCGTTGAACAGCAACTTGCGGCACACGCCCATGCGGAACTGGCCGATCATTTCCTGCTCGTTCCAGCAGAACACCACGGCCACCTTGGGCCTGACGATTCGGCGGAGCGGGATTACTTCCGTTACCCAGCACATTTCCCCGGTGGGCTGCCACGTGTCCAGGATGGCCGCGTCATACCTGCCGGCAGCCATTTGCTTGGCGTGCTTATAGATGCAGCCGCGGACGACGCGGTGAAACGGACCACGGTCAATGCGTATCTTGTGATCCCGTACATGTTCTCCAACGAGTTCGATGACGTGCCGGTCGATCTCGACGGTGGTGACCCTGGCGTCCGTCATGCCCAGCGCGATGGCGCTGTAGCAGCCCAGGCCCAAGCCACCAATCAATAGCTCGCAGTTGCCGAGCTTCCGGATGGCGTTGATCGGTTCGCGGCACTGGTATATTTCCTGCGCGCTGTCGCTCATCCACTCACCGCGGTCGTCGTGGCGCAGGTGCCTGTACGTCAAGTCTTCGTCAAACCTGACGCGGCACGGTGCCTGCCCCATGAAGATGGCGTTGCGCATGGACACGGCCTCCAGGACTTTCCCGGCCGGCTGGACTTCGCTGGTGACGCTGATCTTGCCGGAGCGGCCGTCCGGAGTCTGGGGCCGGAGGTCCATGGCCTCGCGGAGCCAGTCCCCGTCGAACTCGCTGCTACCTGCCTTGCGATTCATGCTGGGCTCCTGTTTTTCTGCCGGTCGTTACTTGGGAACCTGATGGTGATTCGGTGGGGCGTGTTGGCGTAGCAAATCACCGCCAGCCACTGCCGTGGCCACAGCTGCTTGGCGGCCTCGTACAGGTCGCGCGAGCAGCCCAGGCTCCAGCCGTCGTCGCGGACCAGGACGCAATGGCAGCGGTGCGTCCACGCTTCGCCCAGGCGGCGCGGTGACTCCGCCCGGCCGTGCATATCCAGCAGCACCCGCACCGGCCCCTTGCCGGACTCCAGGCGGTCGATTGTTTCGGTTACCGGGTCCAGTGTGGTCGAGTGCATCATGCGATTTTCTCCAGTACATCGGGTGGCACTATGGGCATCAGCGAACGCTTGTCGTGCGGGGCGTCCCACGTGACGCGATACTGCGTCCAGTCGTCTATGACGTGGACGGACTCGATCTTGCCCGTGGCTCCTACTGGCAGCGGGTCCGGGTCGTCCTGCATGGGAGCCACCAGCCGAATGCGGTCGCCGGGCTCCAGGGCCGTGACTACTGATCCGGTTAGCCCGCGTTCCACGGCCATGATCTGCGGCAGTCCCTCGGCCGCCAGCTGCTGGTTGAGTTCCTCCAGCTTGGCCGGGTCGCCGAGCTTGGCCAGTAACTGCTTGGCCACTTCGGCCGGAACCTGGATCGTCAGCTTGCTGCTCATGCCCCGCGCCCCTTCTGTTTCACCGTGGTGCGCGTGCCATCTTGTGCCACGCGGACGATCTTGAATGAATTAAACCCGACCCAGAACAAGCGGGTGGCTTCGGCCAGCGACCGGGGGCGGGCCACGGTCTGGCCGTGGCAGTCCTCGATCTCGTAGGTGTCTTGCGCTGACTCGCTCATGTGCCTTCCGGAAAATAGCCGCCAGCCGGCAGGGGCCGGGAGTCGAACCCGATCTACATCGCCTCACGGCGGCGTGCTCCGGTACACTACCCCTACCGGCTGAAACGGGCGGCCTCTATTTCAAACGACCGGCCGGCAAGGTCTTAGACCCTGCTGGGCAGGACTGCGAACCCTGCCGACCGGCCACTCACTCGTACGTTCAACCGCCGAACCTGTTTTGCTCCAGCCACGCGACCTCGGCCGCGATGGCTGCCTCCCGGTCGCGCCAGCCGGCGGCCAGCACCGGGCCGCCCAGCACCCGGACACGCCACACGCAGCCCCACGTTCGCGTCCAGGCCGCCAGCTGCGAGTTATCGCTGCACACCGCCCGGACAACATGGAAGGCCACGCGGGCCAGCACGTTCACTGGCTCCACGTGACTGGCGCGCCGCGTCGTGACTTGGCCTTGGTCGCTTAGCTCCAGCCCGTGGCCGGCGATGTACTCGATGCGGCCGGCTTGGTCGATGGTGAGCAGCATGGTCTTCACTTGGCTCCGGCCTGGGCCTGCTGGCCTTGCTTGGCGGCGTGGTGGTACTCCGGCGTCTTTACGTCGCTGGTCACAGTGCCCAGCGCCTTCTCGATGGCCTCAGTCAGCTGCTTGCAGCTGGGGCCGGGGCAGCCCTGGACTTTGATCTCCGTCGCCCCGCCTAGGTCAATATCAATCAGAATGTTTGTCATGGCTGGTGGTCTTTCGTGATTGGTGTTCGTGACTGGTGGTGGTGATTGGTGGTGGTGATTGGTGGGTGAGCTACTTGGCCAGCATGAGTTGCACGTGGCCGTTGGCCAGCTGCTTGCGCGTGACGGCGAATCCCTGGAGCTTGGCCTTCTTGGTGGCCACCGCTGCCGCGTACTCCTGCACGAGCTTGCCGGCGCTCTTGCCGCACTTCTCCATCAGGCCGTAGCCGCCGGCAAAGAAATCCCACACCAATCCCCACTGTCCGTTGGGCTTCTGCACGACGCCGATCTCATACGCCTTGTCGTTGCCCGGAACGCTGATGGCGTGTTCGCACTTGCCATAATCTTCGGGCTTGATGCCGGCCTTGTAAGCCGCGTCCTCGCCGCTGTAGTCGTTCACCCACCTGCCATACCACTTGAACGTCTTCTGTCCCAGCCGCAACTCCAGGCCGCATTCCTTGCAGGCGGCGGCCAGTGCGTCCAGGTCTTTGATCTCGATCTCAATGGTGGCGACGTGACTCATTTGCGTGTCTCCCGTTTGGTGTCGGCCGCGCCCTTGCGGCGTTAGGCGTATTATACCGAATCGCCGGCTGCCTGTCAATGTGGGCCGACCGGCTTTCTGGCCTGTGTTTCCTCGCGTATTTTGGCCTCCGCCATTTCCAAGTGCAGCCGGTGAACCTGGGCGATCAGGTCAACGGTGATGGGCTTGGGGATGTTGTGTTCCTTGTTGGCTTTGATCCGGTATCGGGCCGTATCCAGGATGACCACCTGCAGGTGGCCCGATTCCTTCCGGTCGTAGTCGGCCAAGTATGCCGCCTGGAACAGCGGCGGAATCACGCGGTACGTGAGCGGGCAGCAGGCGACGATCCACGCGGCCAGCTCGATCAGGCAGACCTCGCAGGTGGCGTGGCACCGCTCCCAATCCTGGAACGTCTCCAGGCTGAGCGGTGTTCGTGGCGGGTTGGTAGGCGATGGATCGGTGTAGCGGTTGGCTATCGTCTCCGCCCGCCAGCGCTGCTGCTCTGCCATCCACTGCGGGAGCCCCAGTGCCGGCGGAGCATACGGCCCATCGCCGGTCAGGATTTTAAGCGCCCGCTGGGTGTGCCCGTCGTGCGGCGTTTGGAGCAGGACCGTGCCCTTCTCCGCCTTGCTGGTCAGTCTGATGGTGCCGTGCGTGCCCATGTTAGTTGCTCGTTGCTAGTTGTCCTTGGCTGCGAACAGCCGGTACTGCCGCTCGTCCTCCTCCACGAGGATGGCGTGTATCTTGCCCATGAGCCGCTCCGTGTCGGCGTCCGTGTGCGGAATCTGCACTGCCTGGGCCTGCGAACGCATGATTGCCCCTAAGACGGTGGACGCTGCGCTGGCGACCAGTGCGTGGGCCGTCTGCTCGCTTGTGCCTTGCAGCTTTAAGCCCACGACCATGCCGCCGGCTATTTTGCAAAGTGCCTCCGCCAGCCGTTTGGCCGTTGCTCTTTCCTCGTCGGTGTTCTCTTCCCTTCGGACGTTCATGCTGCGGCTCCCCTTAGAACTTCGAAGCGGGCGGTGCGGACGATCTGCTCAAGGGCCTGTCGGGCCTGCCGCACTATCGGCTTGGCCACGTTGCGCTCGTGATTGGTGGCGTTGCTCCGCGTCTCGTAAAACTTCTGCACGTCGTCCATGACCGTGCCCAGCTGCCGGCACGCATCCAGTACGTCGGGCCAGCTGCCGGCCTGGACGATGATGCTGGCGTGCTGGCTGGCCTTGTCGATCAGCTTGCGAACTTTATCCGGTGCTTGGCTCCGGTGGTCCTCGGCCCTGCTGATTGCGTCGGCCAGCTCCTGGCCCTCACGTTCCCGCACGCTGCCGGCCAACAGCCGGCAGATTTGATCTTGTGTCATGTGGCCGCACATATCCTACTCCTCGTCGTCAGAGACAAAGCTCATTTGCCGGGTCGGCCGGGCCACCATCATCTGGTCCAGCTTGGCCGTGATCTGGGCCATGCCTTGCTGCACGGCTTGCCGCTCGGTCAGGTCCTTGCGGAAGTCGGCGGCCGTCTTGTCCCCCACGATTTGCTGCGCCTGCTCGACCAGCTTCTCCAGGTCGTGGTTGCTGCCCACGTTCAAAGCCTTGAACTGTTCGAAGAACGCCTGCAGGTTTTCCACGGCGCTGTCGCGAAACACGAGCGGCTTCCGCTCGCCGGTTTCCTGGTCCGGCTCGCCCCACTGCAGCCGATCCGCCAAGTGCTGAACCATGTCGCGGAACGCCTTTAGGAACGCGTCCTCCGTCATGGCGATGGCTTCCTGGAACCGGGCCTCCATCAGGTCCACCTGCTGTTGGTACAGCTTGCCGGTGGGGTCTGCTTCCAGCAAATAGTTCGGCGGCTCGACGGGCGGGAAGTCCCACTGAATATCGAACAGGCCGGTGATGTCGTCCGGGTAATCGGCGCTGTTGAACAGCTCGCCCAGGCGAGTGGCGGCGTCCACGCGAATATCGGCGTACGCGGCCTGCAGCTCGGACGCGGCGGCCACCAAGCTGGTCTTGAACTGCTGCATCGTCTCGGCGAACTTGGCCATGCGGTCGCGGCGAATCAACCGGATGCCATCTTCCGGGAACGGAATGGTGACCGACTTCCAGTAGGTCCGGGCCTCATTGATAATGCGGCAGCACGCCCGGTATTTTGGGGCGCGGGGATCGATCAGCTTTTTACTGGCTCCGATGGCCCGAATGTCGGCCTGGAACTCATTTGCCACTTTCTGGACCTGTGGCCTCTCCAGGCGGCGGGTGAGCTGCCAGCGGGATTTCGCCAGCCGGACGGCCCCCATCTGCTTTTTCAGGGTCTTCGCCAGCTGCTTGGTGTCCTGCTGGCTGGCGGGCTGGCTGCTTGTCTGGCTGTCCTGGGCCTGGGCGGCGTCGAACAGGCTGTTGATGTTGGCTTGGCTGTTTGCGGCGAGCGTTGTCATGGCTTGGGTCTTTCGGGCTGGGTGTTTCGGGTTGGGTGGTGTTACTTTGCGGCTTGCTGCTGGTTCAGCTCGGCATCGCGGACCCGGATGCTGACGATCAGCTCCAGGTTGTGCAGGTCGCTGATGGACATCCGCCACAGCGCCCTCTCGACGTTTAGCCGCAGGCCGGAGCCGGGCAAGTACACGGTATTGGCCAGCAGCTTGCTGATGACTTCACGTTTTTCTTGGGCGTTCTTTTCCACGGGGCACCGCCTTTCCGGGTTGAGGGTTAGTCCTGCTGCCCGATTTCCAGAATCAGCATGTCGTCCTCGCGGGTGGCCACGGCGATCATGTCCCAGCCGCCAAACGGCGATAGCGGGTCGCGCTGGCCGGCGCTGAACTTATACACCGCCCCGGTGGCCGGCTCGTCCTGCTCGGTGCCGCACATGTCGAACTCGTAGCCGGGCGGCAGGAAGCAATACAGGGTCGGCGTCACGATGCGGCACTCCACGCCAAACGCTTCGCGGCGGGACCGGACGATGGCGTTGCGCTGGCAGAACTCGGCGATGGATTCGTCGCTGCCCAGCACCGCGGCTTGATCTTGAACTTGCGCTTTCATGGCTGTCTCCCAGGTTCGTGTTTCCCCCCTCTGCGTTTTTATCTGGGCTGGGGACCAGCAGCCCGGCAAACCATTGCCGGGCTGGCCGCATTAGGGCCGAAGCCCTTACCGTGAGTTGATGATGAACTGCACCTGCCGATCTGACAGGGCGGGCGGCAAGCGGAAGTCGCCGCTGACCGGACGCTCGCTGGCCAACATCCGCAGCGTGGCGGCCGTCTCGGCTCCCACGTAATACCGGGCCGCAATGGCGCGGACGTGGTTGGGCTGCTCACGCCACGTGGCGTCCAGCTGCGCCTTCATTTCCGTGTAGCGGAGCCGCCGCGTGAACGTGGCCTTGTTGCCGGTGATCAGGCTTGTTCCGGTCCAGGTCTTGGTGGCTTTCATCTTACTTCCCCGTGTTTCCCATCTGGCCGGCCCCTTGCCGGTCAGTGCGTGTATTATGCCAAGCCGCCAGTCACGTGTCAACGTAGGAACTAGCGCCGCACGCAATTTTTTGGGAAATATTCCAGGGCCAGCTAGGAGCCATTTTGAGGCGTAAATTTCCAGTATCCGCCGGTCGGCCCGCCTGGGGTGAACGTGATTGTGCCGCGTGTGCCGGGCTGCCGTTCCGGTTCGTTCGGCCCCATGACCAGGATGTATGCCTCGCGTTTCTGGTCGTCCTCGAACCTGCCAGCGGCCGGCAGGATGGCGGACGGCAGGCTATCGCCCTCGACCACGGCCAGCACGGTGCATCGCATGCCTTTGTGGTGGCAGCGGCTGAACTTGAACACGGTGACCTGCTTGACGGTGCCGTTGGGCCATGTCCTTGTCTGCATCAGGCTCTCGCTTTCACTTGGGCGTATTCCTGCTCGAATGCCGCGCGGCGCTCCTTGGTAGGCCGCGCCACGCAGCCGGCGTGCCGGAGCGCGTACCACTGCTGCTGGTAGGTCGGGCTGTCGCAGATTTCCAGGAGTGCCGCCTTCATCAGCATGTCGCCCTTGGCCTCCCGGCTCATGTGCGAATCGAAACACGCGCAGCCGAACGGCGACACGGCGTGAATGCCGCACAGGCCGCTGTCCTTCTCGTAGAACACACAGCAGCCATCCGGCTGCTGCCGGGGCGTCATGGTGGGGATGTCGAACTGCTCCACGCTGCGGCAGTCGGCGCTTATCCGCGCCATCCTGGCTCCGTCGCCGGCCACGAAGTTTTCCGCCAGCACCTGCTCGGTCGGCCGGCCCAGGTGCTCGGCGATTCGTTCCACGTCCCCGACGCCGCACATGCCGGGCATGGTGCGGCAGCCCACGCGGCAGGCTTCGCAGCTGCAGGTGGATCGGCCGGCTTGTTCACGGATGGACATTTTCTTGCTCCTGTTTAGAAGTTACTCCTGACGCTTGGCGTTTGGGTCCATGTCCAGGGCGCTGCACAGCTGCGACGCGGATGTCGATCCGAGCCCAAACAGATGCGCTACCTTGGCCCACAGCGGACCGGTGATCGGCCCAGGTTCATCCCGCGGTGTGGTGTCATCGCAGTGGACTAGGTTTCGCAGGATCGTCCGCAGTGCATTCGGCGGCTCCCATTCGGGCACGCCGCCGCGGAACTTCAACGTGCCGCAGTTGGGACACCAGAACACGCCGCTGGCGACTGACTGCATCGTGTGATTGCATACCTTACACGCCATGATCTCACTCCTGGATAAACAGCATGCGTTGACCGGCTACTTCTTCGGCTGCGCCGCGAGTTCGCGCATCGCGTCGCGGACGGCTTCCTTTATGACTTGCTGATCGCGTTGGTTCCGCAGGTAGCTCAACTGGGTCAGCACTACCGTCAACACCGCCAGCCCCACAGCCCACAGCAGCACCAGCCGCAGCCAGTCGTTTTTCGTCATGCTCTTGGAACTCCTTGATCCTGCCTTCGCCAGAAATCGCCAGCCACGGAACGTACAGCCACGCCTGCCACTCACAGAGCCGGCACATCGTGCGGTCAATGTCCTGCCCGTACAGCCGGAGCGAGTAGTTGCTGGCCGGCAGCAGCATCGCGCCGGTGCCACAGCATGGGTCGTTCACGGTGGCGCAGCGAAAGTCTTGCTCGCTGGCGTCACCAAACTGCATGCGAACCATGAGTTCCGCAATGTTGATCGGCGTGGGAAACCACGCATGGGCGTTGTATCGGCGGTTGTCGCCGTAATAGAGCGTGGCAATGTGCGCCGCCCAGTCGCCGGGATGGGCCAGCAGCCGGTGGAGCTCCACTCCGCAATACATGGCCGCCTCGGCCCGCGCCTCGAGCCTGGGCTTCTCCGGGACGGTCTTGCTGCCGAATGCGAACAGCCACCACTCGATCAGGTCAGACAGGCTTGCACCTTGATCGAACGCCCGGCTGAACGCCCACTCCAGGTTGCTGCGTGCCTCGCCACGGGTGCCGCACCTGCCGAGCATGTGGTTGCGCTCCACGTCCTCGCCGTACGCGATGGTTCGCTCGCCTTCGACGCCGACCATGCCGAAGTGCAGCCTTGGTATTGGCGTCTGCCCGATGGTGCCGCTGGTGAGTATCTCTGCCCAGTACGGCCAGCGCCCGTTGATACGGGCCTCGGCTTCCAGCAGGTAATGCGCGAACCAGCCGTGCTTCTCGGTGTGCGCCGCCACGTGTTCCGGTGCGGCCGTGCGCTTCGTCCACTCTGGGCCTCGTGCCACTGCTCACCCCGCCTTCTTGTGCTGGTGGTCGAACCTTACTTCCCTCACGTGGGGCCGCATGCGCTCGTCAAAGAACACGGCCAGCGATACGCTGATCGCGGTGTATGTGAGCCAGAACAGGCCGACCGCAGTTGCTATTCCGCCGACCACGCTGGCCGGGA
>Ga0247830_10000092_pt1 | contig 25579 bp, 24 predicted proteins | sample 12C_Control_Day5_FD_207766 | JGI IMG/M metagenome (GOLD analysis project Ga0247830, IMG submission 207766) | Soil microbial communities from agricultural site in Penn Yan, New York, United States - 12C_Control_Day5 | ecosystem: Environmental > Terrestrial > Soil > Agricultural land | place...
GTACGAGCTCGAAGATTCGCTCCAGCCTCGACGAGATCCGCGGCTTCTATGCGAAGCTGATGGCGGGCGCCCGCCGCTCGCGCGATCCGAGGCTGGAGCGAATCTTCGAGCTCGTACCTCGCGAGGCGTTCCTGCCGCCGGGGCCATGGAAGATCATGGTCGGGGACAGCTACATCGACACGCCCAGTGCCGATCCGATCTACCTCTATCAGAACGCGCTGGTCGCACTCGACACAGAGAAGGGCATCAACAATGGCGAGCCCTTTCTCCACGCCGCATGGATCGGTGCCGTTTCCCCCCAGCCGGGCGAGATGGTCACCCACATCGGTGCCGGCATGGGGTACTACACGGCGATCCTCTCGATGCTGGTGCTGCCCGGTGGCCGCGTGCACGCCTTCGAGATCGAGGAGACGCTTGCCGTTGCGGCCCGAGAGAATCTTTCCCCCTTCGAGAATGCCACCGTCACCGCCGGCGACGCCGTCTCGCTCCCCGTCCCGCCCTCGGACCTGATCTACGTGAACGCCGGCGTCGCAGCGCCTCCGGTCGGTTGGCTGCATGCGCTGCGGCCCGGGGGGCGCATGATCTTTCCCTGGCGGCCGTCGAAGGCGGTCGGGATCGCGACTCTCGTGACTGCGCGGGCGTCGGGCCTCGAGGTGAAGCCGTTGATGCCGGCGTGGTTCATACCCTGCGTTGGTGCATCGCAGACCGTTCCCGACTCGACGCCGGTCAGCAGCCATGCGGCGTGGCAGTCCCGCTCGCTGCATCTGACGGCGCAGCGCGCGCCCGATGCAACGGCAACGGCGGTCTACCCCGATCTGTGGTTCTCCTCCGAGGAGCTCGTGCTGCCATGACGTCTCCTGCGCCTCGGAGCCACATGCAGGCGGCGCTCGCGCAAGCCGAGGCGGCGGCGGCGCGGGGCGAGGTGCCCGTCGGCGCCGTCCTGGTGGCGAGCGACGGCCGCGTGCTGGCGCGCGCCGGCAACCGCACGCGGGAGCTGGCCGACCCGACGGCGCATGCCGAGCTGCTGGCGATCCGGGAGGCGTGCCGGGTGCTCGGATCGGAGCGGCTCGACGGCACCGACCTCTATGTGACGCTCGAGCCCTGCCCGATGTGCGCGGCGGCGATCTCGTTTGCGCGCATCCGCCGGCTCTACTTCGGGGCGCTCGACCCCAAGGGCGGGGGCGTGGAGCACGGGGCGCGCATCTTCACCCAGCCGACCTGCCACCACGCGCCGCAGGTTTACGGCGGGATCGAGGAGACGCGCGCCGGCGACCTTTTGCGGAGCTTTTTTTCGAGCCGCCGTTGAGGGCGCGCTTGGCGGTCTTGGCGTTCTCGGCCTCCAGCTCCCGGGCGGCGCGGATCGGCACCAGGCCGTGGCGCTCGAAGAGCTCCTGCAGGGCATCCCAGTCCCGCAATACGGTGCGGTAGATCCAGCGGTAGGTGCGCTGCACGTCGGCCACCGCCATGGCGCGATGGCGGCCGATGAACTCGGACGTCGCCGCCACCTCGAGCCAGTTGATGACGAGGTGCAGGTAGGTCGATTCGTAGTTGCGGGCGCCGTCGGGCAGTTCGGTAGGGGCTTCCGGATAGCGCCGTACCAGCTCGTCGAAGAACGGCGCCACGGGGTCCTTCTCCGGCGTCCCCAGATACCACAGATACCAGTGCATCTGCTCGTGCAGGTAGGTGGAGAGCAGCAGGTCCTCGTTGTCGGCGAAGCGGTTGCCGAGCGTGAGGATCGGGTGGCTGAAGGTGTCGCCGCCGGGGACGACGCGAATGACGCGCGTGTATTCGAAGCGGGACAGGTCGTGGCGCCGCCTCAAGGCCTGCAGCATGTCGCGTACGCGGTCGGCTTCGCGCCGCGCATGATCCAGGTCGACGTCTATGCGGAAGCCTTCACCGATTGCCCGCGCCACCCCGCCCCCGAAGTCACGGTAAACAGAAGGTTAACGGGCGCTCGTGTAGCACATGCAATGTGGCAAACGTGAGGGAAATTCCGAGCGTTGCAGCAAATCTTCTGTGGAAAAATCAACTGCGATCCATAACCATTTGTGAAATCTTATTTTTCAATAGTTGCTTGGCGGGCTCAGCGGCGCGGAAAATTTCTTCGATGCGGAAATAGTCGAGGGCACCGAAGGCGCCGACCTCCGGCCTGATGAAGATGTCGGGCGCCACCGACTTGAGCTTCTCGCGCGTGATGGAGTGGAAGAGGATCTGGGTCGCCCCGGTCATGGCCGCCAGCGTGCCCGGGATGGCCGTGCCGGGCCTTATCTTCGTATCTCCCGTGACATCGATAGCCACGGTGATGTCGGCCCGGCCCATGATCACGTCGTAGGGCACGGGATTGACGTAGCCGCCGTCGATCAGCACGCGACCCTCGATCACCACCGGCCGGGCGAGGTGCGGCAGGGCGGAGCTTGCCGCCAGCGCCGGGATCAGGGGGCCTCTATCGAGGACGACCTGCTCGATGCCGTAGTAGTCCGTTGCGATGGCGAGGAAGGGGATCTTCAGGGTGTCGAAGCTGCGCCGCATGGCGTCGGGCAGCAGCATCTCGAACAGGGTGACGTTGTCGCGCGGGCTCCACAGCCAGGGCGAGCCGTCGCGCAGCTTGGCGGCGAGGCGCTTGAGCAGGTGCCGGCGGCGGCCGAACACGGCCAAGAGCTCCTCGCGCAGCTCGGCGCCCGTGTGGCCCGCGGCGTAGGCTGCGCCGCAGATGGCGCCCATGGACGTGCCGGCGATGATGGCGGGCACGAGGCCCAACTCGTCGAAGGCCTCCAGCATCAGCACGTGAGCAAATCCCCGCGCCGAGCCGCCGCCGAGCGCCAGGCCGATGCGCGGGCCCGGCTTGCGGGCGTCGGTTCCGAGGCCCCCGTCGGTCATTTCGTATCGGCCCGCGACATCCGCTTGAGGCCGGGCAGCTTGCGCTTGCGCGCGGGAGGATGGGGCGCCTCGGCCGCGGCGGCCGTCACCACCTCTGCGGTGTGGCTCGCGAGCACGCGGGCGAGCTGGCGCTTGAGCTGCGCCTTGGCCGGCGCCGCCGCGGCGAGCACATCCTTGAAGCGATGGAAATCGAGCAGGTAGAAGTCGTCGACCTCCACGTCGATGTAGATGTCGGGTTGCCGGCTCTTGAGCTTCTCGCGCACGATCGTGCGCTGCAGGATCTGCGTCGACGCCATCAGCGCGGCGAACACGGAGGGGTGGTCGCGCTTGCTGGGCGGGGTGGGTGCGCCGCTGACGTCGATCGCCACCGTCAGGTCGGCCGCGCCGTCGAGCACGTCGAAGGGGAGCGGATTGGTGAGGCCGCCGTCCATCAGCAGGCGGCCGTCGATGCTGACCGGCGTGAACAGGGCAGGCAGGGCGATGCTGGCGGCGACAGCCGAGCGCAGGGCGCCCTCGCCGATGATGCGCTGCTCCTGCGCGTAGTAGTCGGTGGCCAACACCTTGAGCGGGATCGCAAGGTGTGCGAAGTCGCGCGCGACCTTGCTCGGCAGCAGGTAGTCGAGCAGCGTCTCGGGCTTGAGCAGCGCGGAGCGGATCGGCACGAAGTTGAAGATCTTGAGGACGGGATCGGACCTCGCCGAGAGCAGCTGGCGGATGATGTCGAAGCGCTGGCTCAGCGTCTCCTCGGTGTGCGCCCGGATCAGCCGTGCCGAGAGGCCCGAGGCGTAGGCCGCGCCGAACACCGCGCCGATCGACGTGCCGGCAATGACGGTGGGCTTGATGCCGAGCTCGTCGAACACCTCGAGCATGAGGATGTGCGCGAGCCCGCGCGCGCCGCCGCCGCCCAGCGCCAGCGCGATCGTGGGCCGCGCGACCGGCAATGTCGGCTTGCGCACCGCCAGGGCCTTGCCGGTTGGTTTCATGGCAGCCACCAACGCGGTTCCCCTCCCCCTCGTGGGGAGGGGTTAGGGGTGGGGGGAGTCCCGCCGTAAAAGGTTCGAAAGTCCCCCCCTCCCTGTCCCTCCCCCACGTCGTGTCGAAGACGCGCCTCCGGCACGATGGGGGAGGGGACCACGTCGGCGGCAGTCATCGCGCGTTCCCGTGAGAAGAGAGAAACGGCACCAGCGCCGCCAGGGTATCCCTGGGGTTCTCCTCGGCCTGGAAGTGGCCGGAGTCGACGGCGGCGCCCGACAGCGGCCCGCTGCACCACCTGCGCCAGACCTCGATCGGCGTGGCGCCGCCGCGGCCCAGGTAGTCGCTGCTCCAGATGAAGAAGGTGGGGCAGGCGATCCTGCGGCCGGCGGCCATGTCGGCCTCGTCGAGCCGCCAGTCGATGGTGGCGCCGGCGCGGTAGTCCTCGCACACGGCGTGCACGCGCGCGGGGTCCTCCAGCAGGGCGCGGTAGCATGCGAGCGCCTCGGGCGCGAAATGCGACAGCGTGCCCGATTTGGCCCAGCTCGCGAGCGTGTGGTCGAGGTAGAATGTGGGGTCCTTGGAGATGAGGCGCTCGGGCAGCGGATAGGGCTGCGCCAGGAACGCCCAGTGGTAGGCGCGAATCGACCGCTCGGCGTTGGTCGCGCGCCAGGCCTCGGCCGTGGGGATGATGTCGACGGGGATGAAGGCGCCGACCGCCTCGGGATGGTCGAGCGCCAGCCGGTAGCCGACGCGGCCGCCGCGGTCGTGGCCCGCCACCATGAAGCGCTCGTGTCCGAGCGCGCGCATGACCTCGAGGCAATCCTGCGCCATCACGCGCTTGGAGTAGGCGAGGTGCTCGGGGTCGCTGTCGGGGACGGAGCTCGCGCCATAGCCGCGCAGGTCGGGAACCACCAGCGTGCAATGGCGGGCGAGTTCGCCGGCAATTCTGTGCCAGGTGACGTGCGTCATCGGATAGCCGTGCAGCAGAAGGAGTGGAGGCCCGCTGCCGCCCGTGCGCAGGTAGATTTCCGCGCCGGCGGTCTTGATACGGTGCTCGGCAAAGCCCGGAAACAGGTCGACGCCGACGCTCATGCGCGGGCCTTCTCGCGCGCGATCGCCCGCCAGCCGATGTCCGTACGGTGGAAGCCGTCGGGCCAGTCGATTTTGGCGATCGCCTCCTCGGCGCGTGCCTTGGCCTCGGCGACGGTACGCCCGCGCGCCGTGACGTTGAGGACGCGGCCGCCGGCGGCGAGCACCCTGTCGCCCTCCTGGCGGGTGCCGGCATGGAAGATCTCGACGCCCTCGATGCCGCGCGCGGCATCGAGGCCGCGGATTTCCGTGCCGCTGGCATAGCTGCCCGGATAGCCCTTGCTCGCCATGACGATGGTGAGTGCCGGATCATCGTGCCAGCGCAGGTCGAACGTCTCGAGCACGCCGTCCGCGGTGGCGAGCAATGCGGCGAGCAGGTCGGACTTGAGGCGCAGCATCAGCACCTGGCACTCGGGATCGCCGAAGCGCACGTTGTACTCGTAGAGCCTGGGGCCGTCCTTCGTGATCATGACGCCGAGGTACAGCACGCCTTTGTAGGGTGTGCCGCGCGCGGCCATCGCCTGCACGGTCGGGCGGATGATCTCGTCCATCACCCGCGCCGTCATCTCGGGCGTCATGACGGGGGCCGGCGAGTAGGCGCCCATGCCGCCCGTGTTGGGGCCGGTATCGCCGTCGCCGACGCGCTTGTGGTCCTGGGCGCTGGCGAGGGGGAGCACGCTCCTGCCGTCGACGAGGGCAAAGACGCTCGCCTCCTCGCCCTCGAGGAACTCCTCGATGACGATCTCGGCGCCGGCGGCCCCGAAGGTGCCGGCGAAGCAGGCGTCGACGGCGGCTTCCGCCTGCGCCAACGTCTCGGCGATCACCACGCCCTTGCCGGCGGCGAGGCCGTCGGCCTTGACGACGATCGGGGTCTTCTGGCTTGCGAGATACGCCTTCGCCGACCTTGCGTCCGAGAAGCGGCCGTAGGCGCCCGTCGGAATGCCGTGCTCGCGGCAGAGGTCCTTGGTGAAGCCCTTCGAGCCCTCGAGCTGGGCGGCGGCCTTGGAGGGGCCGAACACCTTGATCCTGGCGGCGGCGAGATCGTCGGCGAGGCCCGCCACCAGCGGCGCCTCCGGGCCGATCACGACCAGCGCGATGTCGCGCTCGCGGCTGAAGCGCACGACGGCGGCGTGGTCGGTCACGTCGAGGTCGACGCACTCGGCCACCTCGCCGATGCCGGCATTGCCGGGCGCGCAGTAGAGGGCGCCGAGCAGCGGGCTGGCGGAGATCGCCCAGGCAAGCGAGTGCTCGCGCCCGCCGGACCCGATGAGGAGGACATTCATCAACGATATCCCCGCAAAAGCTCTGGAAAGTGCGGCATGGGTTGGCCCCGCGCGGCCCACCTCATGTATCATTGAGGTAGTGCCGTTCAAAGCCCGAGGCAAGCTGTTGGCAGAACCCGTGCGCGCCGCCCGCCAGACCGTCCCGCCGGACGCGAAGGTAGGCGCCAATCTCCCGGAATACTCGGTGTCGGAGCTGTCCGGCGCCATCAAGCGCACGCTGGAGGGCGCCTACGGCTACGTGCGCCTGCGGGGCGAGATCTCGGGCTTTCGCGGCCCGCATGCCTCCGGCCACTGCTATTTCGGCCTCAAGGACGACAAGGCCAAGATCGACGCCGTGATCTGGCGCACCACGGTGCAGGGCTTGCGCTTCAAGCCGGCCGAGGGGCTCGAGGTTATCGCGACGGGGCGCATCACGTCCTATCCGGGCAAGTCGACCTACCAGATCGTCATCGACGCGCTGGAGCCGGCGGGCGTCGGGGCGCTGATGGCGCTGCTGGAGGAGCGCAAGAGGAAGCTCGCCGCCGAGGGCCTGTTCGAGGACGCGCGCAAGAAGCGGCTGCCGTTCCTGCCGCGGGTCGTGGGCCTCGTCACCTCGCCGACGGGGGCCGTCATCCGTGACATGCTGCACGGCTTCGACGAGCGCTTCCCGGTCCGCGTCGTGCTGTGGCCAGTCCGGGTGCAGGGTGACACTTGCGCGGCGGAGGTGGCGGCCGCCATCCGCGGCTTCAATGCGCTGCCGGCGGGCGGGCCGCTGCCGCGGCCGGACGTGCTGATCGTGGCGCGCGGCGGCGGCAGCCTCGAGGACCTGTGGGGCTTCAACGAGGAGATCGTCGTGCGGGCCGCCGCCGGGAGCGCCATCCCGCTCATCTCCGCCGTCGGCCACGAGACCGACTGGACGCTTATCGACCTTGCCGCCGATGCGCGCGCGCCCACTCCCACCAAGGCTGCGGAATGGGCGGTGCCCAAGCACGGCGAGCTGGTCGAGCAGACGGCCAAGCTCGGCCTGCGCCTCGGCACGGCCGCGCGCCGCGCGCTGGAGAGCATGCGCGCCCACCTGCGGGCCGCCGCGCGCGGGCTGCCGCGCCGGAGCGACCTGCTGGCCCTGCCGCGTCAGAGATTCGATGCGGTGGACCGGCGGCTCGGCCGCGCGCTGCGGGAGAACACGCGCCGTCACGGCGATCGCCTGGTGCGCTCGTCGGCGCGCTTGCAGCCGCGGCTGCTGGAGGCGCGTCTCTCCCGCACGCGCGATCGGCTGGAGGCTATGGGACATCGCGCGCAGACCGCGCTCGATCGCCGCATCGCGCCGCGTCGCGCGCGGCTCGAACGCGTCGCCGGACGCTTGAGCCCGCAGCCGATCCGCGTGCGCGTGTCTCGCTGCGCCGAGCGCCTCGAGGCGCTGCAAGGACGCGCGCGGCAGTCGATCGCGGCGCGTCTCGCCGCCCATAGCCGTCATCTCGACGGCTGCGGCAAGCTGCTCGCCTCGCTCAGCTACCAGGGCGTGCTCAAGCGCGGCTATGCGCTGGTGCGCGACGGCGAGGGGCGCACGCTGCGCTCGGTCGAGCAGATCATCCCGGGCCAGCGCCTCGACATCGAGCTTGGCGACGGCCACCTCGATGCCCAGGCGCTGGGCAAGTCTGCCTCCAAGAGCGTCGAGGCCGATGCACCCGCTCGTGCGAGCGCTCTGCCCCGCAAGAGGACGGAGACTAGAGGTGGCGGGCAGGGCTCATTGTTCTAGGGTGTCGGACTGCGTGGTGGCGGACACCTCTACTGGCGCCGGCGCGGCGCGATCTGTATGCTGGCGCGTTGCAGCGAGGGTTCGAGGAAGAACGATCAGGGCATGAACAGGTTCGAGAAGCTGCTCGGCCTCAAGGGCGAAGCACGGCTCAGATACCTGGACGGCGAGTTCCAGGTGCTGTCGCCCGGCGATTTCGTGCGCTGCGCGGTGACCGGCGAGCCGATCATGCTGCCCGACCTGCGCTACTGGAGCGTCGAGCTGCAGGAGGCCTACTCCAGCGCCGAGCTTTCCTTCGAGCGCCACCGCACCGTCAAGGCGCGCGCGAAGAAGTAACCGCGGTCATCCCGGCGCTTGTCGCCGGGATCCATCCCTCAACTTGCACCAACGTTCGCGGATGGCTGGATACCGGGGACAAGACCCGGTATGACACTACCGCCGCGTTGTCAGCGCGGTGTCGATCAGGGACATCAGGCGGTCGGCGTCGGGCTCGGGGAGCGAGAGGGCGATCTCGAGCACGCGGGAGGCCGCGGCGAGCCGAGCCGGCAGGCCGGAAGCGCCGGAGAGCCGCGCCATGTCCTTGGCGGTCGTGACCAGCGTGGCACGATGCTGCTCGGCGAGCTCGAGCAGGCGGCGGGCGTCGCTCTCCTCTAGCCACTGGTGGTCGCGGAAGGGAATGGTTTCCACCACCTCGGCACCGAGCGAGCGCAGCATCGCGAAGAAGCGTTGCGGCGCGGCGATGCCGGCCCAGGCGACCACGCGCTGGTCTTTGAGCCAGCCGCTGTCCTCCGCCGGCGTCACGCTCGCGCGCAGCACGGAGCCGACGAAGCGGTGCCGCAGCCACTCGGCGACGGGGGCGTCGGCCTCGCCGCCGTTGACGAGGATGGCATCGGTGATCTCGAGCTGGAAGTCGAGCGGCGCTCGCAGCGGCCCGGCGGGAATCGCGAGGCCATTGCCGATGCCGCGCGCCCCATCGATGACGGCGATCGTCAGGTCCTTGGCGAGCGAGGGGTTCTGCAGGCCGTCGTCCATGACGATGACGGTGCAGGGATTGGGCCCGCTCTCGATGGCGCGGGCGCCGGCCTGGCGGTCGCGGGCAACGAGGGTGGGCGCGGCGCGGGCCAGCAGCAGCGCCTCGTCGCCGACGTCGCGTGCAGCGTCGCTGTTGGCGGTCACCCAGTAGGGACCGGCGAGCCGCCCGCCATAGCCGCGCGTCAGCGTGACGGGCTCATGGCCGGCAGCCTTCAGGCGGCGCGACAGCTCGATGACCAGCGGCGTCTTGCCGGCGCCGCCGGCGGTGAAGTTGCCGACGCAGACCACGGGCAGGCGCGAGCGGTAGGGGCTGGCGCGATGGTAGCGCGCGACGGCGGCATGAGCGTACAGCGCCGCGATCGGGCGCAGGACCTTGGCAATGCCGCTCGGGGGATCGCGATACCACCAAGCCGGCTCGTCAAGACGCACGCGCCAGGCCTTTTTCGAGGTCCTTGGGCAAGCCGGCCTGGAGGCTCTCCTCGCTCGGCAGGTACTCGAGCAGCGCCTCGATGGTGCGCGGCAGGGCGCCCGAGATGGTGGAGAGCGCGGCGCTGGCGCGGCTGCGCATGCCGCCGAGCTCGGCCTCGTCGCCCAGCAGCCTGCCGGCAGCGCTGGCGATCTCCTCGGCCGAGCGCACGACGATGGCGCCGCGGTTGTTGATGAGGGCGCTGTAGGTGTCGCCGAAGTTCTGCCAGTGCGGGCCGACCAGCACGGCCGCACCCTGGCGCACGGCCTCGATCGGGTTCTGCCCACCGCGGTCGACCAGCGAGCCGCCGATGAACGCCACCGGCCCCAGCTTGTAGAGCATGCCGAGCTCGCCGATGGTGTCGGCGATGTAGGCGTCGCTTTCGGGCTCCGGCAGGGCGCCGAGCGAGCGCCGGGCTACCTTGAAGCCGCGACCCTCGAGCATCTCGGCGATGGCGCCGCCGCGCTCCGGGTGGCGTGGGGCGATGATGGTGCAGAGATTGGGGACGCTCTGGGCGAGCGCGCGATGGGCGTCGGCGATGATGGGGTCCTCGCCGTCGTGCGTGCTGGCGGCGATCAGCAGCGAGCGGCCGCCGAGCGCCGGCCGCAGACGCTCGAGCTCGGCTGCATCGACCGGCGGCGGGGGGGCATCGATCTTGAGGTTGCCGGCGGCGATCGTGCTCGGCGCGCCGAGCGCGGTGAACCGGCGGGCGAGGCCCTCGTTCTGCGCCAGCACCAGCTGGAAGCGGCTGAACAGCGGGTGGGCAACGCCCAGATTGCGCCGCCAGCGCCGGAACGAGCGCTTCGTCATGCGGGCATTGATGAGCACCAGCGGAACGCGGCGGCGCGAGCTCTCCAGGATCAGGTTGGGCCAGATCTCGGATTCGGTGAGGACGGCCAGGTCGGGGCGCCAGTGATCGAGGAAGCCCGAGACGTACTCGGGCGCGTCGAGCGGCGCGTACTGATGGATGGTGCGCGGGCCCATGCGCTGCTCGGCGAGGTGGGCCGAGGTCACCGTGCCGGTCGTGAGCAGGAACGACAGGCCGGGGCGCAGCTCCGCGAGCTGCGAGATGAGCGGGAGGATGGCGGTGGTCTCGCCGACGCTGGCAGCGTGGAACCAGGCGAGCCGCCCCGCGGGGCGCGGAACGCTCGGGCGACCGAGCCGCTCGTTGCGCCGTTGCGGCTCCTCCTTGCCGCGCCGCTCGCGCATCCCGAGCAGAAGGGGCGCCACCGGGCGGGCCAGGCTGGTGAAGGCGCGATAGGCCTTGAGCCGCAGGCCCGGCTCGTTGCTGCGCGGAGGCCGGTAGCCGGGCGTGACGCGGCGATGGTCCGCGCCGGCGCGGGCGTAGGCCTGCTCGGTCGCCCAGTTGAGGGACGCCTCGACGTCGCGGCGGTAGCGCTCGAGGTCCTCGTTGCTCGCATCGCGAGGCACGCTCACCATCGGGCCGACGGCGAAGCCCAGCCCCGAGAAGGGCAGGTTGATCGTCATCCGGCTCCAGGTGTTGAGCGTGATGAAGCGTGTGGTGGCGATCGCGGCGGGCAGGATCGGCCGCTGCGACTGGCGCGCAACCATGACGATGCCGAGCCCAGCGCGCCGCGCTTGCCCACCCGGCACGTCGGCAGTCATGGCCACCCCGCGGCCTTCGCGCAGGGCCTGCACCGCTGCCATGTAAGCATGGCTGCCGCCGCGATCCTTGCCGCGGCCGGCGGCGCCCGCCCCCCGAATGAGCTGCATGTCGAAACGCTTCAGCGCCTCGCCCAGAACGCCCGCGTCGCGGTGGCGCGCCAGCATGATGTCGATTGGATAGCGCGGGCCTGGGGGCTTGATGAGCGGCATCAACATGAATTGGCCGTGCCACATGCCAACGATGCACGGCAAGTGCTGGAGCTGGGCGTCGACCTGCTCTGTCATGGCCGCCGTCTGCCACGCCGTGCGATGCACGAAGCGGACGTAGCGGGCGAGCAGGCTCCCCAACACACGATTGATAAGTGCGCCGTCTTGCGCGTTCGCCATAGGCAGGCGTACCTGGCTCGTGCTCAGCCTTGTGAGGAAACGATTCGGGCCCTCTATAGCCGATCCAAAGCGTACTTAGAAAGCCTTGATTCGTCAGGCTGTCCGAGCGCCTTCCCCTGGGGCGGGAGAAGTCCACTGCGCAACCGCGGGTGTGGAGGATCGGCTAGTGTGATGATCGAGAAGTCCGCACCATCGCTTTGCTGTGACGAAATTTCGCGATCAGGACACTAGAGGCTCTCGAACAGGGCCGCCACACCGAGCCCGCCGATGGCGCCCTGCGTGACGGCGCCGTAGCGTGGCCGCCGGATTTGGCGGGCGCGCGCCATTGCCGTAAAGAGGCGCACCACGCTGACGGCACTTGCGGCGCCCAGGGGATGTCCGCGCGCGAGCGCACCGCCGTCGGGGCTCAGCGCGGCATCGTCGAGGTCGAAGGCGTCGCGCAACGCCAGCGCCTGCGCGGCGGAGACCTCCGACATCTCGACCAGGCCCAGTGCGTCGCGCGTGAAGCCGCCGTTGGCCTGGCGCAGGACCTTCTCCAGCGCCGTTACCGGCGCCATGGCCTCCTCGGCAGCGCCGACGCCTTGCGTGCTGCTGGCGACCAGCCTGAGCGCGGGCGGAGCGCCGAGCTCGGCATGCACCCGCGCCGACACCACCACCACCGCGGCGGCGGCATCGTGCAGCAGGCTAGTGTTACCGGTGGTGTGGGTGCCGTCGGGCGGCATCAGCGGCGACAGCGCGGCCAGGTCCTCGATGTCGGGGGCAATCGCGCTCTCGTCGCGCGCTTCCGCGCCCGTCAGCTTGAGGGGAACGATCTCGCCCACGAAGTGGCGCTCGCTCGAGGCCTGCTCGGCCTTGCGCAGCGAGCTCAGCGCATAGCTGTCCTGGCGCGCGCGGGTGATGCCGAGCTTGCGGGCGAGCTCCTCGGAGGCGGCAACCGAGTGCGGCGCCTCGCCGTTGCCGCCATCCTCGGGCTCGAGCCCCAGGAACCGCGGCGTCTGGAATACGCTCTTGGGCCGTGCCACCCGCCACGGCGCCGTCGACAGCGATTCGGCGCCGCCCGCCACCACCACATCGGCCTCGCCCATCGCCACCGCCCGCATGGCGAGCAGGATGGCATCGAGCCCGGACGCGTCCTGGCGATCGACGGTGAGCGCGGGCACGCACTCGCGCAGGCCTGCCGCCAGGCCGATGATGCGGGCGGGATTTCCGCCGGCGGTCGTATTGCCGAAGATGATCTCGTCGACGACACCGGGCTCGAGGCCGGCATCCTCGAGCGCCGCCAGCACGATGGGCGCCGTCAGCGTCTCGATGCGCCGGGCCCTGTGCAGCCCGCCGGGCCGGCCGAGCGCCGTGCGGCGCGCTGCAATGATGTAGGAGGTTCCCGAAGCCGTGGCCTGGGTCATGGAACGCATCCACTCAGGATCGGCTGTCCAAACGCCAGCGACTCCGCCAGCCGCAGCGCGACAGCACACAGCCGGTGACACCATAGGATCGTGGCAAAATCCCGCACGACGGCCCGCACGATTACAGTGTTGGCGGCTGGCGGAGCCGGGCAGCGGTGCTATAAGGGCACAAATGACGCAAGCTGCGGCCAGCAACGCCTTCCCGGCACCCGAGCACGATCATGACCGCTGCCTCGCAGAGGCCATGGAGCGGGCGCGGGCGGCGTTCTCCGACAAGGGCCTCAAGCTCACCCCCCTGCGCCAATCGGTGTTCCAGGAGATTGCGGCCTCGCACAAGGCGATCGGGGCCTACGACGTGCTGGACCGGCTCGCCGCCAAGGGCGAGCGGCTGGCGCCGATCTCGGTCTACCGGGCGATCGATGCGCTGGTGGCCGCCGGCATCGTGCACCGCTTCGAGAGCCGCAACGCCTTCTTTGCCTGCCACGCCGGGCACGACATGCGCCAGCTGGTGCTGGCCTGCGAGACCTGCGGCCGCATTGCCGAGGTCGACGGCGACAAGGTGTTCCAGGCCATCGACGCGGCCGCGCGCTCGGCGGGGTTCTCGACGATGGGTGCCGTGGTCGAGGTCAAGGGCCTGTGCGCGGGGTGTGCGGGGCAAGAGCGTGGCGAACGCCTGGAGCCCGCGCATGGAAGGCCATGAACCGAGCGGCGAGGCGGCGGCATTGGCCCGAGCCGATCGGCCGCTTGCCCGCCCGGTCGTGCACGACCACGGCGACCACGACCACCACGATCATCCGCATTACGACGGTCCGGCCCTGGCGCACGATGCCGGTGCGCTCATCAGCGCGCGCTCGCTGTGGCTGTCGCGGTCTGGCCGCACCATCCTGCAGGGCGTCGACATCGATATCGCGGCGGGCGAAATCGTGACGCTGATCGGCCCCAACGGGGCCGGCAAGACCACGCTGGTGCGGGTGCTGCTGGGGCTCGAGAGCCCGGACAAGGGCAAGACCGTGCGCAAGCCGGGTCTCGTCGTCGGCTACGTGCCGCAACGCTTCGAGCTCGACCGCGCCATCCCGATCAACGTCGCGCGCTTCGTGGAGCTCGGACGGGGGGCCGAGGACGAGGAGATCGAGCGCATGCTCGCCGACGTCGGCGCCGGCAGGATCGGCGATCGCCAGCTGTCGGATCTCTCCGGCGGCGAGCTGCAGCGGGTGCTGCTCGCACGCGCGCTGATCCGCTCGCCCGACGTGCTGGTGCTCGACGAGCCGGTGCGCGGCGTCGACTACGCGGGCGAGGCCGAGCTCTACAACCTGATCGGCAAGCTGCGGTCCGAGAAGGGTTTCGGCGTGCTGCTCGTCTCCCATGACTTGCACGTCGTCATGGCGCAGAGCGACCGGGTCGTCTGCCTCAACCGGCATGTGTGCTGCTCGGGCATACCGCAGTCGGTGGCGCAGCATCCCGAGTACGCGCGCCTGTTCGGGCCGCAAGCCGCCCGCGCCTTCGGCCTCTATCACCACAGCCACGACCATCGCCACGATCTGGCGGGCGAGCCGCAGCCCTCTCCGGGCGCGGGTCGGTCCGACCAGCGCCCCGGCACGCAATAGGGAGGTGCCGGCGTGGGCGAGCCGTTTCTGCTGCGCGCGTTGCTCGCGGGCCTGGGGCTCGCGCTGGTGGCGGCCCCGCTCGGCTGCTTCGTGGTGTGGCGGCGCATGGCCTACTACGGCGAGACGGTGGCGCAGGCGGGCCTGATCGGCATCGCCGCGGGCCTCGCCCTGTCTCTCAACCTGACGCTGAGCGTGCTGATCGTCACGTTCGCGGTCTCGGGCCTGCTGCTGCTGCTCGGGCGCCAGCAGATCGTGCCGTTCGATTCGCTGCTGGGGCTGCTCGCGCACACCGCGCTCGCCGTCGGCGTGATCGCCACCGCCATGGTGCGCGGGCCGCAGCTCGACCTGATGGCGTTCCTGTTCGGCGACATCTTCGCCGTCACCGGCACCGACCTGCAGTGGATCTATCTGGGCGGCGCGGCGGCACTCATCGGCCTGCTGTTCGTGTGGCGTCCGATGCTGGCACTGTCGGTGCACGAGGACCTGGCCGCAGCCGAGGGGACGCCGACTGCCCGCACCAAGCTGATATTCGTCCTGATCCTGGCGCTGGTGGTGGCGATCGCCATCAAGATCGTGGGCGTGCTGCTCACCATCGCCTTCCTGATCATGCCGGCGGCAGCCGCCCGGCCGCTGTCGGAGACGCCCGAGCAGATGGCGCTGTTCGCCGCCATCTTCGGCGGGCTGTCGGTGGCGCTGGGCCTGTTCCTGTCGGTCACCTTCGATGCGCCGGGCGGGCCGTCGATCGTGGTGATGCTGGCGCTGTTCTTCGCGGTCGCGATCCTGCCGACCATCCTGCGCGGGCGGCGCTGAGCTGCAAGGCTCGGGGCCCCCCGCCTACTGCGTCTCGGCGCCGAGCTCCTTGAGGCGCGTGCGCGCCGTGCGGTGCGCCCAGGCGCCGCTCTCGAACTTGGGCGGCACCGCGAGCGCGGCGCGGAAGTCGGCGATCGCCCGGTCGCGCGCGCCGGACCGCTCGTGAAGCAGGCCGCGCTGGGCGTAGGCGCCCGCATAATCCTTGTCGAGGTCGATGGCGGCGGTGAGGTCGCGGATGGCGTCGTCGGGCTGCTTCAGGTCGATCAGCACCAGTGCGCGGTTGTAGTAGGCGGCCACGAACTTCGGGTTGAACCTGATCAGGTGATCGAAGTCGGTGAGGGCGGCCTCGAAGCGCTTCAGCGCACGGTTGGCATTGCCGCGGCCGTTGCGGGCGGCGGCATGATCGGGCGCGAGGCGGAGCGCCTCGTCGTAGTCGCGCAGCGCATCCTCGTAGCGGCGCAGGCTCTGGTTCGCCCAACCCCGGCCGAAGTGCAGCGAGGCGTCGCTGCGCTTGAGGCCGATGGCCCTGGTGTAGTCGGCAAGCGCCTGCTCGTGCTGCTGGTTCTTGGTGTAGGCGCGGGCCCGCTTCTGCAGCGCGGCGACGTCGTTGGGCTTGGTCTCGAGGGTGCGGGTCGCCTCGGCGATCTCGCGATCGGCGGTCGCGTCGGCGGCGGGCTTCTGCTCGGGTTGCGGGGCCGGCTGCGCGGGTGCGGGCTGCGGTGCGGCGCCGCAGGCGTCGCGCAGCGCGCGCCAGTCCTCCTCCGACAGGGCGGGCGTGGCGGTATAGCTCGGCTGCGCGCGCACCATGGCGATGCGCTCGGCGGTGGGCGGATGGGTGCTGATGACCTCGAGCCCATCGGACATCGGGCCGTTGGCCTTGCCGCCCTTGGAAGCGGACTTGGCGGACGGGGCGCCGCCGTAGGTGCGTTCGAGGAAATCGCCGAAGCCCTTCGAGGAGATGCCGGCACCCTTGAGCAGGCGCACGGCATGCTGGTCGGCCTCGCGCTCGGCCATGCGCGTGTGGCGCAGGTGCGTGAGCAGCACGCCCAGATTGGTGATGGTGCCCGCCGAGCCCGCGAAGATGAGCTGCGAGGCGGCGGTATAGCCCATGGCGCGGACCAGCCCGGTCTCGGGATGCAGCTCGATGGCGTGGCCGAGCTCGTGGGCCAGCACGCCGGCCACCTCGTCGGGGGAGCGCGCCGCATTGATGAGCCCGCGCGTCAGGATTATCTGCCGGCCCGGCACGGCAAAGCCGTTGATCAGGTTCCAGTCGAGCACCACGACGCGGACCGACATGCCCTTCTCGGGCGCCGCCGCGGACAGACGCTGGGTGAGCTTGTCGAGGGCCGCGCGGCTCGCCGGCGTCTCGCAGGCCTTGCGGTCGCGGGAGATGCTGCTGATGACCTGGCGCCCGACCGCCTCGCGCGTCTGCTGGGGCATGACGCGGGCCACGGCCTGGGCCGGATGCAGCTCGAACCGCCAGGCGGCCAGGCCGATGGCGAGCAGGGCCGCGACGGCGGCAAGCGCCGGCCGCGCGGCGCGCCAGCGCTGGCGCCCGGCGGAGAGCGCCGGCACCTTGCCCAGCAGCTGGGCGGCGAAGGCGGGGTTCGGCACGAACAGCGTATAGCCGCCCTCCGGCTCGAAGGTGATGAGGGCGTCGCGCGACTTGGAGCTCAAGGGAACGCTGCTGCGCAGGCGATGATAGGGCCACAGCCACACGGTGGGGCCGCCGGGGCTCCCCATCTCGAGGCCCGTGTCGCCTAGACGGATCTCGACCGGTGCCGCCGAGGCATTGAGCCCCCGGCTCAGCGAGCCCTCGAAGACCGCCGTATCAGAATGCGTCGACATTGAACGCCTCCGCCAATCCCTCGCCCCTCTTCAGGAGAGCGTCCGGGTTCTGCCCGATGTGCTCGAAGGCGACCGGGCCGTCAATCGACAGCCGATCGACGATGTAGCGCATTGCGCGCGCCTCCGCGATCGGGGACAGGAAGCCGAGCGACAGCACGCGAATGACATAGTTGCTCGCGGTCAGCCACACGTAGCTGCCGACGCTCGCGGTCAGCGTGAACGGCGTGCCCTGCAGCTGGGTCTCGGACGCAAAGTAGTTGAGCACGCGCGTCGTGTACCAGGCGCGGACAATGACGAAGGCGAGGAGTGCCAGGAACACCACCCCGGCGCACATCGCGATGGTCGTGCCGTTGAGCCGCTGCGGCTTGGGCGCCCCCTGCGACATGTCGATGCCGATGATGGCGATAGCGGCGGCTACCGCGCCGACCGCGAGCACGATCGCCGACAGCCACACGATCCAGAAGCGCCTGTAGAGAGGACCGGCGCGGCCGGTGAAGGTGAAGGTCTTGTCGCCGAACTTGGTCTGGTCGAACAGCACCTTCTGCAGTCGCACGGTTCGCCACGGCAGCACCCAGCCGAGCGTGAGCGGCACCAGCGCCAGGGTCCACAGATAGGTCCACGCGAAGCCGGTCGAGCTGCCGGTGAGGCCGCCGCGGATGCCGCGCCAGCGTGTGCGCGAGAGCCGGTAGCGGCGCGCGCGATGGATGCCGATGCCCGAGAGGCTCAGGATCAGGACCCAGAAGCCCAGCTCGTAGACGCCGCGGCTGGCGGTGCCGGCGCGCAGATAGAGTGCGGCGGCAAAGCCGGCGATGGCCAGCGGCAGCAGGATGAGGAAGAAGACGATGAGGAAGCCGCGGAACAGCTCTCCGCCCGTGCCTCGATAGTCGAGCGGCTCGCCATTGATTCGGACTGCCGACCAGATGCGCTGGCGAACCTCGGTCTTGCCCCAGAAGTGGTAGACGCCAAGCGTGAGGATGCGCAGGAGGCCGTTGAGGAGACTCAAGCCCAGGAAGCCGCCGGGGGGGTGCGCCCAGCTGATCTGTGGACCCGACACGATCCTGGTCGGCGGGGTTTCGACTGCTGCGACGGACATTGCGACGGACATGGCGCCTCTCGAGGCAGTGCTGGGGCAGTGCTGCGCGGCCGCGACAAATTAGCATGCCGGCCGATGCGGCCAGAATGATGGAGGCGCGGGTGCCGGCCCGAGCCCGGTGGGAAATTAGCGCTTTTGCGCAAACACGCTGTTCCTGGCGAAACATGCGGTGCTCGATTGCATTTGTCGATTGCCGCACGTCGTTAACTAACTGTTGCCGGCCAGCAACGAAACGGGACGCCGGTGCCACCGTTGAGCCACAAACGGCCCCCACATTGGTTGCGGATCGCATTCACCGGGGCTACCGCCCTCGCTTGCGCGTTGCGCGCGGGGGTACGCAATGCGGGGCCCAGAGTCGTGTCTGGTCCGGCACCAGGATGCCGGGCTGCGGTTGCCTTTCCGGCAGCTGTCGCAACAACGTTTCGCGAGGGTGGTCTTAAATGGACGCAGGGACCTTCGATGAGTCCAAGCTTCCGGGCCGTCACGACGCCGAGGGCCCCGCGCGCGCGCCGTATCGTCATGGGCAGAGCGCCGGCGCGAAAGTTGCGCTGCCTACGGACGGACGCTTCTCGAGTGGCACGCGCGGCTTCTGCATCGGCCATGTCGAACGCGAGGATGGCGACATGATCGCGATCGATGCCGAAAAGGGCACACTCGATCTGGAATTGAGCGAGGCGGGGCAGGAGCGCCTTCGCAAAGCCTGGAAAGCGCCACCGAATCCCTATCAAAGCGGCGCATTGCGAAAGTAAGCGGACCAAGTCGGCCGGCGCGCAAGGGCGCGGTCACAGATGCAGGCGGAGACGAGGAAGTTGTTTGCTATGCGGACATTTTGCGGGGTCCTGGCGGCGCTCGTGGTCGCTGCAGCGGCGGGAGCCGCATGGGCGGGAGGGGTCAAATACGCCTCTCCGCAGGCAGCATTCGAGCAGGGCCTCGGCGCCTACAAGTCCGGCTACTACGAGATCGCCGTTCCGGCCCTCGAGGAGGCCGCGGCCAGGGGCCCCGAGATCAATCGCTTCTTCGCCGAGTTCTATCTGGCGCGCATCTACTCCGACAACTCGAGCGCGCTCACCAACCACGGCCACGCCTACGACCTCTACCGCAAGCTCGTCGAGGAGAACTTCGACGCCGATCCCGACGACGGCCGGCGCGCGCCGTTCGTGGCCAAGGCGCTGACCGCGCTCGCGGGCTACCTGCAGCGCGGCGTCAAGGAGATCGGCGTGCGTCCCGAGCCCGGCCGCGCCGTCGAGTACCTGCAGCATGCCGCCACCTTCTTCGGCGACAAGGACGCGCAGTTCGAGCTTGCCAAGATCTATCTCTCCGGCGGCCGCTCCGGCGAGGACGTGAAGCGCGGCATGCACTACCTCTCGGTACTGACCGAGGAGAGCCATCCGGGCGCGCAGGCCTACCTCGCCGACCTGCTGTGGCGCGGGCGCCATGTCAAGAAGGACGAGCGGCGCGCGCTGGCGCTCATCACCATGGCGGTCGAGAATGCGCCCGAGCACGAGCGCATCTGGATCGAGGACATCTATCAGAACATCTACTGCGGCACCTCGCAGGGAACGCGCAAGCAGGCGAACGGCATCGTCGCCAACTGGCGGCAGATGTTCGCGCGGCCCGCGGCGCCGTCGAACCGGATGGAGCTTGGCGCGCGCGAGCTGCAGCCGCAGCGCACCTGCGGCGACGGCGAGGTGGTGGACATTCATCGCTACGAGCCGGCCGCCGGCCCTGGCGCTGGCAAGGACAAGCCGCCGGCGGTGGCGACCACGCCGCCCGCAAGCCGGCCCGAGCCGATGCAGGGCGGCATGCTGGGCCTGGGCCTGCGCGACGCGGGAACGTCCAAGTGAGGGCGTAGGGGCCCCACTCCAGCTGGCCGCGAAGCGCCACGCTGATGACGGTGGTCATCGACGCGCGCGGCGAGGGCCATGCCCTCCACGGTGCGCACCTCCCACGGCGACGACGTGCTCGACAAACAAGGCTAAGGGTGCGCCGCGCCCGTGGCTGCGAGGGTGAGGCCGGTGGCGCGATGGAAGGCGCGGGCGACGGCCGCGGCCTTTGCCTCCGCGAAGGCGTCCGCCAGCACGGTGATGCCGAGCGGCAGGCCGTCGGCCCGGAACCCCGCCGGCACCGCCAGCCCGCACATGCCCATCAGGTTGACGAAGTTGGTGTAGGTGCCGAGCCGCGCATTGAGCCGGATCGGATCGGCCTCCACCTCGGCCACGCGGTAGATGGTGGGCGTGGTCGGCACCACGAGCACATCGCTGCTCGCCAGCAGCCGGCGCGCGTCGCGCTTGAGCTCGGCCAGCCGGTGCATGGCGCGATAGGCGTCCTTGGCCGTCCAGTCGCGCGCCGACTCCAGGATCGCCCGCGTGGCGGGATGCAGCGCGTCCTCGTGGCCCGCGATCACCGGCTCGAGCGAGACGTTGCGCTCGGCCAGGAACGGAGCCTCGTAAAGCAGCTTCTGCGCCTCCATGAACGGGGCGTAGCCGACCTCGACGCAGGTGCCGCCGAGCTTCTGGAGCCGTTCAATGGCGGCCTCGAACAGTCGCTCCGCGTCCCGGTCGCCATAGAACAGGAGGTCATCGTCCCGCGGCACGGCGAAGCGGAAGCGCTCGGGCGCCGGCCGTGTGTCGAGATCGCAGAAGCGCGCCTCGGTCCTGGAGTAGAGGTCTTCGGGATCGTAGCCGGCGATCAGGCGCAGGACGTCCATGCCGTCGTCGACCGTGAGCGAGAACACCGAGATGGTCTCCAGCGACTTGGCCGTGCCGCCGCCGACCACCGCCGTGTTGGATACGAGCCCCGGCGTCGGCTTCACGCCCACAACGTTGTTGAAGGCCGCCGGCACGCGGCCGGAGCCCGCCGCATCGTTGCCGAGCGCTAAGGATACGAGGCCCGCACCCACCGCCACGCCCGAGCCGGCGCTCGATCCGCCCGGCACGAACGCCGCATCGAACGCATTGCGCGCCACCCCGTAGGGACTGCGCACCCCGACCAGGCCGATGGCGAGCTGGTCCATGTTGGTCTTGCCGATGACGATGGCGCCGGCGTCGAGCAGGTTGCGCACGGCGGGGCCGGTCTTGTCGGCGATGCGCCGCGACGGCGGGAACGCCGAGGTCGACGGCAGGCCCGGCACGTCGATGTTGTCCTTGATGGCGCACGGCAGGCCGTAGAGCGGCGCCGATAGGGACAGGGCCGCGGCCGCGCGCCGGGCCGCCGCCACTGCGTCCTCCTCCGGGACCAGGTGGATCCAGACGTGGTCCTCGCCGCGGGCCGCGATGCGCCGGTAGACCGCGCGCACGACGTCCTCGGGCCGCAGGCTGCCGGCCGCGTAGAGGGCGCGCAGGGTCGCGAAGTCGAGGCTGCCGGTCAGCTCGTCCCAAGCCATGATGTCATGCCGAGGCTTGGCCCCGGCATCCACAGATCCATGGGCGCCGGAGCAAGCCGAGAGGTGGATTCCGGCGACAAGCGCCGGGATGACTCAATGCGTGGTGGGGTCGCTCGGCCGCTCGGCCGACCACATCTTCTCGAGGTTGTAGAACTCCCGCACCTCGGGCCGGAAGACGTGCACGATGATGTCGCCGGCGTCGATCAGCACCCAGTCGCACTGCGGCTGGCCCTCGATGCGCGCGCGGGATTTGCCCGCTTCTCTCAGCTTGCGCTGGACCTGCTCGGCGATTGCGCCCACATGCCGGTCGGACCGGCCCGAGGCAATCACCATGTAGTCGCCGATGGAAGATTTCCCCCTGATGTCGATCACCACCACATTCTCCGCCTTGGCATCGTCGAGCCAAGTCGTGACGTGGGGCAGGAGGGCTTCCGAATCGTGCGCGGACACGAGTTCGGCCGGAGGCGTGCTCTTGCGAGCACCCTCAAGTGCGGTTGGCATATTGTGCTGAATGTCCTTTCGTCATCAAACCCTTAGGGGTGACTGCACGCTTGGCCGCTAGCTACCGACCGGTCCCGCATGCCTCAATGCCAATCCCCGGATGGGCAGGGGATTCGCCACTACAAAGATAGACGCTGGGGGGTAGCACTTTCAAGAGCCTTGGGAGCTCCCGTCGGCGGTCGCCGATGCGGACGCGGCGGCGCCGTTAGAAGCGCCGTCTGTCTTCTTTCTCCAAGGCCTATCAATGGGTTCTGCAGCCTTCCCCTTCCGCGCCGCGAGCTCACCACGGCGCTTGTCCTTGCTCCTGAGCGCCGTCGAGGAGACGTGCGACAGCGGCCCGGTGAGGAAGGTCCAAGCCGGCGCCGGCCGATTCGCCAGCCCCTGGGCGTCTTTCTCCGGCACCCGGGCGCCGGCAAAGGCCCGGGCGGCCTTGGAAGCCAGCGCCTTCATGCGCCATCCCGGCCGATCCACCACCACGATCGGCACCGTCGTGAAGATCTCGCGCCAGCGCTGCCAGCGATCGAAGGTGGCCAGATTGTCGGCGCCCATGATCCACACATAGCGCACGAGCGGGTTGCGCGACTTGAGGAACGCCAAGGTCGATGCCGTGTAAGGGGTGGTCAGATCGGCCTCGAAGTCGGTGACGATGATGTGCGGGTTCTTCGCCACCGCCCGGCAGAGGATCATCCGCTCCTGCAAGGGTGCCGTTTCCGCGCGTCGCTTCAGCGGATTGCCGGGCGAGACGATCCACCAGACCTTGTCGAGGCCGAGCCGCTTGAGGGCAACCTCGCTGATCATGCGGTGCGCTGCGTGCGGGGGATTGAAGGAGCCGCCGAGCAGGCCGATGGCCTGGCCGGGCCCGGCGTAGGGGGGGCGGGCCTTGATGCGGCCGAAGCCGGCGGACTGGGGGAGAGGCATGGGACGCTACTTGCGCACCTCGACGCTGAGACTGACGGAGGGTGTGGCCCCGACATCGAAGTCTAGCGTGAGACGTTTGCGGAGCGAAAGGGCCTTCGGTGTTGCGTCCCCGGCCGGAGCGCGATAGCGCACAGAGCCGGGGTCTTGCCGGCCAGACTGAAGCTGAGCACCAACGAACAAGATCCCGGATAGCCGCTATGCGGCTTCCGGGAACTCAATGCGCGAAGATGTCCATGTCCTCGAAGCCGCCGAGGTCGAGGGTGGCGCGGGTCGGGAGGAAGCGGAAGCAGGCCTCGGCCGCCTCCATGCGGCCCTCGCGCGTCAGCATGGCGTCGAGCTTGGCCTTGATGGCATGCAGGTAGAGCACGTCGGAGGCGGCGTAGTGCTTCTGCTGGTCGGTGAGCTTGTCGGCGCCCCAGTCGGAGCTCTGCTGCTGCTTGGAGAGGTCGACGCCGACCAGCTCCGCGCACAGGTCCTTGAGGCCGTGGCGGTCGGTGTAGGTGCGCGCCAGCTTGGAGGCGATCTTGGTGCAGTAGACCGGGCCCGGCATGACGCCCAGATGCAGCGCGAGCATGCCCATATCGAAGCGCCCGAAGTGGAAGATCTTGAGCACGGCGGGATCGGCCAGCAGGGCCTTGAGCCGCGGCGCCGACCAGTCCTTGCCGTCGAGCTGGACGAGGTGGGCGGTGTTGTCTCCAGCGGAGAGCTGCACCAGGCATAGACGGTCGCGGCGTGCCTTGAGCCCCAGCGTCTCCGTGTCGATGGCGACCGCGCCGCCGAAGCTCACGTTCGCCGGCAGATCGTTCTTGTGCAGCTTGATGCTCGGGCTCACGGGATCGTCCGGCTCGCTGGGGCCACCTGATTCTGCATGCCTGGGAGTTTCCCACCGACACCCCTGGAGGGCAAGCTATGCCCAGCGTAAGGTGCCCTGCTGGGTGTCAGACCCTCCGGGTCTGACACCGTGACTCCATGGGAATACGTGCCATGGTGTCAGACCCGGAGGGTCTGACACCCCTGTCGGACCCGGAAATGACCACGCTCCTCATCACCCATCCCATCTTCGTCGAGCACGACACGGGCCCGGGCCATCCCGAGCGCCCCGATCGCATGCGCGCCATCGACAAGGTGCTCTCCCACGACCTGTTCAAGCCTCTCAAGCGCGAGGAGGCGCCGCTCCGCGACGATGTCGAGGAGCAGATCGCGCTGGCCCATCCGCAGAGCTACATCGACTGGGTCAAGAGCGTGCGCCCCGCCGAAGGCGAGGAGCCGGTACGGCTCGATCCCGACACCGTGCTCTCGCCCAAGTCTTGGGAGCCGGCGCTGCGCGCCGTCGGCGCGGGCCTCGCTGCCGTCGACCGCGTCATGGACAAGAGCTCGGGCATCGCCAACGTGTTCGCCCAGGTTCGCCCCTGCGGCCATCATGCCGAGAAGGAGCGGGCCATGGGCTTCTGCATCTTCTCCAATGTCGCCATCGCCGGTCTCTATGCGCGCAAGAAGTACGGCTGCGAGCGCATCGCCGTCGTCGACTTCGACGTCCACCACGGCAACGGCACGCAGGACATCTTCTGGTCGGACAAGGACCTCTACTTCGCCTCCACCCACCAGATGCCGCTATATCCCGGCACCGGCGCTCTGTCGGAGACCGGCGTCGGCAACGTGTGGAACGCGCCGCTGCGCCCCGGCGATGGCGGCGACAGGTTCAAGGAGGCGATGGAATCGCGCATCCTCCCGAACCTGCGTAACTTCAGTCCCGACATCGTGCTGATCTCGGCGGGCTTCGATGCCCATGCCGACGATCCCCTTGCCAATCTGCGCCTCACCGAGCCCGACTTCGCCTGGGCGACGAGCAAAATTGCGGAAATCGCCGCCAAGCAAGCCGACGGCCGGCTGGTGTCCATGCTCGAAGGGGGCTACAACCTCGCCGCCCTGGCCAGGTCCGTCGGCGTGCACGTCAAGGCGCTCATGGACGCCGGGTCTTGAGGCCAGATGCGCAGAGCCGGTGCAAGACGATGGATGGTGAGATGGCCAAGCCTGCCACAAAGCACCTCGATATCAGGGACATGAGCTTCGAGAAGGCGCTCAAGGAGCTCGAGGGCATCGTCGGCCGGCTGGAGCGGGGCGACGTGGAGCTCGAGGAAAGCATCAACATCTACGAGCGCGGCGAGGCGCTGAAGGACCACTGCGACCGCCTTCTGAAGCAGGCCGAGGCCCGGGTCGAGAAGCTGACCTTCAACCAGGCAGGCGAGCCCACGGGAACCGAGCCTTTCAAGCCCCAGGAGTAGAATCCCCTCTCCCGATGCTTCATGGAGAGAGGGTTAGGGTGCCCTGACCCCAACCCTCTCCCCGCAGGCGGGGAGAGGGAGTAGCCGCGACGCTACGTCTTCGAATGCCAGCGGCCAAAATGCACTATAGTCGGGCTTGAGACTGCCTGCGTGCGCGAGCGATGAAAGTGCCCATGAGTATCGCCTCCAAGACGCCCCTGCTCGATAAGGTCGAGACGCCTGCGGACCTGCGCGCGCTTCCCGAGAAGGACCTGCGGCAGCTGGTCGACGA
>Ga0247830_10000095_pt1 | contig 25308 bp, 39 predicted proteins | sample 12C_Control_Day5_FD_207766 | JGI IMG/M metagenome (GOLD analysis project Ga0247830, IMG submission 207766) | Soil microbial communities from agricultural site in Penn Yan, New York, United States - 12C_Control_Day5 | ecosystem: Environmental > Terrestrial > Soil > Agricultural land | place...
GAAGTAGGGGAGGCGATCGTCAAGAGCGTCCTCGCCGGCGTCCCCGTCAGCATCGCCGCCCGCGCCGCCGGAGTCGAGCCCGGCACCGTCCGATCATGGATGACGAGAGGGGCCAGCGGCCAAGCCCGCGACCGGGTGTTCGCCGACTTCGCAGCGGCCATCGCGGACGCACGCGCGAAGGCGGCGGTCTCGAACATCGTCGAGCTGAGGGCCGCGTCGCGGGGCGGGCAGGTGGTCGCCTCGACGACGGAGGTGGTCGAGACCGTCAACGCCGACGGGGAGGTCGTCGAGCGCAGGACGATCACCCGTGAGACCCGCCAGCGGCCGGACTGGCGGGGGAACGCGTTCTGGCTGAGCAGGCAGTACCCCGACGACTTCGGGCAGGTCGAGCGCCACGAGCTGACCGGCAAGGACGGGGGGCCGGTGCTCCTCGGCGGCCTCGGCGAGCTGTATCAGCGGGACCCGAAGGCTCGTGCCCTCGCCCTGCAGCTCGCGGACCGGGCGATCGCCTCGGGTGCCCTCGACGGTGGGGGTGGCGACACGATCGACGGGGAGTGGACGCCCGTCACGTGACGACCCGGGAGCGGGCTCAGCGCATCCCCGCGGCGATCGCCACCCCTCGAGCGTTCATGCACGCCGCCACCGGTGGGCGGCTGAGCGGGAAGCCCCGCCACCTCCGGGTGCTCGACGAGCTGATGATCCGGGCGGCCACCGAGAAAGTGCGGGCCGTGGTCACCATCCCCGTCCGTATGGGGAAGAGCGAGCTGATCTCGGTGCACACCCCCGCGTGGTACGCGGGGACCTTCCCCGACCGGCGGTTCATGCTCGGCGGCCACACGGCGGAGCTGGCGAACGCCTTCGGCGGCCGCGCCCGCGAGCTACTCGAGGTGCACGGGCCGGAGGCGTGGGGCATCACCGTCGCCCGCGGCTCGAGGGCCAAGGGCCGGTGGGACGTCGCCGGCCGAAGCGGCGGGTTCTTCGGGGCCGGTGTCGGCGGCGGCTTCACCGGCCGCGGCGCACACATGCTCGTGATCGACGACCCCCTCAAGAACCGCGAGCAGGCGTTCAGCCCCGAGGCCCGCGACGCTCAGCACGAGTGGCTCAAGAGCACCGCCCTCACCCGCCTCGAGCCGGGCGGCTCCGCCGTGATCGTCATGGCCCGGTGGCACTACGATGACCTCGCCGGAAGGATGGTCGCCGAGGGGTGGGAGGAGATCCGGATTCCGGCGCTGTGTGAGGACCCCGCGACCGACGTCCTCGGCCGCGGCTTCGAGCCCTGCCCGGTGTGCGCGGCGACGGGTGAGCAGGCCGACGGGTCCGCCTGCCACTACTGCGAGGGTGCCCGCGAGGTCGGTGAGGCGCTGTGGCCCGAGCGGATGGATCACCTCGAGCTAGCTCAGCGCAAGCTCGACTCCGGCGGCTACTGGTGGCTCGCCCTCTACCAGCAACGGCCGCCCCGGGAGATCGGCGCTGTGTTCAAGGCGGAGCACTTCAGGTATTACCGCGAGACCGACACGTCGTACGTCCTCGGCGACCCCGAGCGCGGCGGGAAGGTCGTCGGCAAGCACCGGTGCCGCCGCTTCACGTACGCCGACCTGGCGGCGAGCACGAAACAGCGGGCGGACTACACGGTGTTCCTCACCGTCGCCCTCACCCCCGACCGCGAGCTGATCCTCCTCGACGTGGTGCGCCGCCGCGCCGAGGGTGCCGACAAGATCGCCCTCTTGCGGCAGACCTATGAGCGGGTCGACCCCCTCGCGATCAAGGTGGAGGACGCGACCTACGGGCTCGACCTCATCGCCGACGCCCGGCGGGAGGGCTACCCGATCGGGGCGGTGCACGCCGACGCCGACAAGGTGGCCCGCGCCATCCGCGCCGCCGTGCTGTACGAGGGCGGCCGGATCTGGCATCCGCAGGTCGCCCCCCCGTGGCTCGGTGCGTACGAGTCGGAGCTGCTCGAGTTCGACTCGGGGGAGCACGACGATCAGGTCGACACCATCGCGTATGCCGCGACGGATGCGGCGGGCTCGAGGCCCGCGCGCACGACTGCGCCGAAGGGTCGGCTCACCGGCCGGCAGGGCCGCGGACCGATGAGCCGCCGCGTTACGTGACGCCCGGCACCCGCTGTAGGATCGCGCTACACACACAGCCCGAGGGAGAGGACCCGATGGCAGATTTGCTCACACCCGACGACCTCGACTCGATCGACGCCGTGCTCGACGAGGGCCTCGTGGTGCAGGCCGACACGCTCGCCCTACTCGTCGCGACCGCCCGCGCCTATCACGCGAAGATGGGCGACCCGATCGCCGCCCGCGAGCAGGGGAGCGCCGCGCTCGAGCAGGCGGCGATCATGGTCGCCGCCCACTACGAACAGCTCAAGGCCCGCAACCTGCCCGATCAGCTCGTCCACGACCTCGTGGCCGACGTGCACCACGTCCTGATTACCGGGGGTGTGTCGTGACCCTCGATCCGCGGACACTCGCGGAGGCCGCCGCCGAGGCCGCCGTCGCGGCGCACGAGATCAACGCCGCCGTCCACGAGGTCGAGCAGGAGGGCTCCGACGATGACGCGCTGACGATGCGCCGCGACGTGCGCCTGCTCACCGCCGTGTCTCAGGCCCTCGCCGCCTCGAGCGTGGCGCTGCACTCCGCCGAGGGACAGTGGCTCACCTCGAGCGAGGCGCTGCACCCCGCCGAGGGACGGTGGATCACCGAGGAGGCCCTCGACCCCGACGCCCTCGAGCGACTCGCCGAGACCCGGTGCGGCCAGCTCAACGGGAGCTATGCCTGCGCGCTCCCCGACGGGCACGAGGGGCCGCACGTCAGCATCACCCGTTGGTGGGACGGGGGTGGGTCGTGACGCCGAAGGTGGGCGACACCCTGTGGCGGATGCGGTGGGTCGAGGGACCCGACCTCAAACGCACCCCCCGACGCCCCGAGCCGCTCGCGTGCGTGATCTTCGAGGTGGAGCCCCCCGGCAGCGACGGCGTGATCCGCCGCGACCACACGACCGTCAGGTGGGCGGAGGACGTCGGCGGCGGCCGGGAGGTGCGCCGCCATGCCTTCGTCGGCTTGAAGCCCCACGACGTCGCCGCCGAGCACGCCGCCGCCGTCGTCGCGTACCACCCGCCGACGGCGGTGAAGCTGTACGCGACGCCCGCCGGCGCACTCGATCAGGCGCGCCGCGAGGCGGAGGACCGGGCTGAGCGGGCGGCGGCGGACGTCGCTCAGGCCGTCGGCCAGGTCGACGCGATCACGGAAGCCATCGACGCCCTCCCCGGCGAATGCCGCTGCACCGGCGACCGCCACGCCGCGCCGTGTTTCTACGAAGGGACCATCCGTGGATAGCCTCGCCACCGAACGCCCCCACCTTGGCCCGACGGACTTTCGCGAGGTCGCGTCGTTCGAGCGGTTCCTCGCCCTCGGCCGGCGGCCCGGCGACGACGTGCCCGCCGTGTGGCACCCGTACTGCACCGGCACCGGCCCCGCCCCCCCGACGCCGTGGTCCCCCGAGTTCACGGAGGTCGAGTAGTGGACTGGCGCAGCCCCGACGCGGTGGCCCTCGTCATCCTCAGCCTCGGCGCGTTCCGCCTCACCCGGATCATCGGGTGGGACACCCTCGCCGGGCTCGTCCGCCTCCGCGTGTGGGCGACGGGCCGCCGCCTCGAGGATGACGGGTCGGTCACCGTCACCAACCCCCGCCGCCCCGAGTGGCTCGATCAGCTCCTCTCGTGCCCGTGGTGCCTCGGGTGGTGGGTCAGCCTCGCGACCGCGTTCGCGTGGTGGGCGTGGCCGACCGTCACCATCGCCGTCGCCCTCCCCCTCGCGCTGAGCGCGGTCGTGGGGCTCGTCGCGAAGAACCTCGACCCGTGACCCGCGCCGGGGCCTCCCTCGTCACCCTCAGCGTCGGGCTCTTCGCCGTCGCCCTGTGGGCCGGGACCGTGCCGACCCCGATGCCGGTGTGGCGGGCGGTCCTCCTGCTCGCCACCCTCGGCGTCGGGTGGGCGCTGTGGTGCGCCGGGGTGACCTTCCTCGCCCTCGCCCTCGTGCGATGGTGGCAGGAACGGCGGGCGTGGCGATGACCCCCGACCGGTGCCCCGCCTGCAGGCGGCCGTGGGGGGCGACGCGCGGCGAGCGCCAATGGCGGACGCTGACCACCATCCGCAAGATCGACCTCGCCCCAATCGACGAGCCGAAGCCTTGGCTCGTGGAAGCCACCTATCCGAATACGACGCTGCAGGTGTGCGGGGACTGCGCCGCCGCCCTCCCGAAGCGTGACGTCACCCGGCCCGTCTAGGATCTAGACCTTAGAAACCGACACGAGGGAGAGGACCCCGCCGTGTATGACCCCGATGAGCGAGAGGCGATGAGTGCCTACCTCGCGTCCGAGCACTACACCCCGGCACTCGTCGGGGCTGAGATCGAGCGGTGGACGAGCTCAGGCGGCGGCTTCGTCGTCGAGTTCCCCGTCCACGGGGACACGACCGCCGACGTCCACGAGGGCCGCGCCGGGGGCGAGCCGGGCCGCAAGCTCGGCCGCGCCGTCGGCCTCGTCCAGCTCGACGACCTCCTGCCGCGGCTGTGAGGCCCGGGACGGAGGTGTACGACCGGTTCGAGCACGACCCGTGCATATGGTGCTCCGCCGCGCCCGGCGAGCTGCACGCTTACATCACGTGCCCCGGCAACGACGTCGACCGCCGCGTCGCGGAGGCGACCTCGAGGGCGGATCTGCGCGAGGTCGCCCGCCTGCGCGTCGCGTCCGGCCGGACCACCGGCCGCCTCGCCCCCGCCCCCGAGCGGGGGCCGCTGCCCGTCGCCCTCGGCCTCATCGGTGCCGGGCTCCTCGCCGCCTTCCTCCTCGGGTGGTGGCTGGGATGACCCACGCCGGACAGATCGACGACTCCGCCGGCGGGGCGGTCGCGTCCTGCTCGTGCGGGTGGGCCGCCGCGGGCGGTGACCTCACGACCGCCGAGGCGGCGATGCTGCTCGCCGGGCACTACCGTGAGCACCCGCCGGACGTGCCCCGCGACGGCCACATGCGCGGCCCCGGGTCGCCGTCCGCCCTCGTGCTCCGCCGCCTCACCACGCAGGCCCTCGAGCGCAGCACCCGGAGGTGGGGCTCGTGACGATCGACGTCCGCCAGGTCGACGAGCGCGCGATCCGCCTGCGCGTGAGCCTCCGACCCCGCCACGACCTCGCCGACGCCCTCGACTGGCTCAACGGGGAGTGGGCGGCCTCCGGCTACGCCGCCCCCGTCCTCGTCGTGCACGACTGGCTCCGGACCCTCAGCCTCGCCGCCCACACCGCCGAGCAGGCCCTCGAGGCGACTGCCCGCGGACCCGTCGATGACCCGTGGCCCGTTGACCGCTACGCAGGAGCGCGCCCGTGATCTACGTCATCCCCGCCGCCGCCCTCGTCCTCACGTGCGTCGCCGCCGTGTGGTCGCGGTGGACGTCCTCGAGGTGGGGCGGCTAGAACGGCCGCGGCCCCCGGTGGACGGGGGCCGCGTGTCACACCTCGAGGCCGGGGGGTTAGACGATCCGCTCGCCGTCGCGGGTCGCGCCGCCGACGGGGAGGGTGGTGAACCGGACGTTCTCGGGGCCGTTGCCGTAGAAGAGGCCGCTGATCTCGTCCCACGGGGCGACGCCGATCTGGCTGTACTGCGCCGCGTGCTTAGACCACGCGACCTCAAGGATGCGGAGGGCGTGCGCGTCGTCGGTGCCGACCGCCTGGAAAGTGAAGTTCCGGGTCTCAAGGGTGGCGATGGTGATGGTGGGCGTGTCGGTCATCGGGGGCTCCGATCCGGGTCGAGGCGGATGATCGCCTCGGAGGGCTGGCGGTCCTCGTGCACCTGCGCGTCGGCGAGGGCCTCCCCCTCGTACGGGGTCCACATGCCGATCGACCTGCCGCACGAGCAGATCGCGCGGTGCAGGTCGAGGCGGCTCCCGCCGACGTCGTGGCGGTGGAGGATGGTGACCGCGTGCGTCATGCCGTCACCTCCGGGGTGTAGGCGTCGGCGACGTCCATCGGGCCGCCGAGCAGCGGGTCGATCTCCCGGTAGCAGGCGCGGCACACGATGCCGTGCTCGCCACCCTTCGCGGAGGCGTCACAGCACGTCGTGAGCCCGTACTGCAGCCCGTCGCACTGCACGACGAGGTAGCCCTCGTCGCTGAGGCCGACGAAGCGGGGCGACTCGATCCCGAGGTCGGCGTACTCGGGGTCGGCCTCGAGGAGCCGGACGGGGACCGCGACACGGGCACCCGAGGCGAGGGTGACGGTGCGGTGATCGGAAGTGTGGGGCATGTGCGCCTCCTCGGCGTCGGGGTGTGGACACACACTACAGCGGAGGCGTGGGCCGTGTCAACGTGGACACCCGCCACCCCCGCGTGTAGCCTGTATCCACACTAACCCGCTCGGCCAGGAAGAGGACCCACATGACCACGAGCACGAACACCGGCGAGGAGATCGCCGACAAGGTGAAGGCCGCCGGCAAGGCGTGGCGGAAGGCCGCGACCACCGAGCAGCGCCTCCGCGCCGAGCGCGACGAGGCGATCGTCGCCGCCGCGCAGGCGCAGCTCGGCGTCCGCGAGATCGCCCGGCTCGCGCAGGTCGACCCGACGCAGGTGTCGCGGGTGCTGAACCGATGACCCGCGCCGTCATCGCCGCCGCCGCGATCCTCGCCGCCGCGGCGCTCACCTCGAGCGACCGCGCGCAGGCTCAGCAGGCCGTCGGGTTCTACAACCCCGCGACGACGGTCTCGTGCTGGACGCGGACCGGCTCGAGGTTGGTCTGCTATCAGGAGTCGACCGCCACGTGGGCGTGGATCGACACCCGCGGCCGGTCCGGCCGCCAGCGCGGCGCGACGCAGCCCTACCGGCCGCCGTACCGCCTCCGGGTGAACGCCCCCTACGTGACGATGCCCGGCGGCTTCCGGTGCGACGTGACGTACGCGAAGCGCGACGACCGGCCGATCCTCGTGTGCGTCGCCCCCACCCCGGACAAGGCCCTCGGTGCCCTCCGGGATTGGGGGTTCTACTTCGCGACCCGGGGCGCGGCTCACCGCCCCCCCACGGCATGAGCGGCCACCCCGAGGACTTCGGCGATCGGTACACCGACGCTATCCGGGGGAAGGCGAAGAACGCCGCGACCCTCGCCGACCTCGTGGGCCGCCTCGCCCCCGATGAGCCGGTGTTCGTGCTCATCGGCCGGGACCTCCTCGCCCCCCTCGCGATCCAACAGTACGCGGAGGGGGCGCGGCGGGCTGGCCGCGAGGAGTTCGCCGCCGACGTCGAGGCGCGGGGGATCGACTTCCTGCGGTGGCAGGCCGCCAACCGCGGCCGCGTGAAGCTCCCCGACTAGTGCCCTACTCCGTCATATGGACCGGTCCCGGCCCCGCCGACAACGTGGATCACTTCACCGGGGTGAAGGTCACCGACCGCCCCCACGGCAAGGGCCGGTGGGCGGCGGACGCGATCGCCGAGGTGATGGCCGCGAACCCCGACGCTCAGGCGCTCGGGGCCACCCTGCACGTCGCGGGCCTGTGCCTCGGCACGTGGGAGGTAGTGCCCGCACCCTAAGTGCGCGCCCCGCCGGTGAGGTCCCGGACGTGCCCTCCCGGCGGGCGCACGCGCAGTCGAGGCTAGCGGCCCCGCCGGGTGGCGGATACCATCGGCGTCGTTCACGTCGAGCAGGAGGACCCCGGTTATGGGATGCGGCTGTGGTGGATCACGTCGGCCCCGGCCAGCGAGCGCGCCGAAGCCCCCCGCCGACCCCGCCCCACAGGGCGGATAGGTGGCGAGCACTCGTCGCCTCACGGGCCTCGCGCTCGTGGGGCGCTCGAGCCGCCCCGCCGACGAGGGCGGCGCTGACCCGCTGAGGTCCGCCGTGCGTGCCGTGACCGCCGCCGCAACGCGGATGGCGGACCCGGTGGTCAAGGCGACCCCCGCGAAAAAGCCGCGGTGGCAGGAACGGGCGTGGGCGTATTACGACTCCCTCGGCGAGATCCACTATGCCGGCGAGTTCTTCGGTGCCAACCTCGGCCGCGTCCGCCTCCTCGCCCAAAAGCGGACGGCCGATGGCGAGTGGGAAGAGACCACCGACGGACCCGCCGCCGAGCAGCTCGAGCGTATCCGCGGCCCTCGAGGCGACCGGTCTGAGGTGCAGGGTGCGTTCGGCACGACGATGTTCTGCGTCGGGGAGGGCTACCTCGTCGGCACACAGGACCCCGAGGACCCGAGCCGCGAGGTGTGGGAGTTCCTCAGCGCCGACGAGTTCACCGTCAACCCGCGGGAGCGCAAGGCCGAGCGCAAGCGGGAGCCCCACGACAAGCGGAAGGTCACGTATGACCTCGTGACCGACCTCGGCTCAGAGATCAGCGACGGGGAGGCCCTCGCGATCCGCATGTGGGAGCCGCATCCCCGGTGGTCGGACCTGCCGGTGTCGCCGCTCATGGCGGTCCTCGACGCCTGCGAAGAGCTTCGCCTCCTGCCGCGCGCCGTGAGGTCGCGCGCCAGGTCGCGGCTCGCGAGCGCCGGGGTGCTCGTCATCCCCCACGAGATCACCGACGGCGGCGGCCCCTCCCCCGCCGAGGCGCAGGGGATGGACGAGGACCCCGCCGTCGATCCCTTCCTCAGCGACCTGATCGACAACGCCGCGACCGCCATCAACGACGAGGATTCCGCGGCCGCCGCCGTGCCGATCGTCCTCCGCGTCGAGGGTGAGCACGCCGACAAGGTGCAGCACCTCAACTTTGTCGATGCCCGCGTCGCGTACCCCGAGACCGAGCGGGAAATGCACGTCATCCGCCGGATCGCTCAGGGCCTCAACCTCCCCCCCGAGGTGCTCCTCGGGATGGCGGACGCGAATCACTGGTCGGCGTGGCAGATCAGCGAGGCGATGTGGACGCAGCACCTCGAGCCGCTGTGCGTCGCCCTGTGCGCCAACCTCACGTCCGCGATGGTCGTGCCGGTCGCGGGGGTCGAGTACCGCGTGTGGTATGACGACTCGGAGCTAGTCACGAAGCCCGACCGCACGGGCGACGCGAAGGAACTGCACGACCGCCTCGCGATCAGCGACGCCGCCCTCCGCGAAGCGGGCGGGTGGACGGACGAGGACGAGCCCGACGACGAGGAGCGCACCCGTCGCATCGGGGTGCTCCTCAAGGACGCGAAGCTCGCGATCGACGGGGAGGTCACCGAGGCCCCCGCCCCCGTCATCGCCCCGCCGGGTGGTGCTCCGCCGCCGCCGGCAGGCGGCCAGCCCGGCACGACCGACCCCGGGCCGCCCTCCCCGGATGGGGCGACCGCCGGGGCTTTCACCGTCGCCGTCGTGCGCGCCCGGGAGGCGGCGGGGGCGAAGGTGCTCACCCGCCTGCAGCGCAGCAACGGGATGCGTGAGGAGGTCGAGCACCTCGGCCTCCGGGCGCTGCCCCGCGATCAGGTCTGCGCCGTCCTCGGGAGGGAGCGCCTCGAGCGCCTCGGCCTCGAGCCCGCCGACCTCGTGGCAGGCTCGACGACGTGCCTCGTCGCCGCCGGGTACCCCGCCGACCTCGCCGACGAAGCCGAACGGCACGCCGCCGCCCACCTCTTCACGGCGGTGATTCCGCCCCCGTCGTGACCCCCTCCGCCGACGACCTCAACCGGGGGGTCGCGGCGGTGCACGAGGCCCTCGAGCCGCTCGTCGAGCTGCTCGAGCACCCGATCGCCGTCGCCATCCGGGACCTCGCCGCCCGGTGCGCCCGCGACCTCGAGGCGGGCCTCACCGCCGCCGCCGCCCCCGGGTGGGAGGGGCCAGACCCCGAGGCCCTCACCGAACGCCTCCGCCGGCGGCACGACGAGGCGTGGCGCTCCCGCCACGAGGGCCGCGTCGAGCGGGTGCAGGTCGAGGCGATGCGCCGCACCTATGACGCGATGGGGGCCGCGCTCGGCGTCGACCTCACCCTCCGCAACCCCGTCCTCGACGGGCAGGTGCGCCAGCTCCGCAACCGGTCCACCCTCCCCGAGTCGGCGTGGCTCGACGTGAGGGAGTCGCTGCAGCGCAGCGCCGACGCGGGTGACGGCATCCGCGAGGCGTCGCGCCGCCTGCGGACCGACGTCGGCGGAATGTCGGGGTACCGCTCGAGGATGATCGCCCGCACCGAGCTAGTCGGCATCGCCAACCGCGGGTCGATCACCGCCGCCCGCCTCGCCGGGGTCGGCGGCTTCAAAACCTGGCAGGCGACCAACGACGCCCGCACCCGCGCCGCCCATGCCCTCGCCCACGGTCAGACCGTCCCCCTCGACGACACGTTCTCGGTGATGGGCGAGGCGATGGACTACCCGGGGGACCCGATCGGGTCGGCGGCCAACGTGATCCACTGCCGGTGCACCGTCACCTATTCCGACTCCCCCGACGGGACGAACCTGCCGATGGCGGAGCCCGCCGGGGCTGAGCTCGGCCCGGCCCCCGTCGTCGAGGAGGCCCCCGCCGGCAGGGCCGTCGCGGATGCCGTCGAGGTGATGTTCAAGAGCCCCACCCGCCGCGCCGAGGTCGAGGCGAGCCTGCGGAACATCGGGGACCTCATCCGCCTCCCCGACGACGCACCCCCGATCCGCCTCCCGATCCAACAGAAAGGCAAGACCAAGACCCGCGGCGGCGCGTACTGGCAGCGCCGCGGCGGGAGTGGCGCGCTCGAGCCCGAGCGGATCACCCTCAACGATCTGCAGCACGGGGACGGCATCCGGAGGGTGTGGCTCGAGGATCGCGTCGCCCTCGCCCACGAGATCGGCCACCACATCGACCACTGGTACCTGCGCGCAGTCGACGGCCGGGAGTTCCGGGCGGGCCTATCGAGTCGCGACGCGATGCTCGCCGCCCACCGGGGGGTGGACCCCCCCACCGAGTTCGGCCGGGCCTTCGCCGAGGTGTACCGCCGCATCCTCGCCAGCCCCACATGGCGGGAGCTGCTCAAGGTCGAGGGCCAGTTCGGGACCTACCTGCGCTCAGCCGAGGAGCTTTGGGCGCGGGCGTTCTCCCAATGGGTCGGCACCCGATCAGGCGACGAGGCGATGCTCGCCGCGTACCGCGATGCCGTCCGGTACCGGGACTTCGCCACCGACCGGTGGGGGATCGGGATGGACCATTGGACGGATGAGGAGTTCGCCGAGATCGCCGACGCGATCGACGACATGTTCCGGGAGGCGGGGATGCTGAAGTGACCGACCTCGAGCAGCGGCACGAGGTGCTCGCCGCGCCCACCCTCCCCGCCGCCGTCGCGGTGCTCGTCCACGCCGGGTGCCCCGAGTGGCAGGCGTGGCGGATCGCCACCCTCGAGCGCGGCGACCCTGCCGGCGGCGACGTTCTGATCGACGGTGCACCCGTTCGACCCGAGGAAGCCCTGCCCTAGCGGACCAACGGGGGTCGCTGTACCGTGGCGCGTATGGACGACTGGCGCGCGATCCTCGCCGTCGAGGGCTCGCCCACGGGGGACGGCCGGTTCTTCGATCTCGGCGCGTTCACGTGGCGGGACCTCCCGCTGACCCTCATGTATCAGCCCGCGGTGGCGGGCGGACACGACGGGGCGTTCCCGATCGGGTCCATCACGTCGATCATGCGGGTGAGCACCGGCCCCGCGCAGGCCGACCTCATCGGCACCGGCACGTTCGCCGACTCGAGCGACCCCGAGGTGCTCGAGGCTCAGCGGATGATCCGCGAGGGCCACGTCACCGGGGTGTCGGTCGACTTCGCCGCCGACCTCTACCGCGTCGCCCCATTCGAGGAGGGTGTCACCCTCGTCACCGAGGACGGCCGCCCCGTCGGCGGCGACCTGGCGGAGCCCGATGATGCGTGGGTGCAGATCGAGAACGTCGTGAACTTCCGGGTGCAGGCCGCGACGATCCTCGCCGCGACCGTCGTCGCCACCCCCGCGTTCGCCGAGACCACGATCGAGCCGACGGCGATCGCCGCCGGTGCGTACAGCCCCCCGGACGTCCCGCCCGCCGAGTGGTTCCACGACCCGCAGCTCGAGCGGCCCACCCCGCTACGGGTGGACGCGGACGGCCGGATCTTCGGCCACCTCGCCGCGTGGGGCTCGTGCCACATCGGGATGCCGGGGTGCTTCACCCCGCCGCGGTCGGCGACGAACTACAGCCTCTTCCGCCTCGGTGAGATCGCCACGACCGGAGGCCCCGTCGCCGTCGGTCAGATCACCATGAGCACGGGGCACGCCGACCTCACCGCGAGCCTGCACCGCACGCAGGAGCACTATGACGACACGGGCCTCGCGGTCGCCGACGTCGCCGCCGGCGAGGACCCCTACGGGATTTGGGTCGCGGGTGCGATCCGCCCGGGGCTCAGCGTCCACGACGTCGCCGAGCTGAGGGCCGCGAAGCTCAGCGGGGATTGGCGGCGGTACGAGGGGAACCTCGAGCTAGTCGCCGCCCTCGCCGTCAACGTCCCCGGCTACCCGGTGCCGCGCGGCGAGTTCGCCCCCGGCGACTACGAGGACGAGGCGGTGTCCCTCATCGCGGCGGGGGCCGTCCGCGTCGGCTCCCGCCGCGGCACCCTCGAGGGCCGCATCACGCACCTGCGCCTGAACGGCGTCGTCGCGTCGATCGGCACCCCGGATGAGCGGCAGGCCCTCGAGGCCCTCGCCGTCCGCGTGCACGGCCGGGACCTCGCCCGCCTCGGTGAGCGCGCCCACGCCGTCGCGCTCGAGCACCTCGGCCGCCGACTGCACCACGTCGGCGGCCCGGTGGGGGACGACTAGCGCAGGAGCGCCGCGACCCGCGCGAGGTCGTCGGTGTCGCTGAGCGGCATCCCGACGATGCGAGCGCCGAGGTCGGCGTCGCTGAGGTGCGTGAGGCAGATCCCGAGCCTCGCCGCGCACCCGCGGATGAGGTCGGCGACCGTCGGCTCGTCATCATCGGCGAGCCTCGAGTCGGGGACGATGTGGGCGAGGATCACCCGAGGGTCGGTGAACAGCTCCCGGCGGGGGTCGAGGATGCCCGCGTCGAGGGGGCCGGTCACGACTCACCCCGCTCGAGGGCTTCCCGCCGCCCCTCGTGGTGCTCGCAGCGGACCACCCCGTCGTCCCACGGCCGCACGGTGCCCTCACAGGCGTCCCCCTCCTCGACGCACGGCGGGGGAGGGGGCGGGAAGTCTGCCGGGGTGAGCGGTCCGCCCCGCTGCTCGGTGTAGCTCGGCGGCGGGACGAACCCCTCGAGGTCCCGGGCGATCTCGCCGGGGTCCCTCACGACGTCACCCGGTGGCCGACGAGCGGCCGTCGGGCGTCGAGCACCACGACCGGGGGGCGAGCCCCCGGCCGCAGGCCCGACCCGTAGCACGACGGGCAGGCGTCGACCGGCTCCCACAGGGACGGGGCGACCTCCTGCCAGTCGTCACCGGTGCCGTCGCACGTCGGGCACCGGTGCTCGGGGGGGATGGTCTCGGGTGCGTACGCGATCGGCACGTCACTCCCCCTCGATCTCGGCGGCGAGGCCCGCGTCGGTGCGCCCGGCGATGGCGGGGCCGAGGAGGCCGATCTGCGAGCCGCTGAGGGCGACGCGGCCCTCTCGCGCCCACGACTTGACGACGATGGTCGGGCCGTTGATCTCGAGCACCTCGGCGGTCGCGCCGCCGAGCCCGCTCTTCACGGTCATGCCGATCACGACGTAGTGGCCGCGCTCGAGCGCCTCACGGGCGATCGCGAGGCCCCGTTCGTTCCGGGCGGCCTTCACCTTCGGGTCGCGGTGGGCGACGACAAGGGTGTTGTGAACCGCGGCCTTCAGCTCGCGGAGGTCGAGGTCGAGCAGCCCGAGGCCCTCGACGGCGGCGCTCAGGGCCTCCGCCTGCTCGGGGGAGCCCCCGGCGGCGGTGACCATCGAAAGGACGTTCTGGCGCTCGGAGTCGGTCGTGTGAGTGGTGCGTCCCATGTGTGGGTCCTCTCCCGTGTGGGTTGGTCTAGCGGGTGGTGGTGCTGAGGCGGCGGATGAGGGCCTCGAGGCGGGAGATCGCGACCTTCGCGTTCTCGGCGGGCCAGTAGGCACCGTCCGCCTCCGCGGCCGCGAGCACGTGCCGGTGGCGGGTGATGCGCGCCTCGGCGTCCCTGATCTTGCGGGCGGTCTCTTGTGCGGCGGTCTCGGTCATCGCGGGGTCCTCTTCCCTCGTGCTCACCTTGTGGACACACACTACAGTCGGTGCGTGGGCCGTGTCAACGGGTGGGGCGGGTACTCGTCGCGGATGCGTCGGATCTCCTCGGCATAGGCGAGGGTCTCGGGGCTCCGGATCAACTCGAGCAGGATGCGGCGGGTGTGGTGCAGGAATGCGCTCATACCCGAGGTATCGGCCCGCCGGCCGCCGCACTTGACCGCCGGGGGCGCGACCTTGTGGGCCTTCGGGGCCGGTGTTACCTTCGCCGCACGAGGGGGGCCGGGCGGCCGAGTCGCCACCCCCGCCGGGCGTAGTCCGGGGCTGAGCACGACCTGACGAACGAATCCCCCGAACGGAGGGCTACCCCGATGCCGACCGACGACCCCCGTCCGCCCCTCTTCCCCGAGGTTCCGGACGATCTCACCGCGCTGAGCCGCGCCGACCTCGAGGCCCTGGCGGGCCAGATCGCACAGGTGGCGGCCACCATCGCCGACCCGAACGCCGACGGTCGCGCCGAGCTGATCGGTGAGACCCCCCTCGCGGACGTGCTGGCCGCGGCTGACGCCGCCCTCAGCTCCGCCGAGCGGATCGCCGAGCACCTCGGTGCCCTCGACGAGCAGGAGGCCGAGCAGGCCGCCGCCCTCGAGTCCCTCAGCACGCGCGCCGCCGCCCTCACCTCCGAGCCCGCCCCCGAGGCGGACGCCGAGGTCGAGGAGGTCGAGGCCGCGGAGCCGGAGGGTGACGAGCCCGACGAGGCCCCCGCCGAGGTCGAGCAGCCCGAGGCCGAGCAGGTCGAGGAGCCCGTCGCCATCGCCGCGGGCGGATCTGAGCTCGTCGCCGCGATCGCCGACGCGATCCGTCAGGGCACCGCCGCCGCCGCGCCCCGCCGCCGCGCCCGCGTGCCCGCCCGCAACGAAGGCCGCGAGCGCCGGCAGGGTGGCGGCCCCGGTCAGTCCCTCAGCCTCGTCGCGTCCGGCGAGCCGCTCGAGTCGCGTGAGCAGCTCGCGCAGGCCGTGAGCGAGCGCCTGAACGGGTTCGTCGGCCGTCCCGTCTCGAGCGACGAGCGGATCACCGTCGCCCGCCTCTCCACCGAGTACCCGGAGGACCGCCACATCGGCGGCGGCCGGGAGGCGACCGAGGCCGTGCTGAGCCGGGTGTTCAGCCGCGACAACCTCGCCGCCCCGCAGGCCCTCACCGCCGCGGGTGGCATCTGCGCCCCGCCGGTGCCGCTGTACGACGTCGAGACCTTCGCCGTCGATGACCGGCCCGTCGCGGCCGCCCTCCCGAGCTTCAACGCCGAGCGCGGCGGGGTCACGTACCGCCTGCCCTCGACGATGGGCCTCATGACCGGCGCGAACGGTGTCATGACCGCCGACGAGGACGCCGAGTTCATCACCTCCGGCGACGACGAGGGCATGCCCGCCAACGTCAAGTCATGCCTGCGGATCGAGTGCCCGGACCTCGTGACGGCCGAGGTCGAGGCGATCTACCAGTGCCTCACGATCGGCAACTTCGGTGCCCGCACGTGGCCGGAGGACGTCGCCCACAACGTCGACCTGGCGGCCGCCGAGTGGGCGCGCCTCGCCGAGCGGCGGTTCGTGGACGTCATCAAGACCGCCTCGACGGCCGTCACCGACGCCGGGGACGGCGGCGCGTGGCTCAGCCTCGTCGCGACGATCCTGAAGGCCCGCGCCGGGATGATCTCCCGCCACCGGCTCAGCGAGGCCCAGCGGTTCCGGGTCCTCCTGCCCTCGTGGCTCGGCGAGGCCCTGCCGATGGACGGCATCCGCGGCGGCACGATCGGCAACATCGCCGACCTCACCCGCCAGACCGTCGCCGCGTCGCTCGAGCGGTACGGCGTGTCGGTCTCGTGGTACAAGGACGGCGTGACCGGCGGCACCGCCCAGCTCTTCGGGGCGCAGTCCACCGGCGCGATCACCGAGTTCCCGACGTCGGTGCAGTGGGCGTTCTTCCCGGAGGGGTCGTTCTTCGTCCTCGACAACGGGACCCTCGACCTCGGCCTCGTGCGCGACTCGGTGCTCAACAGCACCAACGACTACCAGCTCTTCATGGAGGCCTTCCTGAAGGTCGCGTACCGCGGGATCGAGTCCCTGTGGGTCACGTCCACGGTCTGCTACTCCGGGCAGGTGCAGCAGGCCGGCGAGATCATCGCCTGCGCCGACCCGGCCGCGACCACCTAGACCGGGGGGTAGCTCGTGCCTCCGTCAATGGCAGAGCGGGTCGAGGGCCTACAGCCCTCGGCCCCTCTCCGGGGCCTCCTCTCCGTCGCTCAGACGATCGACGGGGAGGACGCCCCCCGGTGGCTCAACGGCGTCGCGATCGACCCGTACCCGTGCGGGTGCGCGATCGTCACTCCGGGCGTCGCTTGCTTCGATGACCCGGAGCCGCTCGAGGGTGAGGAGGTCACCGCCTCCGACCCCGACGCTGTGCCCCGGTTCGACCCGTTCCTCGTGTACCTCCCCGACTCGTGCTCGACCTTCGGCCTCGGCCCCTACAGCGAGTTCGCGGGGAAGCTCCGGACCGCCTTCGAGGCGGTGCAGGGCTCGGCGATCGAGGGGGAGTTCTGGACCGGCGCTCAGGTGCCGACCAACCCCCACCTCGACGACGGGCTCAGCACCGACGCGGGGCCGCCGGCGGGGATCGTCGAGGGCATCGCTCAGCTCGAGCAGGCGATCGGCCAGTCGTGCCGCGCCGGTGTGATCCACATGCCGGTGGCCGCCGCCGTCGTCGCTTCGGCGTACGGGCTGCTCGAGGCGAACGGGGCGGCCCTCCGCACCGTCGCTATGGGAACCCCCGTCGTCGCCGGGACCGGCTACACGGGCACCGGCCCCGGCGGCGACGCCCCTCCCGAGGGTGCGTCGTGGATCTACGCAACCGGTCCCGTCCGGGTCCGCCTCGGGACGATCGACGTGCCCGACGGCATCGCGCAGGCGATGGCCCGGAGCATCAACCGAGTTGTCGTGCGGGCTCAGCGCCCCGCGGTGGTCGAGTGGGACCGCTGCCTGCACGCCTCTCAGCTCGTGTCGCTGAGCGAGGCCGGGGTGCCGGTCCTCCCGAGCGGCTCGGGGTCCTGACCATGATGACCACCACAGGAGGCACCACGTGAGCGAGTGCGCGGGCTCTATTCACGTCCTCGCGGCCCGTGCGACTCGGCTGCTCGCCGATGGCACGCCCGACGAGGGCAGCACCGGTTCCTACGTGACCGAAAACCCGATGCGGGTCGCGGTCAACCCCGAGATCGAGCAGGGCGAGGACCGGACGCAGAAGAACGGCGCGGACTGCCCGTGCCTGACGTACAAGGTCCCCGACTACGTGAAGCGGTGGAACCTCGAGCTGGACAACTGCAGGCTCGAGCCCGGCCTCTTCGAACTGCTCTTCGGCGCTGAGGTGATCCCCGGCGCGGCCCCCGGGTCGATGATCGGGAATATCCTCCCGTCGGGTGTCGCCAACTGCGACCTCAGCACCCTCGGCGTCGCCTTCGAGTTCTGGACGCGGGCGTGGGACGGGGACCGGCAGAACCCCGGCTTCCCCTACATTCGGTGGGTCCTGCCGAAGAGCATCTGGCAGCTCGGTGACCACGAGTTCAACGCCGAGTTCCTCACGGTGTCGATGACCGGCTTCACCGAGAACAACCCGGGCTTCACCGACCCCTACGGCGATATGCCCGCCGAGTACGACAACGCCGACGGCAAGGTCGCGTGGTTCTACGACACGGCCGTCCCCGAGGGTGACTGCGGGTACGCGGTCCTCGGGTCGGGCTCCTAGCCGAGCCACTGTGGCCGCCCGGATGATTCGGCATCCGGGCGGCTGCACCCCCCTCCCGTGCACGCCGCCGCCCGCGACTACGTGGCCCGCCAGGTCGAGGCCTTCGGCCCGTTCTCGAGCGTCGTCGAGATCGGCTCCCGCGATATCAACGGGGAGGTCCGCGACCTCTTCGGCGACGCCCGCTACGTCGGGCTCGACCTGCACCCCGGCCCGGGGGTGGACTGGCACGGCGACGCCTCGAGGTACCGGCCGCCGGAGCCCGTCGAGTGCGTGGTCTGTTGCGAGGTGCTCGAGCACGCCCCCGCGTGGTCGACGCTCATGCAACGGGCCTTCGAGTGGCTCGCCCCGCGGGGGGTCCTCATCGTCACGACCGCCGGGCCGGGCCGCCGGCCGCACAGCGCGATCGACGGCGGGTGGACGCTGCACCGCGGCGAGCACTACGCGAACATCGACGCGACCCACCTCGCCCGCGTCCTCCGCGCGGCGGGCTTCCCCGTCGTCACGACCTCGAGCGCGGGCCGCGACACCCGCGCGGTGGCGGTGAAGGGGTGAGGCTCGCCGTCCTCGTCCCCGTCCTCGCCCGCCCCCACCGGGTGCAGCCGCTCGTCGAGGCCTTCCGGCGCACCACGTCCCTGCCTCACCGCGTCATCTTCATCGCCGACGCGGGTGATGATGAGGAGATCCGGGCGGTGCAGGACTGCTCGGGGGCGGACCTCATCGTCGTGCAGGCGGGCACGTCGTACGCCCGCAAGATCAATGTCGGGGTGCAGGCGACCGATGAGGCCCTGATCTTCACGGGGGCCGACGACCTCGAGCCGCACCCCGGGTGGCTCACCGCCGCCCTCGCCCGAATGGGCGGGCCGGTGCAGGTCGTCGGCGTGAACGACCTCGGCACCGCCCGGGTGCGGGAGGGCCGCCACGCGACGAGCTTCCTCGTGGACCGCCGCTACGTGCAGGCCGGGACGATCGACGAGCCGGGGGTGCTCATGCACCCGGGCTACCGCCACAACTACCCCGACGACGAGCTCGCCGAGACCGCCCGCCTGCGCGGGGCGATCGCCTTCGCCACCGACGCGATCGTCGAGCACCTGCACCCCCACTTCGGGAACGCCCCCGACGACGCGACGTACCGCCTCGGCCGGGAGTCGTTCAAGGCGGACGGGCGGCTCTTCCGCTCGAGGCGGTCGCTGTGGCAGGCGTGATGGTCGTGATCCCGTGGCGGGAGGACCGCCTCGAGCAGCCCGAGCGCGAGGCGGCGATCGCGTGGGTTGGCCGCCAGCTCGCCGCCGCCGGGTACCCGGTCCACATCGCGACGCGGGAAGAGTCCCCCGCCGAGTGGTCCAAGGCGGCGGCGATCGCCTTCGCCTCCTCGGTGGTCGGCACCGAGGGGATCGTCGTCGTCACCGATGCCGACGTGTGGAGTCCCGGGCTCCCACAGGCGATCGCCGCGGTGCGCGCCGGGTACCCGTGGGCGATGCCCCACATGCGGGTGCACCGCCTCACCCCCGAGGCGACGCAGGCGGTGCTCGAGGGCGACACCCCCAACGAAGCGATGCCGTGCGTGAAGAGGCCGTATCGCGGGGTCTGCGGCGGCGGGATCGTGGTCATGCCGGCGGCGACGCTGGCCGAGGTCCCGCCCGACGTGCGGTTCCGGGGGTGGGGCTCCGAGGACCGGGCGTGGTGCGACGCCCTCCGAGCCCTCGCCGGGCAGGAGTGGCGGCAGACCCGCGCCCCCCTCTTCCACCTGTGGCACCCGCCGTACACCGACGGGGTGGGCGCTCACATCACGAGCCCCGAGAACGCCCGCCTCGCCGCCGAGTACCGCAGGCACCGCCACGACGGGAACCGGGTGCGACTCATGGTCGAGGCCTCGAGGGGGCAGGCGTGATCGACGCGACCGCGAAGCTCGAGCACTACGTCGATCACCTCGCCCCCGTGTGGCGGGAGATCCCCCTCGAGCGGCGCGGCGAGTTCTTCGTGCCGCCGCTCCTGGCGGACCACGCCCGATCGCTCGGCGTCAACCCGAGCGTGTACGAGGGGGACGGGGTGCCGTGGCGGAGCCCCGGCGACGCCCCGATCCTCGTCGCCGCGACACAGGACGTCCGCCGAGCCCGCCCCGCTGGCCGCCCGATCGCGTACCTCGGCCACGGCATCGGGCAGTCGTTCATCGCCCCCGACGGCCGCCGCCGCAAGGGGTACAGCGGCGGCCCCGGCTTCGAGGACGTCGCCCTCTTCCTCGCCGTCAACGAACGGCACGCCGCGCTGTGGCGCGCGGCCTACCCCTCCGCGCGTGTCGAGGTCGTCGGCACGCCGAAGCTCGGGGGCCGTTCTCGGGAGGGCGGCCCCCGGGGCACCCTCGTCGTCGCATCCTTCCACTGGCGCGCGCAGATCGGGGTCCCCGAGGCGGGTACCGCGTGGGACTACTGGCGGCCCCACCTCCGCAAGCTCCGCGGCCGGTACCGCCTCGCCCTGCACTGCCACCCCCGCATCCGCGACAAGGTGCGCCTCGAGGCCGCCAACCTCGGCGTCGAGTTCATCCCCACCTTCGATGAGGTGCTCGACCGCGCCGCCGTCTATCTGAACGACGCCTCCTCGACGCTGTGGGAGTTCGCCGCCTTCGGGGGGCCGGTGGTCGTGCTCAACGATCCGCGCTTCCGCCGGCACGTCGAGCACGGGCTCCGGTTTTGGGACTGCGCCGACGTCGGCCCCAACGCCGACCACCCCCCCGACCTCATCCCCGCCGTCGACCTCGCCCTCGAGGACCCACCCCGCATCGCAGCTCGACGCCGCGCGATCAGCGCGGAGCTGTACCCGTACGACGATCCCGCAACTCGCGCGAAGGTGGCTATCCTGAGTGCCGCCCCCGCCGTCACCACAGGAGGACCCCGTGCCGCGATACCGCATCCGGCTTGAGGACCCAAACTCCGAGCACTTTCGGCTCGTGACCACGCACGCCGACTCGGAAGCCGCGGCCCTCGCCAACGCACTACGGAACGAGCAGAAGGCGGTCGGGTACGCCCTCCCGCCCGACGAGCTGGCCGCGATCGAGGCGAAGGACGCCGCCGACCGGATCGGCCGCGAGCGGGGGAACCTGTTCATGCACCGCCAGACCGAGGCGTTCAAGGTCGTCAGCGTGCAGGAGGGGACCGGCAAGCCCGCGACGGTCACGAAGGAACGGCTCGCCGACGCGCACGCCGTCCTCGCCGAGCGGCAGGCCGGGCTCGAGCAGCGCCAGACCGAGGCCCGCCAGCAGGCCGCCGACGAGTCCGCCGACGGCGGGGAGGGCTGAGGAGTGACGATCACCATCGAAAACCCGAGTGCCGCACTCGCCTTCGAGGGGCGATCGCTCCTCGAGATCGTCGAGGCGATGTGGGACGGCCGCGAGCTGCCCCTGCCGATGGCGGGTGGCGCGATCACCCCCCGGTGGATGGGTCCCGGCCTCCTGTACCTCCTCGACAACCCGGCGGACCTCGAGACCGTCACGCTCAAGCTCGCGCTCGCGACCTCGAGCTTCACCCCCAACATCGACACGACCGACTTCCGCGACGACTTCACCGCGAACGAGCTGAGCAACGCCTCCGGGTACACGACCGGCGGTGTCACCCTCACGGGTGTCACATGGTCATACGACTCGGCCAGCGATCAGGTGCGGATCGACTTCGACGACCCGTCGTGGACGTTCTCGGCCACCCGCACGTGGCGCTACGGACCCCTCTACATCGACACCGGCGGGGCTGACTCCACCGACCCCGTGATCGGGTACCTCGATTGGGGGACCGATCAGACCGTGAGCACCCCGTACACGCTCACGATCGACCCGGCGGGCCTCCTCTACATCGACATCACGTAGGCCCTCGTCATGGCCTACATCGACGGGAGCACTTCCAAGAGCGGGGCGACGCTCGAGGCTGAGGGCCGTACCTACGCCGACGCCGCGGCCGCCGCCAGCCTCACGGCCGCCGTGAAGAACACGGGCGGCGGCCGCGAGGTGTACCGGACGGTCGCCTCCGCCTCCGGCTCGCAGACCGTCGACCTGGCGCTCGGGAATGAGCACCGGTGGACCCTCACCGGCGACGTGACCACGGTGACGCTGACGGGGGCGACGAACGGGGTGGTCTGCACCGTCGTGCTCGCGCTCACGCAGGGCGGCAGCGGCGGCTACAACGTGACGTGGCCGTCGTCGATCGCGTGGCCGAACAGCGCGAAGCCGCACCTCATCGGGACCCCCGTCGGCTCGACGGACTACGTGACCCTCATCACGTACGACGGCGGGACCACGTGGTACGGGTCGCACACGACGACCGTCACCGCTGAGATCGCGGGCCAGACGTGGATCAGGCCCACCCTGCTCGAGCCCTTCGCGCAGGAGCTTGCGAACGCGCTGAACACGGCCAACGGGGCGAATCAGCGCCTCGCGATGGTGCTCTTCCGGGCACCCCGCACGTTCACCGCGTCGAAGTTCGTCGTCCCCGGCGGCGGCACCGCCCCGACCGCGCCGACTCAGATCCGGTTCTCACTCCACACTGTGCCCGAGTCGTACGCCTCAGCGGGCACCGGCAATGCAACCCTCGTCGCGAATAGCGCGAATGTGGCATCGACGGGGGCCGACCGCTACGCCGCGGGCACCGGCACCCTCGCCGCGTCGAACGGTCCCTTCGGTGGGACCACATTCGACGAATACGTGATGGCGTTCTCGACGGACAACTCGATGCCGACGAGCTACGAGCTCATCGCCGGGCGCATGTACGCCTTCGGTTTCTACTTCCTCGGGACGACCGCCCCGACCCTTCACACGATGCAGATCCTCAACAAGAGCATCAACAAGAGGTGGCCCCCGGCCCGGTCGATGCAGTTCGACAGTCAGGCGTCCTTCCCGACGGGCGCGCTCAACCTCGCGAGCGGGGCGACGGTCTCGACCGCGATGTGGCTCGCCCTCGGCGCATGAGCCGCACCACGGGCACGGGCATCCGCTCGAGGGGGAAGCGCAAGCCGGGCTCGACGCCCACCCCCACCCCGATCACTCCGCCGGCGGAGGGGCGGATCTTCACGGGGGCGCTCATCCGCGGCGAGACCTACGGGTTCAAGCCGAGCCCCCCGGCCCCCGCCTCGACCCCGTATCAGGATTCGCCGTGGGACCCCGACACGTCGGACCTCTTCGAACTGCACGCCGGTAAGGGGATCTCGATCATTCACTACGGTGCCCCGTGGCGGAGTGGCGGGGTGATGCAGTCGTTCTTCACCGGCCCCGCGAACCTGTGCCTTGCGAACGGGAGCTACCCGCTCCTCGATTGGTCGCCGTGGGAGGTGTCGCCCTCCGAGGTGTATCCGTTCACGATGGCGGCGATCGCCGCCGGGACGCACGACTCGTATATCACCACGTACGCGCAGGCGGTCGGGGCATGGAATAAGCCGCTGTTCCTCCGCCCGATGTGGGAAATGAACGGGACGTGGTTCGAGGGGTGGAGCCCGAGCGCGAGCGGCGGCCCGTCGGCCGCCAACTTCGTATCGGCGTGGCAGAAGATCGTCGGCATCTTCCGGACCCACGCGCCGAAGGCGACGTTCGTGTGGTGCCCCAATGTCATCGACAATCAGGCGGGGACGACTGTGTACCCGCTCACGGGCCTGTGGCCCGGCGCGTCGTACGTCGATTGGGTCGGGATCGACGGGTATGCGTGGGGCAGCGACAACCTCAACAAGAGCTTCACGAGCACGTTCTCGAATAGCTACAGCGCGATCACCGCGCTGAGCGGTGCCTCGAGCCTGCCGATGATGCTCGGCGAGTGGGGGTGTGACGACTCGGCGACGGTGGTCGGCGGCTCAAAGTCAGCGTGGCTCACCGACGCCCTCAGCGTCCTGGCGGCGGGTGTGACCTTCCCGAATATCCGGGCGGCGGTGTACTTCAATCGCAACGTCGAGGGTCAGAACTGGTGCATTGAGAACGGGTCGGGGGCGCAGGCGGCCTACGCCGCGGGGATGGCGAACGCGCGCTTCGCCTCAGCCGAGTACGGGGGAGCGACGACGGGGCCGATCACGGCCCCCGCGTGATCCGGTGTGGCGACCCTCGTCCACATCGACGGGTTTGAGCACGGGGTACTAAGCGCCGCAGCGATCACCTCGGGCGTCAGCACCGTCCGGCTCTACAACTCCGTCCTCCTGCCGAACGCCGGTCTCACGATCGGGTCGGCGACGCCGCGCATCGCTGGCGGCCGGTACCTCATCGCCGACTCCCTCGGCTCCGCGCGCGCCCCCGAAGTGATCTACGGGACGGAGCACTTCGGCACGACGCAGCGCCTCGTCGGCCGGTTCTGGATCTACCTCGATGACTGGTCGGCGGCCAACGGGAATACGCTCGTGTATGCGAGCTACGGGTCGGGCGGCCCGATCATCATCCGCGGCGAGCAGTCGGGCGGGGGGAACCGCCTGCAGGTGTCGGTCGGCGGGGTGCTGCAGCAGACCTCGGGGCAGAACCTCAGCGTCGATACGTGGTACCCGATCGACCTCGAGCTAGTGACCACGGGCACCACGTGGACGGTGAACTGGCGGGTGAACGACGTCGCGCAGACCGCCGCGAGCGTCGGTGGTAAGAGCGCACAGAACCTCGTGACCTTCGAGCTTGGCACCATGTCATCGGTGACGGGGTGGCGGGCGTACTTCGACGACCTGCAGCTCAGCGTCACCAACGGCGACTACCCCCTGCCCGACGCGCAGATCGTCGGGGCGAATCCCGACGGGGTGGGGACCCACGACCTCACGAGCGGCAATGCCACGTTCTCGTGGTCCGACAATAGCTTTACGGCATCGACTAACTTCACCGGCACGACCGACTCCGCGGCGGTGTCCCGCCTCGACGAGTTCCCCGCCGCCGGCACCGGCGCGCTGACCGACACGACGTTCCTCCGTCAGACCGCCAACTCGAGCATCACGAGCCTCCTGCCGACCACGAACTACGCCGAGTTCACCTATGGGGACGGGGGGATCTCACAGGTGCCGATTGCGGTCCGCCACATCGCCGCGGTGCGCGCGGCGACGACGACGGCGGCGCAGGTCGGCGTCGCGCTGAACGAGTCGGGCTCGAGCACGGTCGCGAGCCTCGCCGGTGACCCGTCAGAGACCACCCTCGTGTATTGGGCGCGGACCCACGCGACGAAGCCGAGCGGCGGCGCGTGGACGCTCGCCGCCCTGCAGAACCTCCGCGGCCGCGTGTTCTCGAGCGACACCAACCCGAACCCGTGGGTCGCGGCGCTCATGCTCGAGATCTGCGTCCCCGTCGTCACGAGCGTCACCGACAACGCGAGCACCGGTGGCGGGGTGGGGGCTGGCACCGCCCCCGGTGTGCGCGTCGCCGTCGCCACCGGCGGGGCCGTGGGGGCGGGCTCGAGTCCGGTGGTGCGTGCGG